>Ga0105055_10001531_pt1 | contig 37099 bp, 25 predicted proteins | sample BON03_FD_78090 | JGI IMG/M metagenome (GOLD analysis project Ga0105055, IMG submission 78090) | Freshwater microbial communities from Lake Bonney liftoff mats and glacier meltwater in Antarctica - BON-03 | ecosystem: Environmental > Aquatic > Freshwater > Ice > Glacier meltwater | place: Lake... | reverse complement strand
TGTGATTTCCACTGGAAAGATACATTTTGAAAGCAATTCACAACCAGCAATACTAAATATAGCCGGCTTATTGCGCTGTGATTTCCACTGGAAAGATACATTTTGAAAGCAATTCACAACTATCTAAACTAGAAGTACCTATGTGATCCGCTGTGATTTCCACTGGAAAGATACATTTTGAAAGCAATTCACAACAGCGTTATCACTTTCTTTTGTTAATTCAATGCTGTGATTTCCACTGGAAAGATACATTTTGAAAGCAATTCACAACAAGGTGAAGTAATCGAATATCAAGATACTGGCTGTGATTTCCACTGGAAAGATACATTTTGAAAGCAATTCACAACATACAGCTAGGAGACGTTACAATGGTTAGCGCTGTGATTTCCACTGGAAAGATACATTTTGAAAGCAATTCACAACAAATGGCTTTGTTTGCTTTGAGCGTGTTCAGCTGTGATTTCCACTGGAAAGATACATTTTGAAAGCAATTCACAACATACCGTTCTCGGTCCTTTCGTAAATAAGCGCTGTGATTTCCACTGGAAAGATACATTTTGAAAGCAATTCACAACATAGCATCCGGGGTGGCCTGAAAAGCTGGAGCTGTGATTTCCACTGGAAAGATACATTTTGAAAGCAATTCACAACTTACTTACTTTGTCCCATACCAAATAGTCTGCTGTGATTTCCACTGGAAAGATACATTTTGAAAGCAATTCACAACCCGATACCACGGCGTTTGAGTCTTCCGAGGGCTGTGATTTCCACTGGAAAGATACATTTTGAAAGCAATTCACAACTTAAGTGGTCAGGCGTTGTATGTTAAATTGGCTGTGATTTCCACTGGAAAGATACATTTTGAAAGCAATTCACAACTGGATACCTTCAATCGCACCTTATCGGAATTGAAACACTGATCCAGCTAGCGCATTTGTATAGAACTCTCTTCCTTCAATCGCACCTTATCGGAATTGAAACATGGAACTCTCCAAGGGTTTCAAACCCTTGGAGAGTTCCTTTAATCGCACCTTGTCGGAATTGAAACTACATAGCTCCAAGATAATTAAGAATAGTACCTTCCTTCATAGCCTCCGAAATCGCATAGTATTCTAACAATAAAAATGTGATTACCACTTAGGTTTTGACGTGACCTAATGGATGACTTTCGCTTGCGAATCACTCCGGATAGTTCAGCCTGATACATCCAAGATGTCAGATTAGCCATCTATTATGGACCAAATTCTATGGGTATTCAAGGCATCAGAATTCCCGGAAATACAGGTATGAAAATATTTCGGACAAGAAAACTTCCCAAATCTTGCTCAAAAGAGTCATTCGGCTCTCAAGCGTGGTTCTGAGTATGCCGCGAAATAGGCATCAGCTAGAAGGGGAAGGGTTTACTTCTGGGATTTCCCCAACCAATACAGACCTGTTCCAACTCCAATCAAAACCGCAGTGAGCCAAATGGAAGTCCAACTCACCTGAAGCATTAGCCAAAGGCAAGCTACAATCCCCAGCACTGGAATGAGGTAGCCGCCTTTGAGAATGAAATAGCCCTGATCTCGAAATCTTGGTCTCAGAACCGGAATCGCTGCACAGGTCATAATAAAAAGAAATAATCGGGACAACACGGTCATGGCGGCCAAGAAGGTAAAGGAACCCATCGCGGCCAATACAAATGCGGCTATTCCAAAGAAGAAAACGGAATTTGCTGGAGATAAAAACTTGCTGTTTACCTCTCCAAACCACGCTGGAAGAGATTTCTCCAACGCCAAAGCATAGGTGATTCTCGAGGCAGAAAACATCGAACTAATGAGATTTGCTAGGACGGAAGTGGCTACGCCAATCATCAGTATTACAGCTCCTGTGCTTCCAAAAAGGGCTGAAGAAGCATCAAGAAGTGGGCTGCTGCTCTCTGCCAAATTTGGTACAGCTGACTGGGATACCAATTGGATCAGCATGTAGATGATGGTCACGACGACCAATCCAAGAATTAATCCCAACGGCATATCTCGCTTAGGTCGCTTTGCTTCGCCAGCAGGTACGATCGCTCCCTCAAATCCTACAAAAGCATAGATCAAAAGCAACGTGGCTGCACCCAAATCCGAGCCAGCAGGCAATGGGCTATCAAATCGAGGAATGACATCAGGACCGATCAGTAAGAATCCTCCGAATATCAATCCGATCAAAACGGAGAATTTGATAATCGTAAAGAGCGTCATGGAGCGAATGGACTCCGACGAACCCAAGATATTGATCAGACTGAGAAGTCCGCAGGTCAAGGCCAATGAAATCAAACGACCAATCCCATCGCCCATGATTGGAAAAAAATAGGCGATACTGTCGGTAAGTAAAACGGTGTTGGCTGCAAAGGAAATCAGTCGTGCCAAATAATAAAGCCAACCTCCTTGAAAACCTATAAAAGAACCAAAGGCCAATTTGCCATATCGAATGGGGCCTCCGGTGCCGCGGAAATAACTTCCGATCTCTGCGAAACTCAGAATCACTGGCAACATCAAGAGCGCACAAAAAATATAGATTAACACACTGTATTCACCGGCAAGCCTGGCTGCTCCCGAAGGCAGTCCAAATATCCCAGCACCAATCAATCCATTGACTACTAGCATCCATACGCCCCAAAGACCAAGGTTTCGAGGTAGTTTTTCTTGAATTTCTTCGGTAGTTTTTTCTTGCACAAGTAGGTGGTTTTTGAAAAAGATTTTCGTTAAGATAATTCAAAAATTGAATTTAGGGGATTACCGAAGATTAAACCTGTTATAAAGATGCTACTTTGAATTAGACCCAATAGGACGTGGCGAAATGTCCTATTCATTCCGGTCCAGATCTGCTACTTGTTTCCGAGCAAATGGTATAAGTTTCCCCAGAAGGGTTTGGTTGAGCTGTAGGTTATGCAGGAATTCAGCATTAATAGCAATTTACAGGAGGATTGGAGATGGCTATTGGCATTGAAAAAGAATAGGATCTCAAAATAAGTTTTCTTTGCCGTAGCAATCTTCGATAAGTGGATGACATGATTGATATCGCTTCATTAAGCTTTATCGTAAAGAAATTTTTAGGTATTTCTAACAACAATTACAACCTAGTTCATACCCTATAATCGACACTAGCCTTTCACTCAGATAAAATCCCCTACTGCCTATCACATTCCTTTTTTGATTTTCATCGATCTTGACCATCTTAGTTCTTCTATCAAACCATAAACCTCCTTATGCTCAAGAAATTTATTCCTGTAGCTGGTCTTTTGCTCGGTTTTTTTCAAGCTTTTGCCCAATCTTCCGACAAGCCCAATATAGTTTTCATTCTAGTGGATGACTTGGGCTATCATGACCTAAGTGTGACTGGAAGTGCATTTTACGAGACTCCTCATATCGATGGGTTAGCAGCGAAGTCCTATCAATTTTCTCAAGGATACTCTGCTTCTCCGGTTTGTAGTCCAGCACGTGCAAGTATCATGACGGGAGTTACACCTGCTGTTCATACTATCACTGACTGGATAGGAGCTCCTTCCGGGGAAGATTGGCGAAAATATGGACGACATACCAAACTTTTGCCTCCAAACTATGATCATGCATTAAAGTCATCTTACGTGACACTTCCAGAAGCATTGAGAGACTCAGGCTATGAGACTTTTTTCGCTGGAAAATGGCATCTCGGAGGAGAGGGTTCGTACCCAGAAGATCACGGTTTTGACACCAATATTGGAGGATACTCGGCGGGAAGTCCGATGGGCGGATATTTTGCTCCCTACGAAAACCCAAAAATGACCCAAGGTCCGGATGGTGAAAACCTGAGTATGCGATTGGCAACCGAAACGGCAAAATTCATTGAAGGAAAACATCAGAAGCCATTCTTTGCAATGCTGTCTTTTTACGCAGTACATGGACCGATTCAGACCACTGCCGAGAAATGGTCAAAATATAGAGCGAAAGCAGCCGCGAATGGTCTAGCTGCTCATGGATATGCTATGGAGCGCAGACTTCCAATCAGACAAGTTCAGGACAATCCCATATATGCAGGTTTGGTAGAGGCGATGGATGATGCGGTGGGTGTCGTGCTGGAAGCATTGAAAAAGCAGGGATTGGAAGAAAATACGATCGTGGTATTTACCTCAGATCATGGAGGAGTAGCTTCTGGAGATTCCTATTCTACTTCCAATTTGCCGCTAAGAGGAGGCAAGGGCTATCAGTGGGAGGGTGGCTTACGTGTTCCTTACTTTATAAAAGTGCCTGGGCAGAAAGAGTTAATTACGCTTTCTACTCCGGCTAGTGGAATTGATTTGTACCCTACACTTTTAGAGTTGGCAGGAGTAGATGTGCCAGAAAATGTAAGCATGGAGGGAGTAAGTTTGGCGCCTGCGATGGATGGTAAGAAAATGGCTGATCGAGCACTTTATTGGCACTATCCGCACTATGGCAACCAAGGTGGTGATCCCAGCTCTATAATCAGAGAAGGCGATTGGAAATTGATCTATTATTGGGAGGATAGTAGTGCAGAGCTTTATAACCTCGCAACTGATCCCGGTGAGCAGCGTAATCTTGCGTCAGAGAATCATCAAGAGGTAAAAAGGCTTTCCGGGAAATTGATGAAGTGGCTTGCTGAAACTAATGCCAATAAGCCTATAGCTGATCCTGAGTATAATGCAGCGCTACACCAAGAGGTATTGGACAAAAATAAAAGCGAGAGAATGCCAGCTTTGGAAGCAGATCGTGTCAAGACCCTTGCGCCTGGTTGGAAGCCAAACGCTGACTGGTGGGGAAGTAAGGTGACAAAGGATTAAGTAGTTTGTAGTGAGCAGTCTCAGTATTCAGTTTGCAGTCGCAGTATTCAGTTAGCAATCACAGTCTGGTTTGGTAGAATAAGGAAGAGTTATAAACTTCACTTGTTCTGAGGCGGTATGTAAATCCAGAATTGAATCAGTAAATGGTAAAAAGCGAATTGATTTAAGGTAAACGTAGCATTGCCGCTATTTCGGTCACCCGTCACCTGTTTTCCCGCCAAATAAGGAAAGAAAATATAGTTACTACCATGAATGCGGTAAACAAATAACTATTGAAATCAATGTCATTGAAAAAATTTGTAATTCTGAGTCTTTTGCTGGTCGGAGGGCTTACTTACTCTTTTGCGCAGCGTAAAACTCAGAAGTTATCCAAACCAAATGTGGTCTTGATCAATGTAGATGATCTAGGTTGGGCGGATCTGGGATTTATGGGTTCTGAGTATTATGAAACACCAAACTTGGATCAACTCAGTAAAGAGGGAAAGATATTCATGCATGCCTATGCAGGCGCATCCAACTGTGCTCCTAGCCGGGCTACGATGCTCACTGGCCGTTATCCAATGACGCACGGAATTTACACCGTAGATCCTGCTGATCGTGGTAATCCTAAGACCCGGCAGTTGATGGCTTCGCCGAATGCTAAATCTATTCCCAGGGAAATTTATTCCCTAGGGAAATTTTTTCAAGACAATGGTTACAGAACAGGTGTATTTGGGAAATGGCATATATCGGATGATCCACTAGACTATGGTTTTGATGTAAATGTGGGTGGGAATCACAAAGGAAATCCAGGGAAGGATGGATATTTCAGTCCCTACACTATCAGTTTGGAAGCTAAGACTGAAGGAGAATACCTCACTGATCGCTTGACAGACGAGGCGATTCAATTCGTAGCCGATAATAAGGAGCAGCGGTTTTTCCTGTATCTACCGTTTTATACTGTCCATAGTCCTCTGATGGGGAAGCCAGAGTTGGTAGAAAAGTATAAGAATAAGAAGGGCAGTAAGGGTCAGAATGATCCGGTCTATGCAGCGATGATTCAGAGTATGGATGAAAATGTAGGAAGACTTTTGGACGTACTGGAAAGCCTTGATCTCACGGATGATACGATGATCATCTTCACCTCTGATAATGGAGGTATTCGCGCTACTAGTCATCAAGATCCGCTGAGAGCAGGTAAGGGCAGCTACTACGAAGGGGGAATTAGAGTTCCATTGGTTATCAAGTGGCAAAACCAGATAAAAGTAGGAATTGAAAATACGCCTGTGGCCCAGCTGGATTTCTTTCCAACATTCAAAGCGTTGATTTCATCAGAAGCTGAATTGAAATTGGATGGAGAAAGTATTTTGCCATTGCTATTTGGTGAGAAATTGGGGGATAGAGATCTCTTCTGGCATTTTCCGATTTATCTAGAAGCGTATGATCCAAAAGAGGATGGTTCTCGTGATCCGCTTTTCCGCACACGGCCAGGATCGGTTATTCGCTCGGGAGATTGGAAACTGCATCAGTATTTTGAAGATGGGGGATTAGAGCTGTATAATCTCCGAGTTGATCCATCCGAATCTAATAACGTGGCTTTAAGTAATCCAAAAAAAGCTGAGGAGCTTCTCAGGAAATTGGAAAAATGGAGAACCGATTTTGGAGCACCTATTCCAGCGGTCAAAAATCCAGACTATGACGCTGTCTTTGAAAAAGAGGCCATAGAAAAAGTACTGGAGTAAAACACAAAAGCCATCGTGAGATGGCTTTTGTGTTTATGGTTTGAAAGGTATATCAAATTACAGATTCGAAATACGCTATTGTTTTAATCAATCCTTCTCTAAGGTTCACCGTTGGCTGCCAATCCAGCTCTTTTTTCGCTAGATCAATTAGAGGTTTCCTTTGCATAGGATCATCCTGCGGCAATGGCATAAAAATCATTTTACTTTTGCTGTTGGTGAGTTCGATGATTTGCTGCGCAAGTTCCAGCATGGTAAACTCACTTGGGTTACCAATATTTACTGGGCCAGTGAATCCATCTCGGCTGTTCATCAGTCGGTACATGCCTTCGATATTATCATCCACATAGCAGAAGGAACGGGTTTGCTTTCCGTCTCCATACATAGTGATATCTTCTCCTCGTAGTGCTTGAACTATAAAATTACTCACTACGCGCCCGTCATTTGGATGCATTCTTGGGCCATAGGTATTGAAAATACGCATGACTTTGATCGCAACTTTATGCTGACGATGGTAATCGAAAAAGAGTGTTTCTGCACATCTCTTCCCTTCATCATAGCAGGCTCTTGGACCAATTGTATTTACACTTCCTTTATAAGACTCTGGCTGTGGATGAACTTCTGGATCTCCATATACCTCTGAAGTGCTAGCTTGTAAGATTTTTATTTTCAGTCTTTTAGCAAGGCCAAGCATATTCATTGCTCCAATTACAGACGTTTTGGTAGTCTGGACGGGGTCAAATTGATAATGTACTGGGGAAGCTGGACATGCCAAATTATAGATTTCATCTACCTCTACATAAAGTGGATGAGTGACATCATGACGAAGTAATTCAAAATTCTTGTCGTCAAGAAGGTGGTGAATGTTCCTTCTGTTACCAGTGAAAAAATTATCTACACAAAGGACTTCATTGCCTTCTTTCAATAGACGATCACAAAGATGGCTGCCGAGAAATCCGCCACCACCACTTACTAAAACTCTTTTCATTCAATTAAAGTAAAAGGTTCAAAAACACTTGTGGCCAAAAATAAGCAATTGTTTCTCAATGCAAAGCAAATACAAGACGGGAATGTATGTACCAAACTAGCTAAGGTCACCATCTGCTTACGTTTTGGCGGTATATCAATTCATTGGTTGTAGTCTTCGGCAGGATGCTCGATAGTTAAGGGTAACAACCATTGTTAGGCTAGATGCTTAATTATTTTTGCAGGATTACCACCGATGACTACATCCGCAGGGAAATCTTTGGTGACCACAGCACCTGCAGCTATCACTGTCCGTTCGCCAATGGTCACTCCTGGACAGATAATTGCCGATCCACCTATCCACACATCATTTCCAATAGTGATAGGTTTGCCATATTCCCACATTTCTCCTCTTTTGACAGGATCGAGTGGGTGAGTGGCGGGGTAAAACTGGACATTTGGAGCTACAAATACGCGGTCACCAAGAGTGACTTTGCAGACGTCGAGCACTACGCAGTTGAAGTTGAAGAATACATCATCCCCAACTTCAATGTTTGATCCGTAGTCGCAATAAAAAGGAGGCTCAACCCAGAAATTCTTTCCGGCTTTTCCAAAGATTTTTCTCACCAGAGAAACCCTCAACTCAGCGTCGGCTGGATCTGAATCATTGAAAATTTTCACTAGTTTTCTAACTTTCAGGCGCTCTGCAACCAATTCTGGATCACCGGCTTGGTAGAGTTCACCTGAAAGCATTTTCTCCTTTTCTGTCATTTCTTTTGACTGTAAAGTAACCCAGCTTCCACACCTCTGATTTCCGCCAGACCCTTTAATCTACCAATTGCCGAGTAGCCCGGGTTAGTTTTTTTAGTCAAATCATCTAACATCAGATGGCCATGATCTGGTCGCATCGGAAGGCTTTTTCCGCGCTTCTGCTGCACCTGAATGATCTCATCGATCACAGCGACCATTGGTACATTTCCTTCTAGATGATTGTCTTCAAAGAAATTACCAGCTTCATCTCTTTTGGTGCTTCGTAAATGGATGAAATGGATATTATCCCCAAATTCTCTGACCATCGCAGGAAGGTCGTTGTCTGCTCTTACGCCAAAAGAACCTGTACAGAAAGTTAAACCATTGTATGGGCTTGGCTGATCTCTCAGAATCCTTCGCGCATCTGCTGCCGTGCTCATGATTCGTGGAAGACCAAAAAGTGAAAATGGAGGATCATCTGGGTGGATCGCCACGCAAACGCCATTTTCTTCAGCGACTGGGACGATTGCATCCAAAAACAATCTCAAATGCTCAGCAAGTTTGGCTGCATCGATGCCATCATACGTAGCCAGCATGGATTTGAATTCTTCCAACGTGTATCCGATTTCTGAACCTGGAAGTCCTTTCAGCATATTATCGAAGATCATTTGAAGCTTAGCAGGACTGAGAGCTTCGTAGTAAGCCTTTACTTCAGCGTATTCTTCTTGGGAATATTCAGCTTCTGCACCTTTTCTTTCTAGAATAAAAAGATCAAATGCCTGCACCGCTTTTTTCTCATAAAGCAAGGCTTTCACACCGTTTGAAAGCTCATATTCAAGGTCCGTTCTTGTCCAATCCAGGATCGGCATGAAATTGTAACAAACAGTAAATATGCCTTCTGCAGCAAGATTACGAAGGGTTTCTTTATAGTTTTCGATTACCTCAAGGTAATTTCCAGAACGTGTTTTGATGACTTCATGAACGGGAACAGACTCTACTACTGACCAAGTCAAACCTGCAGCTTCGATGATATTTTTACGTTCTTTTATTTCGGCTCGTGACCATGTTTCGCCATTGGGGATATGGTGAAGAGCCGTTACGATTCCAGTTGCTCCTGATTGAAGAATATCTCTTAAACTTACAGGATCATTTGGGCCATACCAGCGCATGGTTTGCTCCATTTTATAGGTCATAGTATTGGGGTTAATTGTCAATTTTCAAATTCAATGCTCAAGTTACAAGTTGGATTCCAACCTGCGAAAGTAAAATTCCTTAAACTCCCGAGTAAGCTCCAAATCCTCCATCCACAGCAACGATAGTTCCGGTGATGAAAGCTGAAGCTTCTGCACATAGCCAATGCAAAGCGCCATTCAAATCCTCTGGTTTGCCAAATCTAGCCATAGGCGTATGGCTCATAATCTGATTACCTCTTCCCGTGAGACTACCGTCAGATTCGGTGAGCAATGCTCTGTTTTGCTCAGTCAGAAAGAATCCCGGTGCAATGGCATTTACTCTATAATCGGCGCCATGCTTTGTGCAAAGCTCTACGGATAGAAACTTGGTAAGATTCTCAATCGCAGCTTTAGCGGAGGCATAGCCCAACACGCGAGTCATAGGCCTAGACGCGGCCATTGAGCTGATGTTGATGATATTTCCCTTGCCATTTTTCAGCATCAGTGGGAAAAGGATCTTGGAAGGAATGGCTGTTCCGAGGTAATTCAGATCCATTACTTTTCGTAATGCATCCAGCTCTAGATCCTGTATGGTTTTGTCTGGAGTGATTACCGCACCTGGCATATTTCCTCCTGCGGCATTGATCAGAATATCGATGTAGCCATGCCCTTTTTCTATTTCTAAAGTTGCTTTTTGAACACTAGCTTCATCAGTGACGTCACAGATATAGCCAAAAGCTTTCCCTCCGGTACTGGTTATTTGAGTCACCAAATCTTCAACTTTCGCTGGTGTACGACCTAAAACCAGGACTTCTGCTCCTTCACTGGCTAAGTATAAACTCATTGACTTGCCAAGTACTCCGGTGGCTCCCGAAAATGCTATTTTTTTTCCCGTAAGAGAGAATAAAGAATTACTCATAATTAAACTTGAATGTTTTTTGGACTAAAGTCGAAATATTGTTTGGCATTGTTGTAGCAAATATCAGAAATAACTCCTCCAAGCCATTTTTCGTCCCAAGGAAGTTCACCGTTGGCTACATCCTGCCCAAAAAGATTGCAAAGTACCCGACGGAAATATTCATGACGGGGAAAAGAAAGGAAGCTACGGGAATCTGTGAGCATCCCTATGAAGCAACTGATCAACCCCATGTTTGAGAGTGTATTGATTTGCTTCTCCATTCCATCCTTTTGATCCATATACCACCAACCTGAACCAAATTGGATTTTGCCCCGTACGGATCCGTCATTGTAGTTGCCGATCATGGTGGCAAAAACCTCATTATCACGAGGATTGAGGTTGTAAATCACGGTTTTGCAGAGTTGATCATCTGAATTTAACGCGTTGAAAAATCCACACATAGCCTTTGCCTGGTCAAAATCACCGATGGAATCAAAACCTGTGTCTGCGCCGAGAATTCTCAGTGAACGCTCATTGGTATTTCGAAGAGCTCCCAAGTGAAATTGCTGCACCCAACCTTTGGCATGATACATCTTGCACAACGCTAGGAGTGTAGTGTATTTGAAGAAGTCAATCTCTGCCTTGGACAGCTCATTTCCTGAAGTTAGTTGGGCAAAAATAGAATCTATGGAGAATTCATCTTTCTCAAAGAAGTACAATTGCTCTAGTCCGTGATCAGATAGTCGGCAACCACGCTCGTGGAAGTAATCTATTCTTTTGCTCATGGCCTCCAACAGTTTTTCGTAGGAGGTGATTTCAAAGCCAGCTCGTTGACCTAAACTTGAGACGTACGTTTTGTAAGATGAGGGATTTTCCACTCCATAGGATTTGTCTGGCCGAAATGCGGGATACATGCCTAGGTCATTGCCTTTCTTGTGAAAGGAAATATGTTCATCTAAGGAGTCTATTGGATCATCCGTAGAGCACACGACTTCTACTTTCATTTTGGATAAAAGCCCTAGCGTAGCGTAGGAGTCTTGCTCCAAGACCGTATTGCAGTGGGTATATATTTCGGCTGCATTAGCTTCGCAAAGTAATTCATCTACCCCAAAGTATCTTTTGAGCTCCAGATGAGACCAGTGATAAAGAGGATTTCTGAGCGTATGAGGTAATGTCTTGGCCCAACTCTTAAATTTCTCTTCATCTGAGGCATCTCCGGTTATGAATTTTTCATTGATACCAAACGCACGCATCGCGCGCCATTTGTAGTGGTCGCCTGCAAGCCAGATTTTGGAGATATTTTCGAATTTTTTGTCTGCATTGATTTCCGTAGGCGAGAGGTGATTATGATAATCTATAATAGGTAGCTCCTTGGCATACTGATGGTAAAGCGTTTTGGCAAACTCATTTTGTAATAGAAAATCGTCAGATAAGAATGACGCTTTCGTGGTTGAATAGGGCATTGGTTATTTAGGCTAAATTTCTAAAACTTATTATGTAACCTAAAAATACCCTGAATCAGCTGTATTTAAGTAATAAAATGCGGAATCGATTTCGAAAATTTACGGATGAATTAAGGCTAATTGAGAAAGGATTTGTACTTTCAGCCCTGCAACAATAACCAAATAACCATGGCCGGAGGTATTAGTCTAAAAGAATTGGCCGCTGAACTAAAGCTTGCCCCTTCTACTGTTTCAAGAGCATTGAATGATAGCTATGAGATAAGTGAAGCCACCAAGAAAAAGGTGATAAGCATGGCTGAAAAGCTAAACTATCACGCAAATCCTTTTGCGAGGAGTCTAAGAGAAAATAAGAGCAAAACTATCGCTGTAATCATCCCAGAACGCATAAACAACTTTTTTGCGCAAGTAGTGGATGGGATAGAAGAAATAGCACAAGAACAAGGCTATCATCTCTTGATTTACAACACCCATGAGAATATAGAGCTCGAGCGAAAAATTGTGAATTTGCTGCTAAATGGAAGAGCTGATGCCATTGTGATGTCCGTTACCAGCCAAACCAGTGATATTTCACATTTACAAAAATTGCATGATCGTGGACTTCCAGTCATATTTTTTGATAGAATCAGGCCGGAAATTCCTACTACTAAATTTATTACGAATGATTATGAAAGTTCCTATGAAGGCACAAAACATCTGATAAAGCAGGGCTGTAAAAAGATTGCATTTTTGATGTTGAGTAAAGACCTTTCAATTAGTCAGGAGAGACAACGAGGTTATAATGATGCGATCAAAAGTGAAGGATGGGAAATTGATCCAAATTTGACCCTTTATTGTAGTCACGTAGAAGAGGAAAATGTGACTTTAATTGAGGAAATGCTCTTGTCTCCAAATCGTCCTGATGGTATTTTGGCCTCCGTGGAGAAGCTGGCATTTGCAACCTACAACGCTGTAAAGAGGACAAAACTCAGAATGCCTTCTGACGTGAAATTGATCAGTTTTGCTAATTCTTATATCGCAGGTTTGCTGAATCCATCACTTACTACGATTACTCAGCCCGCGTTATCCATGGGAGTGGAATGTGCAAAGTTGCTGATCAAGAAATTGACCAAGCCAAAGAACTATGAGCTGATAGATCAGGTGATCACTATACCTTCTAACCTTACGATACGAGAATCAACTTTGGGAGAATAATCGTTGAATAAAATATGATTTAAGATGCTGCTTCGATATATGGAGCAGTATTTTTTTTGCCAGTTTTTAACTGTACAAAAAAACGGAGACCAATTTATAAAACTGACCTCCGTTGATTACAATTCCTATCTAAAGAGTTGCGGAAATTCTTCGCCGTTATGTATAAGAAATTTCAAACTAATTAATCTCCCGTATCTATAGTAGTAAGAGGTGGAAGGTTGTTTTCAAAACCGTAATAACCTTCATTTTGGTTTAGGTGACCTTTAGTGTTTGAATTGATAGCGTTCTGAGGAATTGGCCATAGCACGTGATAAGGACTCATAGTGTAGGTGTCTCCATGTCTTGTGAATACACCCTTGTTATAGTAATCTGTCTTCTCCATAATTCTATCGTAATAGAAATTATTCTTAGAGAAGTCAGCCTCGTTATAGCTTTTTCCATTATAAGCTGATATGCCTGTCATAGCGAATATTCTTGCCATTCTAGTCAATTCAGTTTTTCTAGGCTCTTCGTAGTACAGTTCTCTAGCTCTTTCGTCCAAAACAGTACCGATGTTGATATCCGTAGCAGTGTAAGGAGCAGCACCTGCTCTTGTTCTTACCGCATTAATATCAGCCGCAGCTCCAGCAAGGTCACCCATCCAAACTTTAGCTTCAGCTCTTAATAGGTAAGATTCTGCAAGTCTGAAAACATACCAATCCGTTTGTCCGCCTTGAGGCTGATTTCTTTGTGGATCTGGAACATAGAGTTTGTAGTGTGGCCATGAAAACCAGCTTCTAATGGTATCTACTACTAATACAACTCCTGCCTCATTTCTGAACTCAAGATTTTCACCATAGTACTCGTCTGACCCCTTAATACCAGGATTATTATATACTAGGTCTGTCATATTCATCCAGTTGCCCGGTGCATGTCTAAGGTCATTTTCATCATCCCAAATCATGCTTTGATGATACCAAGTGCCTCTTAGTCTACCTATGCCACGACCTATGGCAGTTACCTGATCTATGGCTATTCCAAACTTATCAGAAGTCCCTTTGTTTCCCGCAGGAGTATTAATATTATTTCCCCAAAAAGGGACTGCGTTTCTCATCGTAGTGATACCACTAGAGTTTCCATCTGTATCGATTCTATCCATTACCAGAAGAATAGATTCAGTATTGGAAATCGGAGACTTATTTTCAGGTCTATGTAGATCCCATACTACATTTTTAGTAGGGTCTCCTGCATCTACACCAAATCGCTCGGTCATAAGTGAATAAGGTCCTGCATCTATTAATCTATTTGCTACATCAAGAGCATCTTGGAATTCACCAAGTGCAAGGTTGACTTTGATCAAAAGATGTTGAAGTGCACCTTTTGGAACTCTTCCTCTATCCATTACTACTGGAATCCACTCTTCTCCCCATTCAAGATCCTCTTTCATCTTTCTAAGTATGACCATACGATCAGTCGAGTAGAAATCAAGCTTTGGTGAAATGACTTCCTCTAAAATTAATGGAATGTCTCCAAATTGCTGAGTAAGTCTATAGTAACGTAATGACCTATGGAAATAAGCTGTAGCAAGTAGATGGTTTCTTTCTCCTTCAGATTCATAATTCTGAGGTTCATCAATTCTAGAAACTACCGTATTTGCGTACTTGACTCCTTTGTAGCCTTCGTACCAGTACCATCCTATTCTGTTTGTATTTGTAGAATTAAGATTCGCATCTGGTGTAATCAGGAGATTCATGTCCTGAGCTGGTCCAGACTTATCAGTAGTTCCTTCTATAGCTACTTCTGAGAAAATATGCTCTGTAATGATAGGAGCGCCATCACCGGTGTATTCATGACGCATATTTCTTTCACAGGCTACTAAGGCTGCCCATAAGCCACTTGCGTCGTTATAGGTGTTTTCAGGAGAGTAGAAAGATAATGGTTTTGGCTCCAGCCAATCTTCATTACATCCTGAAGTGACTGCTATAATTAATCCCGTCAAAAGGATCTTTATCGAGTTTGTTTTACTTCTTATATTCATTTTAATATTTTTAAAGCTTACAGCGTGACATCAATTCCAAGTGAGAAATATCTTGGGATAGGCCCTGAATTCTCTGGATCCCAGAAGTCCCACTTTGGAGCGAAGAATCCTACATTTCTAATCGTGCCGTACACGCGTAGATTTGTGATTTTAGCTTTCTCTACCAATTGCTTAGGGAAATTGTAGCCCATAGAGATATTCTCTAGACGGATAAAAGATTTTTTGCGGTAGATGCTATATCCACCAGCACTACCCTCACTTGAGTTCAATCGTGCCCACTCATTGTTAGGATTTTCTTCTGTCCAATATGGAGTCACATAAGAGCTGGATCTATCCAAGAATCCATCTCTGTTTTTCATTTGATTAAATGAACCATCATGTCCCCAATAAGAATACATCATAAAAGAAACGTCTAAGTTTTTGAAGAGTGTAAACTCATTTCTCAAACTCCAACGAAAACGTGGTTCTGAATAGCCTTGGAATTGTCTGTCTGCATTAGTGAATTTGCCATCACCATCTACATCTTCAACTTTAAAATCACCTGGTTTTACACCATATTCCGCGGCTGCTTCTGCCTCATCTGATTGCCAAATTCCATCTGTTTTGTAGTTCCAGATTTGGTCGATTGCATGACCGATAAACCATCCATTACTTGGATCATCTAGTTCTACACCATTTTCGTCCAAATCACCGTAAAGGCTAACTATCTCATTTCTGTTTAATTGGAAATTAGCAGTTGTTCTCCAAGTCAGGTTTTTTCTTTCAAAGTTGGTTGAATTCAAGGTAAGCTCGAATCCTTTGTTGTCTACTTGACCTAAGTTGTCATATACATAGTTGAACCCAAGGAAATCCGGTAAACTTCTCTGTACAAGCAAATCAGTAGTGGACATTTTGTACATCTCAATCGCACCTGTCAACCTAGTCTTTAGGATAGAGAAATCAATACCTAAGTTGAATGATTCTGTTCTTTCCCACTGAAGATTACTGTTTTGCATTCTATTTACATAGAGCTGGTTTACCAGATAAAGTTCCCCACTTGGTCTTTGGTAGAAGTATTTCCCTGTATTCAAATCAGAAAGAGCCACATATCTACCAATGTCTCTGTTTCCATTACTTCCCCAGGAGAATCTCATTTTACCAAAGTCAAGCCAGTCAACATCTACGAAATTCTCATCAGAGAATACCCATCCAACTGCAGCTGAATAGAAAAGTGCTCTAGGGTTGCTCTGACCAAATGCAGAATAACCATCTCTTCTCAATGAAATAGTGGTAGAATATTTACCATCGTATGAATAGATCAATCTACCCATTAGCGCATCTCCGGTGCTGTACTCGTCATTACTGGAGATAATCGGGTTGATACCACCACCAATGTTGTGATATCCAAGACGATCATGAGGCTCAAAACCATTGTTTGTCATGGAATTATCCCAAGACTGGAATTTTTCTGCATTCACCAAGAAGGTGGCATTGAAATCATGTTTTTCAGCAAAAGTTTTTTGCCACGTCAAGATATTATCCAATTGCCAATAGTATTCTTTACGCTGTCTTCTAGACGCGATACCGCCCTGAGCACCCCAAACTTCGTGTTCAGCAGATTGGTGATTGAAGTATTCGTAATACTCAAATCTAGGAGTGAAGTTGGTTCTGAAGTTGAAACCGAAAGGAAGTTTAATTGAAGCAAAAAGTGTAGAGTTTATGTTAACGTCTCTATCGGTTCTGTCTATGTAGGTTCTGTCATAGAAAGGATGTGTTCCACCACTAACTTCATCATTTGGTCTCCATTTGTAAGTGCCATCCTCATTGTACTCAGATCCCCAAGGAGACAAGTTTCTGTATAGTCCTGGATTTACACGCACTTTACTTTGGTCTTGTGTAGCAAACTGAACATTCATTCCTACAGTAAGCCACTTGTTGACTTTTCCCTCAAGGTTGATTCTAGTACGGATAGTCTCGTATTCATCACCTATGATGATACCTTCGTTATTCAAATATCCTAAAGACCAGTAGTAGCTGATGTTTTCATTTCTTCCGGATAGACTTACAGTATAATCTTGTCTTAATCCTGTCTGGAATATCTTATCTCTCCAGTCCACAGAATTCCCAGCTTTATAATTTTTGATTTCTTCTGGCTGCATATTCAATCTTTGGAGCCAAACGGTCACAGGATCACCCGCTGATCCGTCATAAGCCAACCAGTCATCCAGTGAAATGTTACTTGGGAGGTTTCTGGGATCAGAGAATTCATAAGGATCATACCCACCGGCATTGATACTTTTGAAAACATCTTCTCTCCATCCAATGAATTCGTCAGGTCCATATACATCAGGGTATGTAGCCATCGTAGCTAGACCTGTATTCGCATTGAATTTGATCGTTGGTTTACCTTTCGTGCCTTTTTTAGTAGTGATCAAAATCACCCCGTTGGCAGCCTTTGCGCCAAATACAGCAGCAGCACTGGCATCCTTAAGTACTTCCAGGTTTTCGATGTCATTTGGATTGATATCGGCTAGCTCTCCATAATAGATAGCTCCATCCAATACCAGCAAGGGCGAATTACCTGCATTGAGGGAAGTTTGACCTCTTATCTGAAGTGATCCACCACCTTTAGCAGACGTACTGATTCCTACATTTAGTCCAGCAGCGTTACCTCTTAGGATATCCTGAACTGAGTTAGGGTTTTCATTTTATAGTTTGCTTGGATTGACTGAGGATACTGCTCCGGTAATATCCCGTTTTTTGGCAGTACCATATCCAATTACCACTACTTCCTCTAGATCAGAAGTATTTGGATTCATTCTCAAATCTATGACTGATTGATTACCGATTAACATTTCAATCGGATCATAGCCTATAAAGGAAAAGATTAATACTCCGTCTCGTGATGAACTTATGGTATATTTTCCATCGAGATCTGTTGTCGTGCCTGTAGCAGTGCCTTTAAGTAAGACCGTTACTCCAGGAAGAGCCATGTCTGTTTCGTCTAAAACAGTACCTGTGATTTGTACATCCTGTGCATGCGTCACCGTGACGCTTATGCAAAGGAAGAATACAATCAACCAGAGGTTTTTGTAAAATTTGTACCGCATAAGTTGGGGGTTAATTGTTAATGAATAAGTTTACTTAAAATGTTAATTGAAATGGATTAACGCTAATTAACATATTAAAGTAAAAAAAAATGGAGCTAACGGCCTAATTCACCCTCTAATAATTCGCGCAATCGATTTCGTGATAAATGCAAGGGGTTTTGGTTGTTTTGAATAGGTTAGTTGCTGCGAACTAACTTAGAATTAGTATTGTATTTAGACCAACTTACCGCTTATAAAAACTATGTTTAATTCATAGGTATATATAAAAAAAGAGCTGCTTCGAATTTCGAAGCAGCTCTTTAAGTATATTATTTTGTGTATTTCTAGATAACTTAATATCCTGGATTTTGAGGGAAGCCACTGGCTCCACCTTCAGCCCGGTCAATCTGATTTTGAGGAATCGGTCTTAACACGTGGAAATCTTGGATATTTGGTGCTCCCTGAGGATTGAAAGCTTTTACTCGCTCCACCAAAATTCCCCATCTTTTTAGATCCAACCATCTTGTTTGCTCACCGATCAGTTCTCTTGCTCTTTCTTCAGTGATGAACTCAAAGGTCAACATAGATTCAGAGATGTCCATCTCAGCCTCTTTTCCAGGAAATGCAGCTCTTTCCCTTACGGTATTGATATTCGCAGTAGCCAAAGTAATTTTTCCTTGCTTGAACTGAGCCTCTGCAAGTAATAAATAGGTGTCTGCTAGACGCATGGCGATGTAATCTCTACCTCCTGCAAACTGCGTACGATCAGCACGACCTGGATCTTTTTGTTTCTTCAGCGCGGGGAACAATCTCTCCGTGTATAGCTCAGGCGTAAGAACCTGATAGGGATATTTTGCTCTTTCTGCCGCAGATAGATTGTATCCTGGTAGCCAAATGGTTGTATCACCTTGTGCATAAGTTACGGTCACTTTAGATTTATCGAAAGAGGTATTGTAAGTACCCGGCTTATTGGATAAGAAAAAGTCTACGAATGACTTTTTGTATCTGGAATCATTCACTCGGTCTGCAAAGATGGTATTCAGCGTATATTCAGTAGGCTTAAATCTTTTGAATGGACGGCCATTTTCAATATCTCTTTGCATTCCTGGCTGTACATCATATTCCATCAGGAAGAAAACGTGAGAGTTGTTTCCTCCTCCATTAGTCAGTGGATTGTAAGTGTACTGAGTTGACCAGATCACTTCATTGTTGATTTCATTTCCGAAAGCATGTACATCTCCAAAATCTGGAAGCAATTTAAATCCATAATTAGTGATCACACTTTGCAATAATGGCTCAGCATTAGCAAAATCAGCTGCTTCGCTAGCCTCTGAGGTTCCTTTAGTAATGTACACCCGACCTAGCAAATGCTCTGCCGCAGGTCTAGTAGCTCTACCATAATCGCCTGACTTAGCCTTTGATTCCAAATTTGGGATGGCTTCTTGTAAATCTTGTATAATAGCCGCATAAATAGTTGCAACAGAAGCTCTGGTGACCACTTTTGTAGGAGCTGAAGTTTCAGCGAGCTGTAAATCAACCCCTCCAAATAATTGCACCAAAATAAAATAGTGGTGAGCTCTAATGAATTTAGCCTCTGAAACTCTTTGCAAAACCAATTCTTCAGAGATTCCTTTAACAGTTAAGGATCGGTCTATTACAGCATTACAAGTATTTATACCTTCATATAAATTATCCCATAATTCACGAACATGACCATTTTGCGAATCAAACTGATTGGTGTAGGTATTCATGAATTTCCAGGATCCATCAGCACCATTGGTAAAGATGTCGGTTCCGAACGTAGTGAAGTTATTACCCCGTTCTGTACCATACCAAACTCTCATTGTACTGTACGCTGCGTTTACGCCATCATTTAGGCCTTTGGCAGTGGAGAGATATTCATTTCCTATTTGTGAAACTACTTCTTCATCCAGAAAACCGTTACAGGACACCATCGCTGTAACTCCTAATATAAGGGCTGTTGATTTTGCCCAAAAGTTCATTTTTATTGCTAATTTTTTCATTGCTGATTAGAATTTTGCATTAATACCAAATGTGAAAGAAGTAATCGCAGGAGAAACATTTGCATTCACTGTTCCGCCACCTACACCTTGCTCTCCATCTATGAAGACTTCAGGGTCTATACCCTTGTGTTCTGACCTATAATTTGCAAAAATGAATGGCTGCTGAATACTAGTGTATAATCTTAAGCTAGTAAATCCAATTTTCTTAACAGCTTCTGGACTGAAGCTATATCCAAAATTGATGTTTCTGACCTTAATAAAGGATCCATCAAAGTATTGCATAGAACTAGCATATTTGGCGCTCTCTTGGTTTACATTAGGTCTAGGATAGGAATTTGTTGGATTATTCGTTTTCCAATAATCTATATCCAAGTTATTATATCGACCAGCCAAAGAATTATTTCCAGTATGGAATTGAGATCTTAGCATGGAGCCAAATCTACCATACAAAAAGAATGAGAAGTCAAACCCTTTATAATTAACTCTGTTCGTGTATCCCAAACCAAAATCAGCTACCGCAGAACCAAGAAATTGTCTATCATCGGCATTGATTTTACCATCACCGTTGAAATCTTCGATTTTGATTTCTCCAGGCTTGTTGCCAAATGCCGTTGCTTCATCAAGCTCGTCAAGCTGCCATATACCAATCTTCTTTAGATCGTAGAATATAGTCAAAGGCTGACCAATAAATCTTCCGGCTGAAATATCATCACCATTCGGTAGGGAAATAATTTCCTCAGTATTTTTAGTAAAAATCAAATCAGAAGTCCATGTGAAATCACCTTTCTCAACATTCAACGTAGATAGTGTCAATTCAATACCACGATTTTGGGTTTCACCAATGTTAGTAGTGAATCCACCAAATCCAATTGAATTTGGAAGAGGCTGAGGCGCTAACAAATCAGAAGTATTCGTGACATAATACTCAATAGAACCAAAAATTCGGCTTTTCAACAGAGCGAAATCAAGGCCTAAGTTTAATGTCGTAGAAGTTTCCCATTTCAAATCGGGATTTCCGATAGTCCCAGGACCGTAGCCAAATGCAGCACTATTATCAAAAGCATAGCTCGTTCTTCCCAGAAGCGCTTGCGTCTGATAAGGGTTGATTGCCTGATTACCGATAGATCCATAAGAAACTCTGAACTTCAATTGATCTACTACCGATGAGTTTTGCAAAAAGCTTTCAGAATGAATATTCCATCCTACAGCTACAGAAGGGAAGTAACCAAATCTATTGTTTTCTCCAAATCTGGAGCTACCATCAGCTCTTAAGGTAGCAGTTAGCAAATACTTGCTTTTGAAGTCGTAGTTTAATCTTCCCATGAATGACATTAATGCCCATTCTCTCAAATTAGTATTGGCACCTGTGATTTGAGAAGCATCTCCTAATCGGTGGTAAAACTGAGATTCAGCGGGAATGCCAGATACGCTTATCGCAGTTTGTTCAAATCGATCTTTTTGAATGGATTGAAGTGCTGTAAAGTTAAGGTTGTGATTTTTCTTGAAAGTCTTATTGTACGTTATGATGTTCTCTAAGGTGAAGTTAAATGTGAATTGATCATTTACACTACCAGTTGCATCACCGCCACGTCTCGAGTTGGTTTGAGATCCTGTGAATCTTCCATTTCTACTAATTGTAATATCTGGACCAAAAACCATTCTATAGCTAAGGCCGGGAAGGATATCATACTGAGCAAAAATACTGTTGAATATTCTATAGTTTTTTGTCAGATCTTGTTGAGCTCCCGCTACGATTTCAGCAAATGGATTTGTTCTCAATCCATCAGTAGTAGGCAAGAAGATGATATTCCCATTTTCGTCAAATGGCTTTCCTAAAGGATTTTCTGCCAGAGCACCTCCAAGCGGATTGAAGTTCTCTCCATTTCTCTCACTAAATGAGACTAAAGTGGATGTTCCAAACTTGATTTTTTTATTAATCGCATGATCAATGTTGGCTCTAAAAGTATAACGAGTATAATCTTGATTTTTGATTACCCCTTTATCGTTAAAGTAGTTAGCTGATACGAAGAATGTGGTTTTGTCAGATCCACCGCTTACTCCAACTTGATGACTTTGAATTGCTCCATTTCTCAATAAACCTCCGACGTAATCGGTGCTTCTACCAAGGGCAATACCTTCAATTTCCACCGGTTCGAAAAGTGACTCATCCGCTGCTTGCGTTGCTGGGCCTTCAGGATATTCACCGCTTGCACGACGAGACTCTCTCTTATATTCAGCGAATTCTGCTCCATTGAATACATCTATTCTTCCAAGTTCTCTATTCAGTCCATAATATGAATCGACTGAAACGATTGTCTTGCCTTTGACACCTCTTTTGGTAGTAATCAATACTACGCCATTGGATCCTCTAGAACCATAGATTGCTGTGGCTGAAGCATCCTTCAAGACCTCCATGGAAGTAATATCCTGTGGATTGATATCATCAATTCCTCCTGAGAGAGGAATTCCATCGACAACGTAAAGAGGCTCATTCGATGCATTGAAAGACCTTCTACCTCTGATTCTCACTTGAGGAGCAGATCCTGGCTTTGATCCTGGTTGAGTTACATCAACACCTGCTGCACGTCCTTGGAGTGCTTGTCTAGCATCAGTGATAGGTAGTTCGGAGATTTCCTTAGAGCCTACAGATGAGATTGCTCCTGTCAGTTGACTCTTTTTGGCAGTACCGTATCCAATCACAACTACCTCTTCTAGATCTGACAGATCTGGAGTTAGGTTTACATCAATTATACTTTGGTTTCCGATTTCTTTATCTATTGGATTGTATCCAATAAATGAGAATACCAGTGTGCCGTTAGCTGTAGAGGAAATAGAGTACTTTCCATCCAGATCTGACGTGGTTCCTTTTGTAGTGCCTTTCACGAGAATCGTAGCACCAGGTAATGGCTGGCCGGTTTCATCGTAAACAGTGCCTCGCACTTGTACATCTTGTGCATATCCGTTTGATACGGAAAGCAGCAGCAAGAATAGTACACTTAAATAAGTGTAAAGTTTTGCTTTCATAATTTTGGGTTTTAGTTATAAGAAAATTTGGTGTCGGTAATCATAGTCGAAATCTTACCTAAATAATCAAGCACAATTCAGGACATATTACCATGTATTAAGGTATAACATTAGACATTTTTTTTAAAGAATGCGCATTTCTATTTACGAAATCGATTGCGCATCTAAGCGTTGAAAAAAGTTTTTGTCTGGCAATAATCCTTAGTAAACGGAGTCTTCGGTAGTATCTTCATGACCTATATAGCACAAATCTATTCCTGTAAGCAGCTAAGCAGGAAAAATTATAGCTTAAAAAATTTATTCAAAATTTAAAGTTGTGTCTAAGTATCACAGGATTATGCAAGATTATTTTCTAATAAATACTAAATACTAGCATTTGTGATTCTATATATTCATTCAAAATATAGGTCAATTGGACTAAAATAGAACAAACCAGCATTAGCCGGTCTGTTCTATTAATATACTACCTTAAGTTGTTATCTAAAATAATTTATAAATTCTAAGATTGATTTCTAAATTATTGGTACTACCACGAATTTAACGGAAGACAGGAAGTGAAAGTCTGGCCTCCAGCTTAACTCCTGTTATAGAATCCTGATATTCAGTCTCAATTAGCCGCCCGATTACTGACCCACTAGTATTTAAATCTAGTAAGAACCATAGTTTCCATTAACTCAAGGGTAAAACCAAATTAGTTGATAAAGTTCTTAAATCTTAGGAGGCTCCCAACCTTTTTCATACGCTCTAGTCCAAAGTGCAGACGCTGCTTTTGATCCTTGAATATGCCCGTTGCTAGGGTCACAGGTCAATGTCTCTCCAGTTCTATAGCTGATATTGGCCAAATGGCAGAGTAAGGTACTTACGGCACCTTCCTCAATATTGGAATTTTGCTTTTCTATTCCACGCACAGCGTTGAAGAAATTCACAATATGAGTGGTACTCATGTCGCCTCCGCCACCAAGTGCAGTACCCGCTTCGTTGCTAGCGGACTGGCTGTTTTTGACTTCTTTTCCTGATCTGTCAAATTGCTTATAGCCGCCACGATCTACATATACTGATCCTTCTGTACCGTAAATGATTGTCCCTCGGTCTGAGCCATAGGTTTGGTAGCTATTTCTGCTCTTGCCATCCCATTGAATTACGGAACCGTTTCCGAATTTAAACGTCGCGTCCATCGTGTCATACATTACCCAGCCATCGTCTGCAAAATGTCTTTTGTCAGCCGTCACCTGTACCTCACTTGGATAGTCTACTTGAAGTGCCCAGCGAGCTACATCCAGCTCATGGGTTGCATTATTGCCAGTTTCGGCAGTGCCATATTCCCAACCATACCAATGCCAGTTGTAATCCCAAGTATCATGTGTATAAGCTCTTCTTGGAGCTGGGCCTTGGAACAGTTCCCAGTCTAATCCTGCAGGAGCAGGAGCTGCGGTTGGATTTGGCACCGCTCCCCGGTTATTGCTATAAAAGGCTTTCGCCATGAATGCTTTACCGATAGCTCCATTGTGAATAGCAGAAATAATTTCACGACTTTCGGGAGCTGAGCGTTGCTGATTTCCCATTTGCACTACCTTATCGTATTTCTTTTGCAAAGCAATCAGCAATTCACCTTCATGAGGATTATGAGAACATGGCTTTTCTACATAGACATGTTTGCCACGCTCAAGCGCTAGCCAAGTACCCGGCGCATGCCAGTGATCTGGTGTAGCGATGATCATGGTATCCACCTCCTTGTCATCCATCACTTTCATTACATTCTGCTCAAGTTTTGGCGCATAATCAATATACTTCGCAAAATTCTTAGCTGCTTTTGGCATCTGAGATTCCATGGCATCGCAGAGATACAAGAGATTCACATTGCTGGACTTCAAGCCAATTGGCTCGTAATATGCGCCCAGTCGTCTTCCCAGCCCTGCAATTGCTACATTCAATCGCTCATTTGCTCCTATAATTCTAGCATAAGATTTTGCTGAAAATGCGGCAGAACCCAGTGCAGACAAGCCTACAGTAGCTACCGCAGATTTTTTGATAAAGTCTCTTCTGTTATTGTTCTTTTTCATGATTGATTTTGGGTGTTTATTTCAATGTCTTGATTTTGATATTTTTGAAACTTACTTCATTGCCATGATCCTGAAGAAGGATGTGACCTTCTGGAGCTTCTCCGAAGTTGTCCCATTTTGCATACTTACTGATAGCGACCAAGTCACGGAATTCCTGAGATCCACGTACATATTCCAATACTTTCACTCCGTTTAGATAATGAGCGACCTTATTATCTGGAGTTACCACTACGCGACCTTTGTTCCATTCTCCGACTGGCTTGATGAATCTGCCTTGCTTATCAGCTTTGATTAGATCGTATAGCGATGCCATGGTACGATTTCCATCTCTTCCCATTTTTGCATCCGGATGCTTGTCATCGTCCAAAACCTGATATTCCAGTCCAATTGCAGAGCCTTTATTTCCTTCTGATAAAGTCACAAAATACTTCAGGCCTGAGTTAGCTCCTTCAGTAAGTCTGAATTCAAATGCTAAGTCAAAAGCTGAGTATTGCTCTTTGGTCACTATATCGCCAACGTTTGTAGATTCACGTCCATCTGCTGATGCAATAGTTAAGATTCCATCATTGATCGACCAACCGGATTCAGGGAATGTTTCCTTGTAAGCACCTTTCCATCCATCAGAATTTTGACCATTGAAAAGCAGTTTCCAGCCCTTGTTTTTTTCGTATTCTGTCAGTGAATTCAGGCTATTGTTGACTACAAAAATATCTTTGCTAAAGGATTTAGGTTCAAGATTTTCTGTTTGAATCTTTATGTTTTTAAATGAAGTCTTTCTTCCAGCGTCTTCCGCCTTCTTAATGCCATGGACTTGTAAGCCAATAAAACCCGTTTTGTCCATGTCATCAACTACATAAGCTACTTCTTGGCCGTTTATCCACGTCTTGATTTCATTACCAATCGCTTCTATTCTGTAATGATTGAACTCACCCATCTTAAAAGCAGATTTCGCATCTGGATTCAGATCGAGTGGGTATAGCCAGCCTCTTCTTGCTTCATCATATACTCCGCCAGACCATGCTCTTTCGGAAGGATCTGCTTCGATTTGATAGCCAAAAACCAAGCCTTTACCGTCTCTGGCTGCTGGATCAAACTGCCCTCTCGTCATCACACCGGAATTACTGGAGAGGTGTTCTATTTTAAGGTCAAGCTCTAGGATATAATCACCATAAGTTTCTTCGGTAATTAGAAAAGTATTAGGGGATCCAGCTACTGAGGTTCCTTGTATTTCTCCGTCGACTACTTCAAATGTGGCAGTTCCGGCTACAGGTTTCCATCCCGTAAGGTCTTTTCCATTGAATAAATCAGTCCAGCCATCATCAGTTTTTTGTTCGCTGGCACAGCTTAACAGTGCCAAAGATGTGATCAAGACCGCGACTATGTTTCGGGTGTATTTCATAAATGAGGTATTATTGTTCAATATAAAAGTCAAGATTTAGAGGCATTGCACCAAGGGGAATTTTTTTAAGTTACGCAATCGTTTGCGAGTTTACCCTCGAATAAAGGATGGATATCAAAGCCTGAGAGAAGGGCCAAGAAGAGTTCAATGATCTTTCATCTGTTTGTAATTATTTTTAATGGTCAGATGGAATCTCGCTAGGAGTAATCATTTCTCAGTATGACTTTTTAGTCGTGCTCGATTTCATCTGGTTATAATTTGTTTTTTAATGGTCAGATGGAATGCTCTTAATTATCATCCCCGTATTTGGGAAGAACTTGTCATGGGCATTTCTTACTTTTGCGCATGCTTGATTTTAATCTCAAAGGAAAAGTTTTTGTTACCTGTAAGGATCGCTCGGTTTCTTACTTGGAAAAAGAAATTCGTGAACTCGGTTTTGTGCCGGAATCTGTCACTCGGACAGGCATAGAATTAAGAGCCACTTTAGAAGAGTGTATGGATCTCAATCTTTATCTCCGCACGGCTTCTCAAGTGCTCTATGAAATCAAGTCTTTTTACCTGCAGAATGCAGATGATATCTACCGAAGATTCAAAGCCATCCCCTGGGAAGATTTCTTAGATGTAGACGGTTATTTTTCAGTGAACTCTGTGGCAGAGAATGAGAGCATTACCACCCCACTTATAGTGAATGTGAAAGTCAAAGATGCAATCGTTGATCGATTTCGGGATTTGAAAGGCAGAAGACCGGATTCTGGATCTGATTATAATGGATTGGTTTTTCAGGTTTATTGGAAAGAAACCCAATGCATAGTTTATATAAATACTTCTGGGGATACACTTGCCAAGCATGGCTATCGCAAGATTCCGGGTAAAGCGCCTATGATGGAGGCTTTGGCAGCCACTACTATTTATGCAACGGAGTGGAATACACGAGTTCCTTTCATCAACCCAATGTGCGGTTCTGGTACTTTAGCGATTGAAGCTGCACTGATGGCGACTAAGCGCTATCCGGGACTTTTCAGAGATCATTATTCGTTCCAGCATCTTTTAGGATATAGTGAAGAGGCGTTCTTGGCGAAGAAAGCGAAGCTAGAAAGCAAAATCATGGAGCTACCAGAGCTAAAGATTATTGCTTCGGATATTTCACTTCAGGCAATTTCATTTGCTCAGGAGAATGCAATCACAGCCGGGGTAGATCATATGATCGAATTCCAAGTGTGTGATTTTGCGGAAACTGAAATTCCTGAGAAACCACGGGGAGTGATTATGTTCAACCCAGAATATGGTGAAAGGCTAGGGGAGAATGACGAGCTAGAAATTACATATAAGAGAATGGGTGACTTCCTGAAGCAAAAATGCGCAGGATATAGAGGCTATATTTTTACTGGCAATCTAGAATTGGCTAAAAAAATAGGTCTAAAAGCAAATCGTAGAATGGAGTTCTGGAATGGTACAATTGATTGTCGCTTGTTGAAATACGACTTGTACGAAGGTAAAAAGGAAGAGTAAGGTTTTTGGCAATAGATTTCTCGCAGATACCCGCAGAAAAAAAACGCAGATTATCGCAGATCCTTTGTTTGGAAATCAGCGTTAATCTGCGAATTTAATCCGCGCTAATCTGCGGGAATTTAACTTTTTACTGGTGCTCGTCTCTCAGGAGATCATTCACCGTTTTCACAGGATTGAAGGTGATCAGCGGAACTTCCACGAATATCGTGTTCCATCCTGCCATTGCTCCATTCCAAAGTCCAGGCAATTCCAGGGCTTTAAGGTCTTTACCACTTTTTGATTTCTCGGTGATAAACCCTGTCATCATATCTCTATACTTGAGCAGATCAAATGATTCTCCTTTATAATTTCTGGTCGCACATACCAAATCAACAGGGTTGAAGTGTGTTGCAGCATTGAAATGTTCTTTTGATGCAGGATTGTTCAAATCGATCTGGGCAGTTTCTAAGATTTGAAGCGATTGAGAACCGTCGGCCTCCTTTACCCAGAAAGGGCCACCTCCAGGTTCTCCAGTGTTTTTCACCATTCCGCAGACACGCATTGGTCTATTGAGTTTGGATTTGATAAATGCACCTTGCTCATCTATAGCATGTGAATGAAAATTTTCTGGCAATTTGCCGCCTATATCATAAGTGAATACATGCTCTGCGTGCCTTACCGATTGCTGGTCAGTCAGTTTGTCTAAGCAATTTATTGCTCCGAATACTTTTTCCTGAACTTCTAAAAGCAATCCACCAATTGCCATTTTATAGTTTTTGGTATCTTCTTTTAATCGATCAGGAACGACATTATCTACATTTTTGATGAAGATAAGATCAGCAGACACATCGTTGAGATTTTCTAGCAAGGCTCCGTGACCAGCAGGGCGAAAAAGTATGCTTCCGTCCTCCTCGGTGAATGGAGTATTGTCGGTATTTACCGCGATGGTATCCGTGGATTTCTTTTGTTGGGAATAGCTGATTTCGAAGTTGATCCCAAATTCTTTTTCTATCAGAGGAAGTATCTTTTCAATTTCCTTTTTGAATTTGGCTGTATGCTCAGGAGAAACGGTGAAATGGATTTTCACCATAGATCCCTTACCAATTGCATATTGCACACCTTCGATCAAGTGCTCATACGCAGGAGTTCTTCTTCCGTCTTTGTAACGGTGAAATCTCAACAATCCTTTTGGCAAGTTGCCGTAGCCAAGTGCTTCATCCAAAAGCAAAGCTGCCAAGATACTTTTATAATCCTTGGTGTCTAGCGCATTGTAAATACTGCTTTCCTGTCTCTCCAATACTTCATCAAGATCCTCGTAGAATGCGAATTTCTCAATGTTGTCCATGAACTTCTCTACAAACGCGGATTTGCTGATATCGCCGTCACCTTCCAGAAAAGCGAAAAGATCCTTGAACATTCGCGAAGCCGCACCACTGGCAGGTACAAATTTTAATACTTCTACCTTAGCGGCTTTTTCTGGATAAGTCATAATGAAATGCCTCAATTCCTTATCGCTCAAAACTTTGATTCCATCTCCCGGCATGGCAGGAGCTGTGATGTTCAGAAAAGGAAAGCCATTTTCAAAATGCTGAATTTGTTGTGCTACGGTTTCAGGGTGCATTCCCTGCGCCAAAATTTGGTCTTTTAAGGCAGTATTCATGTGTTATCGGGTTCAGTGTAAAAGTGTAAGATAATAGGCTTTATGGCTTTCCTCAAGATGGAAGTTTGATTTTTTTTTGAAAGTTACTTAACCCTAGATTTGTGTTATATCAAAAATATTATGGCAACCATAATATAGGTAACTGCAATTAATTCTACTTTCAGAATAACTATATCAGCCGAAATCTGATTTTTTGCTGAGGATTCTTCTGCGCCAAAATAGAAAGTGCTTCCTCCGACACGTGAAGAATTCGTGGATATCCGCCTGTAACTTGCGCATCCTTCATCAGGATAATGAGTTTGCCTCCAGATGTCAACTGCACTGTGCCTGGAAAAACCGGCGCAGTTGCCATTTCAGGGATTGAATTTGGAAGTAATTCTGTGAGCTGAATTGCCATCCTGTTTGTAAGATTAGAAATGGTAAACTCCAGTGATTCAATGAGTATTCGGCTTTTGTGATCCAGTAATTCCCATTCAGGCCCAGGATAAACAGCTATAATTCCTTCTGCAAATCGATTGAAATTCCATTTGGCTTTGGATGCGGTGTAGGAAGGCACTTCCTGATTAGTAAAATAAGGGATTTGATCTCCTTTTTTTGCAAAATCGGAAGTAGTGATTCCTGTAAACCAGCTTCTGGAGTTCATGATTTTCTCAGATTGAAATCCATTTTTTATTCCTAGGTAAAGAACTGAACCCTGGAGAAATGCACCGATTTCCAATAAATCATTTTCTTGAATTTCAAGAATGCCGTAGCTGGAAATTAACTGTTCGTTCAGCTTGATTTCTGCCTTTGTTCCCGCTAAGTAAATCAGCGTAGGTGAATCAAATTGGATTTTCATACCAGGCTGACAAATCTCCAAAACGGCATCAGACGCTTTGTTTTTCAACAAATGATTTACCCATGAAAGCGAGCGCATATCTAATCCACCTGAAACAGGTACACCATATTGCGCAAAGCCGACTCTACCTAAGTCCTGAACGGAGGTTCCCGGACCTGTTCTCATGATTTTCAAATAACCGATATCCCGAATCATCTAAAATTTGGTTTCTGTGGATGTCTTTTCAATTGCTCAAATTCCTGAATTGTAACCGGGATAAATTCTATTCTTTCTCCTGCCGAAGCAAAAACTGGGATGGCTAGGTTAGGATCGAACAGAGAAATAGGAGTTTGTCCGATCAAATGCCATCCACCTGGACTAGAAGATGGATATATTCCAGTTTGCGAACCGCCAATCGCAACTGAACCAACTGGAACCGCACGATCCGGGATGCTTTTTCTTGGTGTGTGTAACTCTTTCGGTAGCCCATTTAAATACATGAAGCCAGGCAAAAAGCCGTAGAAATGAAGTCTATAGGGCGATCGTGAATGCTTAGAGATTAGCTCTTCTTGGCTTATGCTTTTGTGTTTTGCTAGAAGTTCAAGGTCGCGTCCTGTATCCCGAGAATAGCAAACTGGAATTTGCCAGATTTTTTCAGAAAGACATAGTAATGATTCTTCTGGCTTACTTGAATTCAACCAATTCTCAATCTCTGGGAGAACGGAGGGCTTAGCAAGATTAACTGAAAGGGTTTTGAATCCCATTCGAAGTTCTATGATTTCTCTTCCAAATTCCTTTTGAAGTTGCTCTTTAAAAGAGAGCTGATACTGAAGCAATTCATCAGAAATAGCCGAATTCCACACAAATTCACTAATCAAAGGAGAGATTTGCTTGAAGATTGGCTTCATGTCCAGAATCGATTTCGGATTATTGGCAAAAAATCACAAATACCTGAATTATCGCCGTGGAAGCACATGGTGTCAGCTTTTACAGGTAGTTTTTTTCCAGTATCAGAAATCAAATATCCATTCTCCAGTAATGTTTCTAGTTGAGGAGAAATCTCAGCCTCAGTGATCATATGAGAACCAAACACTGATCTGGGCACCAACTGATAATTGTCTAAATAGCGCCGATCTCCGAAAATTTCTGTTTTATGGGTTAGCCCTTTCAGAATGATATACTTTTCTAATTGGGAATGCGGAGGGGCAAAAATTGGAGTATTATGAAAATAGGTTGCAATAAATTCGGTGAGGCTGTCCGCTAGTTCAGGGTTGGCAGCAGCATCATTATAGAGTGCTCCATGGAATTTGATGTGATCCAAAGGCATTCCTGCCTTTTCTGCCAATTGCTCGAACTTCAGGATTTGGATTAATATTGACTTCATCAAATCCTTGTCCGAGATCTTCATCGTTTTTCTGCCGAAGTTTTTCTGATCTGGATAGGAGGGATGTGCACCGGCTTTTTTCTTATACTCTAAAGCTAACTTGATACTTTGACTGATTGTATATTCATCTCCGAAATGCCCGCCGCACGCAATGCTTGCTGCATCAATTAATGGAAATAGTTGTATTTCGTTTGGCATGCCTTCACCTAAATCACAATTTATTTCTGGCAGGTTTTTCATTGTAAGGGGAAAAATTGAGTAACGTCTAAAATACAAAATGTCATTTAAGGCATCGAATGTTCCTACAACTTATTGTAATATTTGATAAGCTAGTTGAGTTGCTTGTAGTCAAGCTTGCCTTTTGCCAGTTTGAGGTGATGAATAATAGCAAGTGCTTTCTTCATTTTACTTTCTGGATTTTTGACTTTGGTCACGGTATAGACCATCATGCGCTGTTTTCCGGGAGTGAGACGTTTAAAATACGTAGCACCTTCCTCATCTTGATCCATCAGGACTAGTAGTTCCTAAGGCATTTCATGGCCATATTCACTATGGTCTCGGTCTATATTGACTGGAATATAAGACACTTCTTTTAAGTTAAATCTAGTTCTAAGCTCCTGATTGAGTAGAATATACCAATAGTCTTTGGCTTTCATCAGTGCCATGTGAAATGGCCCTTCACCTTTAATCCAAACCAAAACTCTTCGATGTTTATTATCCATCATTTGAGCTGATATTTCATCGGAAATGGCGATGTGATATTGCCAATGATTAAACTCGAACGCAGCTAGTTTTCCTTGGAATTCTATCATTTTCTCGATTTCGTTGGTGTGATTTTCAAAGCGATTTCTCCATTTTCCAAAGAAACAGGAATGGTCAAAATATGGTTGGAGGCATCGAAATCACCAAGATTTTTTATTTCTCCGGTCAGTGTATTAATACTTATTGCGTTAAATCTACTTCGACCTTGGGACTTAAAGATTACTTTAGAACTTGATTTTCCGGCGTCAATCAAATATGCTAACCACCCCTCATTTCCATCGCTTAAGGCATACGCAAGCATCCCGGGAGCTCCGATTATATCCGTATCAGCAGGATGTGCTTTTTTCAAATCAAGAGAATGAAGTGTCTCAGAGAGAATTTTTAGCCCTTTCCTCAGAGAAGTACTTCCTCCTCCCGGAGCTTCATTTTCTCCAGTCCCATCTTCTTTTCCAGCAAAAAAGGAATAATCCAAATTATTAAAAAGCCCGCCACCTGAAAGCATAAATACCCAAGCTTGTCTGAGATAAACCATATCCTCTGAGCCTGCAAATCCAGACTCATCAAAGCCGATGACTCTATTCCAATGGTAATTCCAAGTGGCAGATTCAGGCCAGTTGTAATGGAAATTCAGAATGGAAATATGATCAGATACTGAAGCAATAGGTGCTTTGAAGTTGGAATAATTCTGAGCGATGAGATGCTTCTTTGGGAGATTAGCTTCGGTGGTAACGATCGTTTCTGCAATTGCTTCTTGCCAGTCAAGCGATTTCTCATCAGCCAGATCTACTTTGGCTTGCCAGTTTGGCCCATCGAGCGCGTAGGTGTTGGCAATATTTAAAGCCGTATTTGGTCTATCAGACCACGGTTCATTTTGAATCTCAAAAAAGAAATTATCATAGCCATTAAGCTCGGTGACTAGTTTGGTGACATAATTTTTTTGAAGATCAAATAGGTCTCCATTTTCCTTAGTATGGACTACTTCTCTATCCAATATTCCTGACCCACCCACTCGATTTCTTGGGTTTTGAGGGTTCATTTCCCAGTGATCATCAGTATAGATGGATGAGAAAAGAGTGACTTCAACGATGATGTCCAATTCCTGAGCAAGCTTCATAAAACTAGCCAGGCGTTCAAAATAGGCTGAATTATATGATTTCCAGTCATATTTCGCTACGCCATTTTCTGTGACTGTGAGCCAAGGGACAATCGTTTTATTTGTTGCCGGTGCTAGGGTGTTATGCTTAATAGAAAAACTTTTGGACGGAATCTCGAAATAACTTCCCATAAAAATCCTCGTGTAGTTCATTCCTTCTTCATGCAGGGATTTGAGGTATTTCTTGAAGTCAAAATCCCCATTTAAAACTGCACCGTAATGCTCTGCAGATGTGATCAATGCAGTTGGCTTGCCCTTGTATTCGAAATAGTGAGGGTTCTCGGGAAGTAATTTGATAGGTTGATTCTGCGAAAAGGCTATTGAACACATGAAAAAAGTAATAATAACAAGCAATAAGGGCTTTGTGCGATTCATCGAGGGTTAGGTTTAGGTTATTTGATAATTACCTTAAATTAAAAAATCCCTTCAACTTTGATTGTTGAAGGGATTATAAATTAGCCGGATGAGCTCTTTAACTAGAAAGATTGAAGGAAATCAAAAATGAGGTGCCTTCGCCAATTTCACTTTTGACCCGAATAGAACCACCATGACTAAGAATTATATTTTGAGTGTTGGTAAGTCCAAGCCCAGATCCTGTAAGTTTGCTGGTAAAGAATGGCTCAAATAATCGTTCTACATTTTCTTTTGGGATTCCTTCGCCGTTGTCTTTGATTTCGATTCTACACTGACCATTCTTTATAGTCGTTTTCAGAAGTAGCTTTCCTGTCTTTTCAGGCATTGCTTCTATTGCATTTACAATCAAGTTAATGAGCGCAATTTTTACTTTCTCTCCATCCACCTGAATATCACAAATATCAGCTTGATATTGTTTTAGGATAGTAATGCGTTTGAATTCAACTCTATCCTGCACGTGCTCTAAGGCTTCATCCAACAGCGTGTTTATAGAGTGACTTTTAGCATCCAATTCGGTGAATCTTGTGCTATCTAGCAACTGAGTCACCAGATGATTAATTCTGTCACAATTTCTTCTGATCACATCGATCAAATCTCCGCTTTCAGCAAGCACATCCTCCGGAAGTTCCAAGTGCAATTGATCTGCAGAAAGTAAAATTGTGGTGAGGGGATTTTTCACCTCATGTGCTAAAAGCCTTGCAATTCTTCCCGTTGAGGAAAACTTTTTCAGATTCAGTTCTTCCTCTTCTTTGGCTTTGATTGCGCTCAAATCCTTAATCAAAACCTGAAATATGCTTACATCCTGTTTTACAATACTTATCAGACTATTGATCGTGTGTCCGTGATCCACCGTCATAAGGGCTTCCATATCATAAAGCTCTTCATCGTTGAAAAACAACTCGTCCAATTCTTGACGGGATAATTCTTCTGGTAGAAGATCTTTGAAGAAGAAGCTTTTTTTCGAGTTAGGATCGTACGCTTTAGTGCCAAATTTCTTAAGGAAAGCCGGGTTGGCTTCTATAATCTCACCTTCATCATCCATCAAAAGAAAAGGATCACTGGCTAGTTCAAATATTGATCGGAATTTGACAGCTGCACTTGCGAGAGATTCCATCAACTGGGCATCTCGAATAGCATATCGAAGTGTTCTATCCAGTGTCTGATCGTCAAATTCGCCTTTTATCAGGTAATCAGCAGCACCAAGCGTGAGCGCTTCCCGGTCAATGTCTCCTGTACTTATGCCAGTGAGCATGATTACAGGAGCATGTTTTCTAAGTGATTTTATTTCACGAATTAACTCCAGTCCCGTATCTTTTCCCAGCCTGTAGTCTACCAGGAAAATATCGAAATTATTATTCAACTTAGGAATGGATTCTTCCAGACTAGTCGCGCCTTCTATTACATAGGTAGTTTCAGTGATTTTTTTCAATAAACTAGAAACTAAGAAGAAATCATCCGGATCATCGTCTACATAGAGTATTCTTATTATTTCTTTGCTAATCATATTTTTTATTTTTAGCCTGGCAACACTACTGTTTTTGACCAGTAGTTCTCGATTTCTTCAGTGACTTTTACTAATTCTTCAAAAGATCCGGGTTTAGTGATGAAACTGCTGGATCCCATCTTCCACGCAGGTGATTTTGTCCTTTGTTAAAGACCTTTTAAAGGCTTTTAGGATTAATAATTTGTCGTCCTCATCATCTTCTGCGAATAGTATATGAATGGGTTTCTCGAAGGACATGAGTATATAGTCTGTGACAACAAGGTTGAATTAATGTGAAAAGATAAGCACGATTTTGATAAGTTAATACAATTGAAAATATTGACCTTAACTACCAATTAGGCGCTTATAAAAGGTAAAATTATATTGAAAGTAGCTCCTTTTCCAAGCGTGCTTTCAGCAAATATTACTCCACCATTTTTCTCTATAATTTTGCGACTGATAGAAAGGCCTATTCCAGTACCTTCATATTCTTTATTTCCGTGTAATCTCTGGAAGATCGAGAAAATTCGATCAGCATGTTCTTTTCCAAAACCTATGCCGTTATCACTCACTTTGATCCAATGGTAGCTATGAATTGAGTTGAGGGTAGGGAATTTATTTACAAGCGCTTGTTCCGCTTTTTCGGAGCTTATTGTGATTTCAGGACTTCTGTCATGATTGGAGAATTTAAGGGAATTTGAAAGCAAGTTTTGGAATACCTGTCGATATTCAGTATCCGAACCCTTTACATTAGGTAATTTTCCCAAAGAGATTTTAGCTGATTTGTCTTGGATAGCTATTTCAAAATCTTCTAACATCTCAGTGATTACCTTCGACAATTTTACAGTTTTAACTTTTTCGTTGTCAGTTCTGCCGGCTCTGCTATACTCTAGCAGATCTTTGATCAATAGTCTCATTCTAACAGCTGCAGCAGTGATCCTGCTCAAATACAAGTCTCCATCGCCTTCCAATTTGTCCTTATACTGTTCATTTAGCAGACCAGAAAATGCAGTAATCTTCCGGAGAGGTTCTTGCAAATCATGTGAAGCTACGTAAGCAAATTGTTCAAGTTCCTTATTAGATTCATCCAGAAGCTTTATCTGGTCTCTAAGTATTTGTTGATATTGACTTATTTTTCTATCGGCGATTACTTGAGCTTTATTGTATTGATAGATGGAGAAAAAGGTCACCAATCCAATGAGAATAGAGAATACAGAGATGAGACCAACAATGAAAGGGAGCGCATTTATATTGTTAATCAAGCTTGAGTCCGCTCCTAAAACGAGGTTTTAAGAGTGAGTTATTTTTTAATTATTTTAATTGATTGCGATTTGAATGGTATAAATCGGTTTCAGTACTCTGATTATCGCCCTGAATTGGATTTTGA
>Ga0105055_10001509_pt1 | contig 37503 bp, 20 predicted proteins | sample BON03_FD_78090 | JGI IMG/M metagenome (GOLD analysis project Ga0105055, IMG submission 78090) | Freshwater microbial communities from Lake Bonney liftoff mats and glacier meltwater in Antarctica - BON-03 | ecosystem: Environmental > Aquatic > Freshwater > Ice > Glacier meltwater | place: Lake... | reverse complement strand
GGGGGGGGGGGGGGGAGGGAAGAGGGGAGGAAAGGGGCGTCGCCCCGCCTCCCTTGCCCGCTCGGGGGGAGGGCATCAAAAAAAAAAAACAGCCGCTGACGATGTTTCTCCTCAATAGCCCCCCAACAAAACCGACGCACACAAACCCCCAAACACACACACACAGCTACACCGACACGCTGTCCTACGGCGAGCTCCTCCTCCAGAACGAGGTCGAGATGTCGCGCTACAACCTCGACGCCGCCGACGTCGGCCTCGCCCGCCAGCGGTTCGAGCTCTTCCGCGCCGAGGCGCAGGCGCTGCTGGCCGCGCGGCTGCCCGTTCCCGCCTATGACATGCTGCTCAAGATGAGCCACACGTTCAACGTCCTGGACGCGCGCGGGGCCGTGGGCGTGACCGAGCGCGCCGACTGCTTCGCGTCCATGCGGGCCCTGGCGCGCGAGGTCACGGCGCTGTGGGCCGAGCGCCGCGAGGAGCTGGGGCACCCGCTCGGCGTCGTGCCGCCGCCGCCGGCGCCCGTGGTGCCGCGGGTGGCGGCGCCTGCGCCGCCGGCCGCCGGCGCTGGCACCGACGCCGCCGAGGCAGCCGCCGCTCCCCGCGACTTTGTGCTCGAGATCGGGTCGGAGGAGCTGCCGCCCGCCGACGTCGAGTCCGGCATCGCCCAGCTGCGCGAGCGCCTGCCCGCCCTGCTCGCCAGGCTGCGCCTCGCGCACGCGGGCGTCTCGGTCGAGGGCACGCCGCGCCGCCTGAGCGCGCGCGTGTCGGCGCTGGCCGCGCGGCAGACCGCCTACGAGGCCAAGGTGCGCGGCCCGCCCGCCAAGGCCGCGTTCGCCGACCCGGCCGCCCGCGCGGGCCCGACCAAGGCCCTCGAGGGCTTTTTGAAAAAGTGCGGGGCGATCTTGGCCGACGTCACGGTCGAGGCCGTCGCGGAAGGGGGCGCGGGCGGGGGGAAGAAGGGCGGCGGCGGCGGCGGCGGCGGCGCGTCTGCGGCGGCTACCACCGATTATGTTTTCGCGGCGGTGCGGGACGCCGGCGGCCCGGCGGCCGAGGCGCTCGCGGCCGAGCTGCCGGCGCTGGTCGCGTCGCTCTCGTTCAAGAAGACGATGCGCTGGGACGCGGGCGGGGCGGCGTACCCGCGCCCCATGCGCTGGCTGCTGGCGCTGCACGGCGACGCGGAGGTGCCCTTCGCGCACGCGGGCCTGGTGGCGGGCCGCCGGACGCGCCTGCTGAGGAACCACGGCGCGGGCGGCGGCGGCGGCGGCGGCGGCGGCGGCGCCGCCGACACAAACGGCAGCACAATGTCCGCCCCCTCGGACGGCAGCGTGTCCGTCGCGCGCGCCGAGGACTACGGCCCCGTTCTCGCCGCGGGCCGCATCACCCTGGGCGTGGACGAGCGGCGCGAGGCCATCTGGCGCGACGCCACCAAGGCCGCCTCGGACGCGACGGGCGGCGCCGGCGCCATCCCGCGCTCGGCGCGCAACGGCGCCGACAGCGTGCTCGACGAGGTGGCCAACCTGGTCGAGTCGCCGACCGTGGTGGTGGGCGGGTTCGACCCGGCCTTCCTTGAGCTGCCGCCGGACGTGCTCGTCACGGTCATGCGCAAGCACCAGCGCTACTTCCCCGTCTACGCGGCGGCCGAGGGCGGCGGCGACGCCAACGGCGCGAGCGTCGGCGGCGCCGCCGACGGCCCCTCCTCCGGCGACGACGCCGGCCGGCCCCTGCTGCCCAAGTTTGTGACCGTCGCCAACGGCCCCGTCGACGTCGCCGCCGTCGCCGCCGGCAACGAGGCCGTCCTGCGCGCGCGCTTCGAGGACGCCGCGTTCTTCTACCGCGAGGACCTCAAGACCCGCCTGAGCGACTTTAGGCCAAAGCTGAAAGGCACTGCTTTCCATCGCGACCTAGGCTCGCTCTTCGACAAGTCGGTCCGCGTCGAGGCGCTGGCGGCGCCGCTCGCCGACGCGCTCTCCCTCGGCGCGCACGCGGCGCACGCCGCCGAGGCCGCGGCCCTGTGCAAGTGCGACCTGGCAACGTCGGTGGTGACCGAGATGACCGAGCTGGCGGGCGTGATGGGCCGGCACTACTGCCGGCGCCAAGGGGGCGTTCCGGACGAGGTTTGCGAGGCGGTGTTCGAGGCGGCGCTGCCCCGCTTCGCCGGCGACCTCCTGCCGCGCTCGCCCGCGGGCCTGGTCGTCGCCGTGGCCGACCGCCTCGACTCGCTGGTCGGACTCGTGGCCGCCGTGGGGGCGCCCAGCGCCACGGCAGACCCCTACGGCCTGCGGCGCGCGGCCTACGGAATGCTGCAGGCGCTGATCGCCTCGGGCGCGCGCCTGTCGCTGTCGGCGGCCGTCGACCTGGCCGCGGGCGTGCAGCCCGTGGACGTTCCGCCCTCGAAGCGGGCCGAGGTGCGCGACTTTGTGGCGCGGCGCCTCGAGCAGCTGCTCGTGGACAGCGGGGACGCCGGCGGGCCAGAGGCCGTGCGCGCCGTGCTGGCCGAGCGCGGCGACGACCCCGCGCTGGCGGCGGCCACGGCCGCGCAGCTGGCGCCCTACGTGGGCGCCGCGGCGGCGGGCGCGCCCGCCGAGCGCCTGAGGCGCGTGATGACGGCGCTCGCGCGCCCCACGCGCATCATCCGCGGCAAGGCCGCGGCCGAGGCCGCCCGGACCGTGGACGGCGCGCTGTTCGAGGGGGAGGAGGAGCACGCGCTGGCGGCCGCGCTGCGCGAGGCCGACGCGGCGCTCGAGGCGCGCGGCGGCGCCGCGGGCTGCTCGGTCGAGGGGTGGCTCGAGGCGGCCGAGGTCATGGTGCCGGCCATCGACGCCTTCTTCGAAAAGGTGTTTGTCATGTGCGACGACGCGGCCGTGCGCGCCAACCGCATCGCCCTGCTGCGCGACGTCGCGAGCTTTAGCGCCGGGGTGATCGACCTGTCGGCGCTCCCCGGGTTTTAGGACAATTATCCGGAGACATCTTAATCCGGTTTAATTCTCTTTGCTTCGACGCTGAGCGTGCGCATGACTCCCTCCCTTCATCTGTCGTGTTTTCTCTCTCTCACCCTCTAGTCCATCGCCAGCATCAGCGGACGCAGGAACGTCGCGGCGGCGGCGCAAGCGGCGTCCCTTGCGGCCGCGCCCGCGTCGATCGCCCACGCCGCGACCGACGCGCACGCGCCGAAAATGGGGAGCACCCGGCGCTCGACCAGTCGCCAGGGCACGCGCAGCGGCGACAGCGCCGACAGCAGGGCGACGAGGCTGTTGGAGTCGACGTGGCGCGAGAGCAGAAAGGGGTCCGCTTCTTTTTGCGAGCGGACAAAGTGGACGACGGCGATCGTCGGGAACTCGAGGGTGGGCGACAGCGGGCCCAGCGCGCGCACTCTCACGCGCAGCACCACGACGAGGGCCGCCTTGACGACCACCGCCGCCGCGGACCCTGACCCTTTGTGCTCCTGCGGCGCCGACAAAAAGACGTCTCGAAAATCGACCTCGAAATAACGAAGAGACGCCGTCGCCAATCTCAGAGCGCTGTAGTAGCTGTCGCGCCCCTCAAAGAGGCCGAGCGTGTGCACGAAAAGCACGTCCGGCGCGACAAACCGGTCGATCGTGGCGCGCAGGTCGGCGCGGTTTTTCGGCTGGACGAGAGACATGACCAGGCCCATGACTGACGCTTGCGTCGGCGCCTGCATTTTTTTTGATGATTGTTGGCTTTGTTTTTTGTTTCCTTTTTTTGAATGGAGAGAGAGTCTTGCAGGCTGGTGGAGTTGCTGCTTTGGGCGTGTGGTTTACAGCCCCCCTGCAGACGTGACAGTGTGTGGCGACCACAGGTGCAGGCGCCGGTCGTAAAAAGAAATCGAGGCCACGACGTCGTCGTCGCCTTTTCGTGCGTCGCCGCCGTTGCTGCCGATACCGCCGCCCTCTCTTCCTCCTCCTCCCCCTGCGCCCCGCCACCAGTCGCACCCGTACGCGAGGCTCTCGTGCGCCTCGTACCGCTCCACCACCTCGAAGCGCTGGTCATCCCCGCCATCGCTCCCAAACGCGGCCCTCAGCACGGAAAAACCGTTGTACATGCACGCGGCAAGCAAGAGGTCGCCGCCGCCGCCGCCGTCTCCGCCGCGACGCGCGGGCGGCGGCCGCCACTGCAGCCGCCACGCGCCGCCGCCGACGTCCAGCTCGGCCAGGGGCGCGCGCGGCCGGCGCACGTCCCACAGGCGCGCCTTCCCGTCGTAGCTGCCGGTGGCGAGGATGTGCTCGCGGGACGGGTGCGGGGAGACGCACGTGACGCCCGCCGAGTGCGTGCGCTTGTCGCAGAGGAGCAAGGCGGGCGCGGCGGGTCGGCCGCCGCCGTCGCTCCCGCCGCTGCTGCTTCCGCCGCCGCCGCCGCCGCCGCCGCTCCCCCCGCTGCCGCCCCCGCTGCTGCTCCTCCTCGCCACCCTCAAATCCCACAGCTTGAGGCTCGCGTCGTCCGAGCCCGTGTACAGCGCGGCAGGGCGCCACGGGTCAAAGGCCACCGCCCACGCCTCGAGGTCGTGCGCGCGCCACTCGGTCCAGCCGCCGCTGCCCTTGTCGCCGCCGCCGCCGCCGCCGCTGCCGCCTGCGCCGCTGCCGCCGCCTGCGCCGCCGCCGCCCCTTCCTCCGCCGGTTTGCCCCCCCGTCACCATGACCGCCACGGTCCCCCCCGACCCGGAGACGGCGGCGCGCTCGGGGCCCGGCCTCTCCCAGGCGACCATGAGCGCCATGCGCTTGGTCGCGTCGTCCTCCGCGCCTCGGGGCCCGCGGATCGCGCGCCACTCAGCCACCTGCCTCAGTCGGACGGCCGGCGGCACGCGGCCGGCGGCGGCGGCGGCGGCGGCGGCGCTCGGGCTGTCGCCGGCGGCGCCCCTTCGCGCGCCCGCCTCCTCGGCTTGCGCGCCGTCGCCCTGGGCGCCCTCGTCCTCGCTGCTCGCCTCGACCGCCATCACGACCAGCCTGCCGTCCGACAGGGCCAGGCCCACGCCCCACTCGGCCCCCTCGGCGTCCCACCCGGGCAGCAGGCGCAGCCACTGCGCGTCAAAGACGCCGGGGAGGCCGTCGGCCCTCGCCGACAGCGCCAGCCGGCGCCTCTGCCGCGGCGGCCCCTCCGCCTCCTCCGCTGCTGCCGCTGCTGCCCCACCAGCGCCTCCTCCTGGCGCTCCCGTCAGCGTGTACAGCAGCAGGGCGCCCCTGCGGGTGCGCGTCGCCTCGTCCAGCTCGTACGTGGCGACGGCGAGCCAGTCCTCGGGCCGCGCCCCCCCCTCGTAGTGTCGTTGCCGTCTTGGCTCCTTGTCGTCGTCGGCGTCGTCGGCGGCGTCGTCGGCGTCGTCGTCGTCCGCCGCCGCCGCCCCTCCCGACCGCCGCGGCGCCCACTCGACGGGGCAAAACTGGGCGCAGTCAGGGTTCATGTCGAGCAGCAGCTCCTCGTGGAGCCTCGTGTCGGGGGCCATCGGCGGGGGTCGCTGCTGATCGGGAGGAGGGGCGTTTCGGCGGGTGCAGGAGGAGAGGGGAGGGAATGAGGAAGGGACGAAGGGGGGGGCCTGTGGTCTGTCCTCGGAGATACGATGTGCGGCGCGCCGCGCGCGCGTGTACTATCACGTCGGCCAATGAAACAGCACCGCTCGTATGATCTAGATCCATAGTGTGTCGGGCAGATCACTCGACCGGCGGCCACGCCTCCATCGCCAGCTCCTCGACGAGCGCCCACGCCCGATCGCCGCCGCCGCCGCCGCCGCCGCCGCCCGCCGCCGCCGCCGCCCTTTCCTCCGTTTCCCCCTCCTCCGCCGCCGCCAGCCACCGCGGCAGCCGCGCCTCCAGGATCGCCCTCACCGCCCGCAGGTCCACCTCCAGCCCCGCCCTCGCGTGCGCCATCAGGCAGTCCCGCGCCGTGCACTCCCCCGCCGTCCACCCGCCGTACCGCAGGGCCTCGCGCGCCCCGCCCGCGTACCGGCACCACCGCGCGTCGCCGGCGCGCCACGCCCAGTGGTGCAGCGGCCGCCCGCTTCCCCTCGCGGATTTTGTCATGTTCACGTAGAGCCTCGACATGTCGCGCCAGTCCCACTTGTAAGGCAGGAGCTCCAGGACCGCCGCACCAGGCGGTAAAAAGGGCGCGGCGCTCGCGAGCAGGGGGCCGTGCCGCCCGACCAGCAGGCCGGTGGTCGACGCCGCCGCCAGGTGCGAGGCGAGCGGCGCCTCTGGCGTAACGCTGACCGTGCGCACGCGCATGCCGAGGGGCTCGGTGACGTTTTCGAGCAGGTCGACCAGGTCGAGGTGGTTGGTGATGGGGGGGTGGCCGGGAGGGTAGAGGAGGACGGTGACGACCTTTGGGGGGCGGCGAGGGAGGGCGGGGGGGGCGGAGGGCGGGCTGGCGCCGCCGCCGCCGCTGCCGCGGTCGCTGCCGCTGCCGCTGCCGCCGCCGCCGCCGACGCTGCCGCCGACGCCGCCCCGCCTTGCGATCACTGCGCCCGCCGGCACGGGCTGCGGCGGCCACGGGTACATGACGCGCCGGTGCGCGGCCGCGCGCAGGGCCTCGGCGTGCTCCGGGCGCGAGTAGCCGACCGCGCCGGCCTCCGCGGCGGCGAGGGCCGCGGCGCCAGAGCGCTCGGCAACGGCGCTCGCGACGGCGGCGGCGGCGGCGGCGGCGGCCTGGGCGCCGGCCGCGGCTCCTCCGCTCGTCCCGTCGCGCCCCTCGCCCCGTCCTCCTCCTCCTCCTTCCCGCCGCCACTCGCGCACCAGCTGCGCCACAGCCCGGTCCCGCCGGCCGCCGCGCGGCTCGTACCGGTCCTGCAGCACGAGCGCCCGCTCGAACACGAGCCACCCGCGCCGCGCCCACGCGTCAAAGTCGCCGGCCGCGTCGAGCACGGGCGGCAAGGGGGCGGCGGCGGCGGCGTCGGCGCGCCGCTCCTCCGCCGCCAGCAGCGACGGCGGCGGCGGCGGCGACGGCGGCGACGGGTCGTCGGCGGCGGCAAGCAACGGCGCCGGCGCGTTGGGCGCGAGCGGCGACAAGGCCAGGGCGAGCATGTTCTTGGGCCAGTCGAGGAGCAGGCCGCGCTTGAGGTTGGTCAGCACCACGCGCTCGAGGACCAGAGGGTCGCCGCCGCCGCCGCCTCGGACGCCGGTCGCCGCCGCCGCCGCCGCCGCCGCCCTGCCGCCGTCCTCCCCCCGCTCGGCGCCGCCGCCGCCTGCCCGCAGCTCGTCCTCCGCTGCCGCCAGCGCGCCGCCGCCCTCTTCGTCCCCCCTGCCCGTCTCGACCGCGTCGCGCAGCGCGCTGTACAGCGGCATCAGCGCCTCGCCCCAGTGCCCCAGGTTGTCGGGAAAGGCGGGGAACGGGTGGTCCAAAAATAGCGACAGGCCGGGCACGACGCAAAGGCCGCCGCGCCCGCCGGTGCCCGCGTCGCCCGGCAGGTTTTCGACGAAGGCGCGCGCGTCGGCGGCGGCGACGGGCGTGAGGCTGAAGGTGTGCGTGGGGCTTGGGTCGACGCCGGCGAGGGCGGCCTGGTTGCGCGAGAGCAGGCCTAGGCGGGACAGGATCGCCGAGGCCGGCGGGCGGGCGTTGTCGTCCTCGTCCAATGCCTCGTCCTCGTCTTTTTCGTCGCCCTCCCGAGGCGGCGGCGGCAGCGGCGGCGGCGGCCTGTGGTCCTCCGGGGGCGGCGCAAACCCCGCCGCCGCCGCGCCCTCCACGTCCGCGGCGTCCACCAGGGCGTACCACTTCTCGTTGTGGTAGTACATGTTGCGGTACAGCTTGAGCGGCGGGCGGGCGGCGGAGGCCCGGGTCGAGTTGGTGCCGGCGCCCCCGCCTGCGCCGCCGCCGCCGCCGTCGCCGTCGCCGCCGCCGTCGCCGCCGCCGCCCGCCCACGGTCGCTGCGGCGGCAGCTCGACGAGCGCCATCGCCGTCGTCGGCCGCCGCAGCACGCGCTCGCGCGCGCTCGACGCGTGCGCGCAGAACTCGGGCCGCGGCGCCGCGGGCGGGGCCCGGACCGCGGGCGCGGGCCCGCTGCGGGCGGGCGGGCTGACGAGGACGCTGCCCGCGCCGAGCGGCTCGCCGCCGAGCGCCGCCGATCGCGCGGCGGCGGCGACGGCGACGGCGACAGCGACGGCAGGGAGGGCGACGGCGACGGCGAGGGCCACGACGGTCGCCGCTGCCGCCTCTGCGCGCCTCGGTCGCCTCCGCCGGCGGCACGCGAGCGCGGCCATGGCCGCCGCTGTGGTCGCGAACTCCTCGCACGTTTGAAAAACAGAGGGGGACCACTCCTGTGATGTTCGTTCGAATCGGAAGGGTGTGTGTGTGACGCTGGCGGTTTGGTCCTTGGTTGATTGGATGCGGGTGGCCTAGTACTCGGGCTGCTGTTGTCAGATGCACGAGGTGGGGAAGTGGGACGGGCTGGGGGGGAGGACGCAAGCTTTGGAGCGCGACCGGGCGTCTTCAGCCGACGGCGCCTCGTCGTCGACTCGGCGTCTTCAAAGAACCTGGGCGCCACGCCAATGTGTCAATGCTCGCCGCCACATCTTTCGCCACCATGTTCTCCTGGCCGCGGCCCAGGCAGCGCCTGCAGCAGCAGAGACCCGACCAGGAGGCCGACACCGCCATCGAGACCTTCGACGCGTCGATCAGGAGCTGGCAGGAGAGCTCGAACGTGGAACACGCGGCACCCGCCGGTGGCGCGGTGGCTGCTCTCTTTGGCCTCGTGCGCCTGTGCGACGACCCGTCGCTGCGCGAGGCGGGCGTCTACCAGCCGCCGCCCCCTGCTGCTCATACGAGCGCCGCCGAGCGCGTTGCCCGCGCGCCGACGCCGCCGCCGCCGGCAGCGGCAGCGCGAGCAGCAGCAACCGCAGCACCAGAGGAAGCGCCCACCGCCGAGGAGGAGGAGGATCGGGAGGACAGCGAGGAGGGCCGCGACATGCCACCGTGGGTGGTCGAGTACGTGGTCGCTCCCGAAAACGAGGACGAGGAGGACGAGGCGGACGAGGCGGGCGGGTCGGGAGCGGGCGGCGAGCGGGGGGAGAGGCGGCGAGCGGGCGGCGGCAGCAGCTCCCATCGCAGCAGCAGAGATAGTGGCAGCAGCGGCAGCAGCGGCACGAGCCCCACCGACGGCGGCAGCAGCGGCGGCAGCGCCGGCGAGCTGGAAGGCCTCCCCTCGGCGCCGACGCACTCGGCTGTCGCGGGCAAGGGCGGGGGCGGCGGCGTCGCCTAGCGATCGATCGTGTTCCTTTCAACTCAAATGAATCCGCCTTGTTTTTACACCACCATCTGAGTCAACCCATCAGCGGGGGGGGAAAGGGAGCAAACAAGACCGTCTGCTGCCCCGCCTCCGAGAGACATCGCGCTCCCTATCACTTTGCCTTGGCGGCCAGCGCCTTGCCCTTGGGCGCGGCGGCGGCGGCGGCCGGCTTGGCCTTGCCGGCCTTGCCCTTGGCGGCCTTGGCCTTGTAGCGGTCGAGGTCGGTCATGGCGGCCTTGGCGCTGCGGGCGGCGAGCTTCTTGCCCCAGGCGCTCGAGGCGAACTTGCCCTCGACGTCTGTTGTTTTTGGCGTTTTGGGTTGGACGGAGAGAAGGGGGGCCCGTGTGATGAGTCGGCGGCGCGTCGATTCGTTTTTTGTTTCTTGTTCGCGCGCGAGCGCCGGGGGCGGGGCGCCGTCGAGAGCCGACACATAAAACTCACCAGCCTCCTTCCACGCGGCCGACAGCACCTTCTTCTTGGCGATGCGGGGAATCTCGATCTTCAGCGGCGTCACGGCCAGCTGCTTGAAGTTGATGACCTTGCGCACCATGCCGGGCGCGTCGCAGAGGGCCTGGTGTCGTTTTGGTGGGTCCGGTTGTCGGTTTGGTTTTTTGTAAGAGGGGGAGGAGAGGGGTGAGTTGTTGCAGAACCGCAAAGAAGGGCGACAGCCTCCTCAAGGCCGCCGACCGTCGTGCCGTCGACGCGGTAGAGCGGGCGAGGGGAGTGGCCGGGCGGGCGAAACGAGCCGCCTGTCCAGGGACTCGCCCGCCGTGTGTGCCGAGAGCGCCGCCGCCGCCGCCGTCGCCGCCGATGTAGCAGCGGCCGCGCGAGACAAGGCAAAAATGTTGGTCCTCTCGCTCCTTCTTGATCCGTCGAGAGAGCGCGCTCGCCGCCGCTGATCGGCGGGCGACGATCGCGCGCGACTAGTTCTGATCCGAGTGTCGGGCTGCTGCTGTTCTGTTTGGCGGCGGGAGAGCCACCACCACCAAGAAGGAGAGCGGCGGAGGGAGGGGCGTTCTCCTCTTCGGCGGCTTGGTCTCTCCTCCTGTCTGCCAAGCGCCTGCCGCTCGTTCGCCTTACCCGGTTCTGGTCCACGACGTCGGCGATGACCACCAGCTGGCCAAAGTCCTTGCCGTGGCTGATGACGCACACCCGCCCGATCTCCACGAACGCCTTGAACGATCCCATCGCTGCGTTTCTGCTGCTGCTGCTCTCTCTTCTGGTGGTGAACGCCGAAGCAACGCTTGCTTGGCTTGGCTCGGGAGGGTGTTCCTTCGAGGAACCGCTAAAGGATGAAGTTTTGGAAAGAGGGAGGGGCATGGGTGCCGGGGGGGGCGTACGTCTGGAGTTTCTTTGCGTCGGCGACGAGGGGCGGCAGACGCGCGCGGCGGCGGCGGCAGCAACCGGCGGCGCCGCCGATGCGTTGCGTTTTTCAAAGAGTTTTTCCTTTCCTTCGAAATCAAACGCACCAGCACCATTTCTTGACAACAGGTCAGCGAAAGGGCAATCAACACAGCGAAAGGGCAATCACTTCTCGCAAACGATCAACGCCAGCAGGCGCCCAAATCAACGAGCTAGCGCGCAGAACGAAAGGAACCGGCGTCTGTTCCCGCGGATCGAAAGACACACACAATGGGGACGACGTCATCCTGACCAGACGTCGGCAACATGTACCGCATCGCGGCCATCAACGACGCGCAGCCGGCGCAGCAGCAGCAGCAGCCCCAGCAGCTGCCCCATCAGCAGCAGCAGCAGTTTGAGCGCGGCGGCGACGCGGCAGCGGCGTTTGGCGACAGGGGCGGCGGCGGCACGGAGGGCGGCGGCGGCGCGACGCCAGCAGCGACAACCACAGGCGGACAGCAGCAGCAGCAGCAGCAGCAGCATGGCGCCGAGACCGCCGAGGCGCGCGAGTCGCGCCTGGTCGCCGCCTACGAGGACGCGCTGGCGCTCGTGAGCGCGGGCGACGGCGAGGCGGCGCGCGGCCTGCTCGAGGCCCTGCTGCTCGAGCTGCCACCGCCGCCGCCGCCCGGCGTCGGCCGGCAGCAGCAGCAGCAGCAGCAGCAGCAGCGGCAGGCGCAGGACCGCAACAGCGACGTCACGCTGACGCGCCTGCGCCTGTACGCCCTGAAGAACTACGCGCCGCTGCTGGGCGAGTCGGAGCGCGCGCTCGATGCGTACGGCGGCGCGGCGGCGGCGGCGGCGGCGGCGGCGGCCTCGGGCGCGGGCGCCCCCCCCCCCGCGCTGTCGCTTCGCGAGACGCGCCGCGCGCGCGCGGCCGCGGCCGCGCTCTCGACGACCGACGCGGCCACGTGGCGGGCCATCTGCCGCACGAGCGCGCGCCTGGGGCACCTGGGCCTCGCGCGCTACGCGGCCGAGGCGGGCCTGACCGCCGCGCAGCGGGGCGCCGCGCCGTCGGCGCTGTCCACGGCGGCGGCGGCGCTGCCCCTGGCCGAGGGCCTGGTGCGCCTGGTGGCCGCCACGGGCGACTGGCCCGGGGCGGCCGCCGGGGCGCGCGCCCTGCTGGCGCCTCAAGCCGCCCGGCAGCACCCGCAACCGCCGCAACAGCAGCAGCAGCAGCGGGAGCAGCAGCAGCGGGAGCAGCTGCACCCGTGGGCAGAGGCGCTCGCCGAGGCAGACTGGCGGCGGCGGCAGCGGCGCCCCTGGGACCCGGACGGCGCGCCGCCGCCTTTGTCGGCGTCCGACGCGACGCTGGCGCCGGGCGAGGCGCTGCGGCCGTGCGTGCTGCAGGACGCGGAGGCGCTGGGCGAGCGCGCGGCCAAGCGGCTGCGGGGGGCGCTGTCGGCGGCGGCGGCGGCGCAGCAACAGCAGCAGCAGCGGCGGCGGCGGCGGCGGCAGCGGCGGTCGCCCGGCGGGGCGATGGAGGATGCGGACGCAGAGGACGACGGCTGGCAGGAGCAGGACGCCGGTGGGCCCTTCCCGCCCTGCTTCACGCACGGCACCCTGGAGGAGACGGTGGCGTGGGCGGCGGGGCTGCTCGAGCGCTGCTGCGAACCATGCGGCGGCGGCGGCGGCGGCGGCGGCGGCGGAGGGCGGCGGCGGCAGCGGACGGGGGGCGACAGCAACGGCAGCGGCGGCGACGATGAGGAGCGCGACGGCGACGGCGCTGCCGCCTGGGCGCTGGTGCCCGGGGCCCCGATCTCCGTCCGCCTGGCCTTTCCCGAGGAGCACCAGCGACAAGTAGAGCAGCCGCCGACGGATGCGGCCAAGGACGCCGTGCCGCCGCCGCCGCCGCCGCCGCCTCGGCCGGCCGCCCCGCGCCCGTGCGCCGCGCCGGCGGCCGCGGCCGCCCCCGCACCGCCAGACTCGGCAGCGCAGCAGCGCGAGGCGACCACCATCGTGGACTCTACGGGGCGTCAAGTAGCCGCGGCGGCCGCTGAGGAGGAGCCGCAGGAGGGAGAGGCTCAAGCGGCAGCAGCAGCAGCAGCAGCAGCAGCAGCAGCGCCGGCCGCCGCCGCCGCCCCGGCGAGGCAAAATATGACGCGCGCCGCCGCCGCCGCCGCCGCCGCCGCCGCCGCCGCCGCCGCAGCGGCAGCAGCTCCGGCGCCCGATCCCATGGCGTCGGAGGACAGAAGCCCGGATTCGCCGCAGCCCGGGGCCGCGGAGCAGCCCGCTCAACACGCCTCGGCCTTGGCCGTGCTGATGGCGTCGATCGCGCGCGGGCTGCCGGGCAAGGACAAGGGCGGCGACGGCGGCGGGGAGCCGGGGGCGGCAGCGGCCGAGGAGGAGGAGGACGACGCGGCGCCAGCGGGCCGCCGCGCCGGCACGCCCGCCCCCGCCGCAGTCCCGCCCGGGGATCCCAGCGCCCCGCCCTCGCCGCGCATGCAGGAGGCCGCGCCAAAGACGCGGGCGGCCGCCGTGGCCGCCGCCTGCGCGTGCGCGGCCGCGCGCCTGGCCCTGGCGCTACGGGCCCAGCAGCAGCAGCAGCGGCGGCAGCGGCAGCAGCAACTGGCAACGGCGGGCGCGGAAGGCCCAGCGGCCGTGGCGCCACCCCCGCTCGCTGGCGCGCACCAGGCTGGCGCGGCCGTGCTCGAGGCCCTGCTGGACGCCGCCGCCGCCGCTTCCCTGCCCTCGCCCCTGCTGCGCCGCGTTCTGGCGCTGGCCGCGCGCCTGCCTCCCGCCTGGCTTCTGTCCGGCGACGACGACGGCGACTGGGGGGGCGGCGGCGGCAGAGGCGGCGGCGGCGACGGCGGCGGCGGCGGCGGCCGCACGGGCGCTGTCGGCGGCGAGGGCGGCGGGGCCGGTGCGCCCCCGAGACCGCTGCGGCTGTCAGCAGTCTCGCGCCTGATGCTCTTGGCCGAGCTCAACCTGGACGCCGCGCTCGAGCTCGCGCGCACGCATCAACAGCGGCAGCAGGCGGCGGCGGCCGGCGGCGGCAACGCGCTTGCGGGCGGCGGCGGCGGCGGCGCCTCGTCGTGGCGCGACGAGGCGGGCCAGGCCATGCGGCAGCCGGCCGTCGGGCGCCTGTTGCGCGCCAGCTGGCAGCTCTTGGGGCACGTGAACGCCTCGCTCGCCGCCGCCACGGGCGCGGCTGCCCTTGGTGGTTTTGCGGCGCAGCAGCAGCAGCACCAGCACCAGCACCAGCACCAGCACCAGCACCAGCACCAGCACCAGCGACTCCCGCCGGCCCCGGCGACGCCCAGCGGCGGTTCCGAGGGCGACGGCCCCGACGCCCGTTTCGAGCCCGTCGCTGCCATGGGCGCCTTTTCTTCAGCGCCGCAGCAGCTGCAGCCCGAGGGCGACGAGCCGGAGATGATGGCGCTGGACGAGCGCGCGGGTGGAGGAGCCGCGGCCGCGGCTGCCGAGGTGGCGACGACGACGACGGCGGCGGCGGCGACGACGGCGGCGGCGGCGCCTCTGGCCTCTGCCACCGCCGACCCTCTCGTTCTCGAGCTAGAGGTTCGCTATCTATGGTCATGCGCGCGCCAGCTTGAGCTGCGCTCCTTCTTCGAGCCCGCCAAGGACGCGTACAAGGCCACGGCCGAGCGGTGCCAGGCCCTCGCCGCCGCCGCCGCTGCCGTCAGCGCGAGCGCGGGCGCCAATGCCGGCGTCGTCCTGCTGCCCGGCTGCCACCACGACGCCATCGTCAGCGCCGCGTCCGTACACGTGCGGCTCGACGGCATGAGCGTGGCCGCAAAGCTGGCCGTGTCGGCGCGCGCCGTGCAGGACGCCGAGCGCGACATGGCGGCCGCCGCGCCGCTCGCGGCGGCGGCGGCTGCCGCCGCCGCCGACGACAACGACCCCCGCTCCGCCGAGGCGTCCGCGGCCGTCGCCGCCGTGCGCGCGGCGCAGGCGCGCGCGGCAGAAGTGGTCCAGCAGCTCGCGCCCCACGTCCTGCACACCCCGCGCGGCGTCGCCCTCCCCCCGCGCCAGATGCAGGCCCTGCGCCTGCTGCGCCAGGCTGCCGCCGTGGCCGCGAGCAGCGCCGCGCTCACGGGCGACGGCGGCCGCGCTGCCTCTTGCCGCCACCGCTCGGTCGAGCTGCACTGCCGCGCCCTGCTGCTGCTGCAGCTGCTGCCCAGCGCCGAGGCCCTGGCCGCGGCCGCGGCCGCCGCCCCCACGGCTGACCCCTTCGGGCCGAGCCCGCTGGTCCAGGCGCTCGGCGGCAACGCGCCGGGCAGTGGCAGCAGCGGCGACGGCGACGGCAGCGGCGCCGAGCGAGCGGCAGCGGGCGGCGGCGGCGGCGGCAGCGACTTGGCCGCGCTGCTCGGCGAGCTGCGGCTGTTCTCCCAGCTGGTCGACGCGCTGGCGGTCGACGACCTCGAGCTGGCGCGCCTGCGCCGCAAGCAAGCCAAGGCGACACGGCAGCAGCAGCAGCAGCAGCAGCAGCAGCAGCAGCAGCAGGCGGCGGCGGCAGCAGCAGGAGCCGGGGGGGCGGCGGCGACGACGGCGCCCCCTCTGCCGCCGCCGCAGCCACAGGCCAACGTCACGACCCGCGAGGGCCGCCAGCTGCTCGACCTGCTCGCCCAGCCCCGCGCCGACCCCTCGGCCCTCGCGCGCCGCGCCCGCCTGCGGCCCGACCGCGCGGAGCTGCTGCGCGGCGCGCTTGCTGACGTGCAGCAGCGGCTGCTGGCGCTCGCCGGCGCGGCGGCGGCGGCGGTCGAGGCGTCGGCGACGGCCGCGACAGGGGCGTCGGCGGCGGCGGCGGCAGCGGCGGCGGCGGCGCCGGCGGCGGGGGGCAGTGGCCACGCCTCCGCCGCTGCCGGCCCGCCTTTTCCCGGCCCCTCCCGCCCGGTGCCCCCCGCCCGCGTGGCCCTCGAGCGCGCGATGCTGCTGGAGGCCTGCGTCGCGCTCGCGGGCGCCGCAGAGGCCGACCCGGGCGCGTCGCCGACGGCGCGCGGCGCCGGGTGCGCCAAGGCGGCGGCGGCGGCGGCGCTTCCGCTGCTCGGCGGCCTGCTGGCGCTGCTGGCGCGCCGCGCCCCGGACGCCTCGGACTCGGTGCGCTTCCTGCGCTGCGCCCTGCGCCGCCTGCTCTTGCTGCTCAGGTCGCAGGGTCAGGCGGCAGGGGCGCACGAGGCGGAGGAAGAGCACGCGCAAGAGCCGGACAGAGGGGGTGGTGGCGGCGGCGACACGACAGTGGCTGAACAGCAGCAGCAGCAGCAGCAGCAGCAGCGTCGGCCTCCCTCGGGCTCCCCGCGCCCTCAGGTGCCCGGCGCATCCGGCGCCAAGCGCGCGCGCTCGCACGCCGCCGAGCGCCGCAGGCAGCGCTCGGCCACAGCGACGGGCGAGCCGACGCCCGCCGGAACGACGCCCGAGCCCGACGCCGCCGCCGCTGGTTCCGACGCCGACGCCGCCGACGCCGACGCCGACGCCAACGCCGGCGCCACCGCGTCCCCCGGCGCCGCCGCTGGTGAGGTTTTTGCTCGCGTCGACGGCGCCGCCGCCCAGGTCCTTTGGCTCTTGTACCACGTGGACGTGGACGGGCGCGACAAGGCGTTTGGCCGCCCGCCGCCCGAGGCCGCCGCTGCAGACGCGGCGGAGGCGGCGGCGGGGGCAGCAGCGGGGCCGGGGACGGCGCCCGATGGTCGGCGCACCCTCGGCCACGCCTCCATGCAGCCGTACCGCGCCCCGCCCACCGACCGCTACATGCTGGCCGACTCCTGGGGCTACGCCTCGGCGGTGCTGGCGGCCGGCGGGCGCGAGGAGGCCGCGCGCGTGCTGCCGCAGCTGGCCGCCCCGCTCGGCGGCCTCGTCGCGCTGCTGCCGCCGCCCCCCGCCGCTGTGCTGGCCGCCTCGGCGGCTGCCGTCGTCTTTGGCCGCGGGGGCGGCGGCGGCGGGCCCGACTCGGCGGCGGGGCAGCTGAGCGCGCTCCAGACGGACGTGGCCATCGCGTCCGCGGGCGACGACGCCGAGTACCTCTGCCGCACGCTTCAGCGGGTGGCGGCGGCGGCCGCCGGCGCCAGTGCCGCCGCCGCCGGCGGCGGCCTCGGCCGCCTGGTCTCGGCCCTGCGGTCCGGCGGCGGGGAGGCCGACGGCGACGAGGCCATCGCGCCCCTCGCCGCCGCGTGCGACGCGCACGCCCTCCTGCGGGTGGCCATCTACCGCGCCGCGGACGCCGCGGGCCCGGCCGACGACGACGACCGCGCCGCCTCGGCCGGCCCCAGCGGCAGCAAGCGCGGCCGCCCGCCCGCGGCCGCCGGCGCTGCCGCAGCTCCCTCGGCCGCCTCAGCCGGCGCCGTCGCGGTCGCCGCTGTCGCCGCCGGCGGGATCGAGGACGAGGACCCCGCCGCCCTCCCGGCCCTCTGGGCCCTCGCCTACTGCCCCGCCGCCTGCTGGGCGTGGGACTCGCTCGCGGACGCCTACGGCATCGCGGCGGAGGAGCTCGCAGAGCGGCTGCTCCTGCCGGCGGCGGCGGCGGCGCCGTCGGGCGCAGGCGCAGGCGCAGGCGGCGCGCTGTCGGGCGTGGTGCTCCCGCTGGCGGCGGCGGCGGCCGGCGGCGGCCAGGGCGCCGCGAGCAAGGGGATTCCCCCGCAGGCCGCGCTCGCCGCCCTGCGCCGGCTGCTCGCCCTGCAGTCGCGCGCCGCGCGCGCCTTCTCCGTCGTCGCCGCGCTGTCGCGGCGCGACGACGCCGAGCGCGCGGGCGAAGCGCACGAGCTGGTCGCCCGGCTGCTGCACGACGGCAGGCTGCGGCGCGGCCCGCCCGCCCCGCCCGCCACCGCCACGGCCACCCTGGCCGCCGAGGCGGCCGCGGCCGCGCGCCAGCAGCCGCAGGCGGCGGGGCGGGCGGGCGCGCCGCTCCTGGCGCCGCTGCTGCCGCCGGGCGCGCCGCCGCCGGGCGTGCTCGCGCGGCCGCCGCCGGGCGCCGCGCTGTGGGCGGCGGCCGTCGAGGCGGCGCGCTCGCGCTACGCGCTGGCGCAACGGGCGTCGCCGTCCGAGTGGGCGTACCAGCTGTACCTCGGGCGCCTCGCGCGCACCGGGCGCAAGGCCGAGGCCGCGGTCGCGGCGCTCGCCGCGGCGTCCAGCAACGCCGGCGTCCTCTCGACCCCCCAGCAGCGCCAGCGGAGCAGCGCGGCGGCCGTCGCCGCGCGCCGCGAGTTTTGCCACCACGCCGCCGCGTGCCTGCTCGCGCGCTGCTCCGCCTTTGGCGGCGGCGGCGGCGGGAGCGCGGCTGGCGGCGGCGCGCTGCTGGCGCCGCTCGCCCGCCTGCACGGCGCGCGCCTGCGCGTGGCGGCGACGGCGCGCAGCGTGGCCGAGCTGTCGCCCGTCGCGCGCCACTGCTTCCAACCAGAGGACCTGCGCGCGCTGCTGCAGGCGCTGGGCGTCGGCGGAGGAAACGGCGGCGGCGGCGGCGGCCGCGGCGGCGGCGGCGGCAGCAGCAGCAGCCAGGAGCTGCCGCCCGGCATCGCCCTTGAGGTGGCGCGCCCCATGCTCGTGCGCGACGCGACGGCCGCGCTGCAATTCGTGGACGCGGCCTACGCGGCCGCCAACGCGCCAGGAGGGCAGCGCGGCGCGTGGATCGGGGGCGACGGGGCCGCCGCCGCCGCCGCCGCCGCCGCCGCCGCCTCTGCGGCGACTCCGGCCGACCACGCCGCCGGCAGCGCCTCGGTCGAACCCCCTCCCGTCCTCGCGGGCCCGCCCCTGCCCCTGGCCCGCCGCCACCTCGCGCGCGCCGCCATCGCCATGGGCCACGCGGCCGCGGCGAGGGGCATGCTTGCGCCGCTGCTGCCGCTGCTGCCCCCCGTGTCGTCGGCGTTTGCGGCGCCGTCGCGCGGCAGCGCGGCGACGTCCCAGGCGGCGGCGGCGGCGTCCGAGCTGGTCGTCGCGGTGCGGCCCGTCGAGGCCGGCGTCGGCGCGCCGGCCTACCTGTCGGGCGCGGCTCTGGCCGCGGGCCTGGCGGCCATCGGTCTTGGCAACCAGGCAGTGGCAGGAGGAGGAGCAGGAGGAGGAGGAGGAGGGGGCAACGGCGGCGGCGCCGGCAGCAGCGGGAATGGCGGCAACGGAAACGGCATGCAGCGCCGCCCGTCCTCGGCGGCCGCCGCCATCGGGGCCGTCGAGTCCATCGACCCGAATACACCCGGCGACCTCGAGGCCGAGCGCGCGGCCGCCGAGCGCGCCGTGGCCGAGCTCACGGCCAATCGCGGCGACCCGCGGCCGATCGCCCCGGCCGCCGACGCGGCGTGGGGCGAGCGCCCGGCGGCGCTCGCCGGTCACGGGCTCTCCGACACGCGCCGCGAGTGGCTGTGCGCCGTCCGCCGCTCGGCGCGCCTGATGACGCGGGCCCTCGCGCTCACGGGCCGCCTCGACGCGCTCGCGGGCGTGTGGCGCGGCCTGCTGCGCGGGCCGCGGCTGGACAGCGCCGTGGCAGCGACGGCCGTGGCGGCGCCGCTCGCCGTCCGCGCGGCGGGCGGACCCGCGGGCCGCGCCGGGGTGGCGACGGCCGGGGGCGGGGCGCTCGGCCCCCAGGTGGCGGCCTCGACGGCGCGCCTGCCCGCGGGCTGCACGCGCGACGTCGGGGCGCTGGCGCTGGCGGCGGGGCTGCGCCTGGCCCTTGCGCGGCTGGCGCCGGCGCTGGCAGGAAGGACGGGCGGCGGCGGCGGAGGAGGAGGAGGAGCGGGGGCGGGAGGCGAGGCGGCGCTGGCGTCGCAGGCAATCGCCGACCGCGTCGCTGACGCTGGCGCCCCCGAGCAGGAGGCCGCCTTGCGCGCCTGCTTCGCGGCCGCCGCCGACTGCGCCCTCCTGGGGCGCGAGCGCGCCGCGCTCGTGCTGTCGGCGGCGGTAGGGGCAGCCGCAGCTGGTGCTGCTGCTGCTCCTGCTGCTGCTGCTGCCGGCGCGTCTGACGCCAGCGCCGGGGCCATCGCTGGGGCCGCCGCAGCCGCAGCCGCAGCCGCAGCCGCCGCTTCGGTGGACGCCGTCTTTGCGCCCGCCCCTGGCGCCGCCATCCCCTCGCCCGCGGCCGCGGCCTCGGCCCTGGCCCGCGCAGGCGGCGGCTGCGACGGCCTCGACCGCCTCGCGCGCGCCCACCTGGCGCTGCTGCGGGCGCGCGGCGACTGGCCGGCGCTCGAGGCCGCCGCCGCCGTCGCCGCCAGCGCCGCGCGGCAGGCCCCTGCCCTCCTCGGCCCCCCGCCGGCGGCTCCCCCGCCCCCTTCCCACCCCCCCGACACCCTCCCTGCTGGCCTCCCCCTGCCGCTGCCGCCGCCGCCGCCGCCGCCGCCGCCTCACAATCTGGGGCGCGAAGGCGGCGGCGGCGGCGGCGTGGCGGCGGCGATGCTGGCGCTCCTCGAGTCGCGCGTCTCGGCGGCCGAGCGCGCGTCCCTCGGCCTGCCCGAGCACGCCGAGCTGGCGGCCCCCGCGCCGGACCGGCAGGCCGCCGGGCGTCCGGCGACGCCCGCGGACGCGGGCGAGCGGGAGGAGGAGGAGGAGGGCGGCGGCGGCGGCGCGGGGGAGGGCGGCGCGGACGCGGCGGCGGCGGCGGCGGCGGCGGCGGCGTCGGGCGGGGGGCGGGCCGCCGCGCCGCGCGCGCGGCGCCGCCGGGCCGAGCCGCGCTCCGCGCGCCGCCGCTTGCTGCCGCAGGTCCAGAAGGACGCAGCGGCCGTGGCCCTACCCGCCCTGCGACTCGTGCTGCGCGCGCTGCGCATCACGTGGGGCGGCGGCGGGTTCGCCGGCCCGACCGTGGCGCCCGTCGCCGCCCGGGCGCCCGCGCTCGCCGCGCGCGCGCTGCGGGCGGCCGCGCGCGCCGCGGGCCAGGCGCACATGCTGTCCGAGTTTCCGCAGCTGCCACCGCCGGAAGAGGTCGCGCCCACCGTGGCCGCCCTGCCGCCGCTCCAGCAGCTGGACGCCTGGGCCTCGCGCCTCGAGCTGCTCGTGCGCGACGGCCTGCCTCCCGAGGTCGCCGGCGCCAGCGGCGGCGGGGCTGGCGCCAGCGGCGGCGGGGCTGCCAGCGGCGGCGGGCCCGACCCCATCGGCGGCGGCGGCGGCCCCGGCCCCGGCCCCTTTGTCGCCGCGGAACTCGCGCAGCACGTGACCGCCGTCCTCGTCGCCGCCATGCCCGGCGGCACCGGCCCGCCCCCCAGGCCCCGCACGAGCGCGCCGGGCGGCGGAGCCGAGGGGCGGGGCGGCGGCGGCGGCCGCGCTAACGCGGCGGCGGGGGGGGCGACGGCGACAATGGCGACGGCGACGACCCCGCTTTCCGCGCCGCCGCCCGGAGGCGAAATGTCGCGGTCCGCGGGCGTGGCCCACGCGCGCGACCTGGTCGACCAGTCGCTCGCGGCTTTCGAAGCAGCGGCCGCCGCCGCCCTGCCGCCGCCCATGACGACGCCGACGACGCAAGGCGCTGCGGCCGCCGCCGACGCGCGCCCGACTCGCCAGGCCGCCGCAGCCGCCGCAGCCGCAGCCGCAGCCGCAGCCGCAGCAGCAGCCGCAGCCGCAGCCGCAGCCGCAGCTGCCGCCGCAGCCGCGCCCGTGCCCACCGCCGCGCTCGCGCCCCCCGCCGCCGCCCCCCGCTCTCGCTCCGCCGGCCCCACCTCCCCGCCTCGCACCGTCGAGCCCGTCCCCGCCCGCGCCACCTCCGCGCAGGCGGCCGCCGCCCAGGCGCAGGCGGGCGCCGCGCGGCGGTTCCCAGACCCGGCGGCGTTCGGCCTGCCGCCCTCGTGGCTGGTCATCGAGCGCTGCTCCAAGGGCGCGGCGGGGCTGGCGGGCTCGATCACGCGGCAGTTTGTGGCGCCCGACGGCGTGGTGCTGCGCACGCGTAAGGCTGCGCAGGCGCGTGCGGGCGTCTGATTTGTATTGTTTGGTTTTCTTTCGCACACGCCAGCGAAAGCGCGCCTGGCGGGGCGCCTGGAGATTTTATCCTTATTTTGCGTCTCACGCGTCCCAGCGACGATCGATGCGAATAGCAACAACCGAGCACGCAACGCATCGCGGAACTAGACGATGTCGAACAAGATTTACAAAAGGGTTGTTTTCATGTTGTGTCTCGCGACGAGAGGGGAGCCCTCGCTCCACAAAGAAAGGGCGGCGGGGCGGGGCGGGGCGGGGGCGGGGCGCGGCCGCCGCGGGTTGTTCGTTTTTATTGCTGCTTTCGCTCGTTCGTTCGTGTCTTCCGGGTCGTGAGTTTCGCCGCAGAACCCTCGCTACACCGCCACGTCCCAGATGCCCAGCGGCTGCGGCGGCGGGATCCACCGCCCCGTCGCCGACGCCCCCGCCGACGGGCCCCGCCACGCCGCCACGCCGCCCGCCGACCGCGCCATCACCCCCCTCTCGGCCGCCGCCTCCTTGGCCAAGGCCTGCGCGTACCGCACGTCGTCCTCCGCCTGCAAGACGGGCACGATGGCGGCGCGCGCCATGTCCACGTCAACTTGTAACGACTTGCGCGCCTGGATCATCAGGTACATCCGGTAGTAGCCGTAAGCCATCACCGCGCCGCCGACGGCAAAGATGGCGGCGCCCGTGGGCCCGGTCGAGGGGAGGCGGCGCTCGATGCGGATCGAGGGGAAGCCTCCGGGCGGGGGGACGTCCTGGCGGATGGGCATGTCCTTGACCGACTGCGCTTGGTTTGAGGAGGTGGGAGGAAAAGAGGGAAAGCGAGGGGGTGAGCAAACAACAGCGTCCGGCAGCGTCGGCAGGCAATCACGGCGGCGTCGGCGGAAACGCCGACGGCGCGGCGCGAGCACGCACACGCCAACGGTGGCGGAACCAGACGGGCCAGGGAGCGATCCCCACCGGTTGGTACGCGTACGCGCGCCGCAAGCCAGCCGTGGCCTCCTCTCCGGCCCAAGGGGCGCGGAGAGATCGCAGGCGGAGGGGAGGGAGGGAGGGAGGGAGGGAGGAGAAAAAAAAAAAGCCCTCTCTTCCCTCCTTGTTTCCTCTGTCTTCCTCACCGTCAAGCCCTTCCACCCGCGCTTGAGCGTTTCCGTCATCTTTGCGCGCCGCTGCTGCTGCTGCTGCTCCAGCTGTTGTTCCGGTGAGAGGCGGTGGAGTGGGATTCTCCCGCGTTCCCAGAGAAAGGGGGGAAAAGAGACAACAAACGTAGGACAGCTTGGGGTGGTATAAGACGCGTGCGCTGGTGCAGCGATGACCAGGTGACGAGTGTGGTGGACGCTGCGATGCTGGGCGTAACACGAGAGAATGATTGAGCAAGTGCAACCGGAGCGCGCACAGTCTTTGTGTGGGCGGCGTGCGCCAAACGACAGAGACGCCGACGAGAAGCAAATCAAAAAAGCAAGGGGGGAGGAATTTGTTCGCACGGACGCACGACGTCCCCCCAGCCCGCGCGCACCAACCCCGTCTCGAGGTCCAGCACGCTCCCGCCGGCCGCCGCCGCCCTTTTTTTCAGCGCCGCCGCCGCGCCCCTGTATCGCCGGTCGGCGAAGGGCATCATCGCCCGGCGCGCGAGCGCCCCTGGCAGCTTGGCAAAGAGCCGCGGCACGCTAAGCTTGCCGCCCGGCGGGCCGGCCGACGTGCTCAGCTCGCCCAGCTGCAGCAAGGCCAGGAGGTCTGCCCGCCCCACCATCCCCGCGTCGTCGGCCAGGTGCGACGCGACCAGCATCGCCTCGCCCGCGGGCACGACCGACGTGGCAATCGCGCCGGCGCCCATGGCCGCGGCCGTGCCGTATTTCGCCGCGAAAAACTGCGCGTCCAGCTCGAGGGCCAGGCGCGAGGCGCGGGCGACGTCCGCGGCCGTCAGGCTCCCGGCGGACCCGAGGTCGAGCAGCTCGAGCAGGAGGGGCAGGCGCCGCGGGTCGCGGCGCGGCGGCGAGACGGCGCCGCCGTCGGCCACGAACTCGGGCGAGGCCGCGAGGCTGCCCGGGTGCTCGATGGACCCGCCCCCGCGCTGCCGGGCGAGGGCGTCCAGGTCGAGCGCGGCCGGCGCCCCCTCGCCCGGCTGCGCGGCGGCCTTCTTCTTTGGGGAGGCGTTGAAGAAAAAGTCGACGACGCCGTCGCCGACGCCGCGGAGCGGGGCCAGGTCGGCCTTGGTGAGGGTCTCGGACTTGGCCTGGAGCGCCCGAAGGTAGGGGCACCCCGTCTTTGGGCGGACGGTGACGGGCGGGGCTGGGCCGTCTGCAAAGCTGGCCCTCGCGGCGAGGCCGCCGCCGCTGCCGCCGGGCTTGGCGGCGGCGGCGACGGCGGCGGCGATCGTCGTCCGCGCCGACGACGACGACGAGGTCAGGGCGAGCGAGGTGATCGCGACGAGGGCGACGCGCGCCGCGAGCTTGCGGTGCAGGATCATGTTTTTATGTCGTCGTGGCGCCACCTGTTTTTTTGGTGGGGAGAGGCGGGGAGCAGAGGAGTGAGCGAGAAACCGCGACAAAATCGGGGCGGCGCGCGGCCGACGACGACAAGGGCCGACGACGAGGCCGACGAGGCCGACGCCAACGCCGCTGCCCCGTCGCGCGAGAGAAGAACACGGTGTCAAGGGAGGTGCGATTCGCAAATCCCTAGGTTGCGCCCGTCGGCGGTGTGCGCCGTGCGCCTCGGGGACACGACTCGGCGACTTGGCCGCGGGTTCCCGTTAAGCGTCCCGCCAGCTCCTCCAAGGAGAAGACAGCAGAGGTCTCCCTTTTCCTTTCTCCGCCAAACAGAAACGCACGGGTATCCGATCAAAGAGGTGTTGCTTGAGCTGTGTGATGCTCTCAGTGTGAAGACCTTGGAGAAGGGCGCAGATCGCTGGGCGTTGCGAGTCTTGAGCGCGGTGGATGCTCGCGAGCGGCGACGGACGGGAGAGAGAGACCGCCAAGGGCGGGGGGGGGGGGGCGGTGACAGACCGGATCATCAACACAACAAAAACCAAAATCACCAGTAAATCAGCCCGCCCAGCTGCCGCACCTCGGACTCGAGCGCCCAGGGCGGCTTGTTCAGCTCGAGCCGGAACGCGCCCCGCGCCGCGCGCCGGATCAGCTTGGCGCGCGCGTCGACGCCGGCCGCCGCCTCGGCCTCGGCGTCGGCCTCGGCGTCGGCGCCCGCGCCCGCGCCCGCGCCGCCGCCCGCGTCCGCCCCCTCCTGCTGCTGCTGCCGCCGCCCCCCCCGCCACACCTCCCCCTCCTCGGGATACCAAACCCCCGCCGGCACCCCCCCGTCCGCGAGCAGGTCCACAAACGCCGCGATCGCGTGCCCCACCGCGTCCGGCAGCGACTTGTGCGCGAACAGCGCCGCGGCCTTTTGCTGCGCCGACGACGCCGCCGACCCCAACGACGACGCCGCCGGCGCGCGGCCCGCCGCCGCCGCCGCCGCCGCCGCCGCCGCCGCCGCCGCCGCGCCGCCCGAAAAGTCGGCCTCGACCAGCATCGCCACCTTTTGCCCCACCGCCGCGTCGACCAGGCGCACCACCGGCTCGAGCGCCGCCGCCAGCCCCGCCGCAACCCCCCTGTCCGACAGCACCGAGGACGGGAGCAGGCGCGCGAGCAGCCACATGCCCCAGTTCCAGGGCGGCGGGTCGGTGCCGAAGCGCGCCGAGGCGCCGCGCGCGCCGAGCGAGGCCACGGACGAGTCGACCTCGGGCAGGTTGAGCAGGTAGGTGCCTTTGCGGCCGACGCCTGGTGTTTGTTTTGAGTGGGAATCGGGTTGGGAGTCGTGTTGTAAAGGGGAGCGGGGCGGGGGGGGGGGGATCGTCAGATTTGCCGCGCCCGTCGCTTTGTCTCTCTCTCGGCGGCGGCCCGTCGATGTGTCCATGTTTTTTGGTTGGCTCGATTCGCAGCACGCCACGATCTTGGTGCCCGTCGAGCTCCCTCTCTTCCTACAATCAAACACACGACCCACAACAAAAAGTGTACAACTCACCGGGCCCAAAGTCCACCTCGCGCCGGTTGCTCATGGCCGGCAGCTGGAAGCGCGCGCCGTCGCGCCACGCCGCCGCCCGCTCGCCCAGCAGCAGCAGCGACGTCTCGAGGATGGTGCGCCCCGCGCCGCCGCTGCCCGCCGTGTAGTACGAGTAGCGCAGCAGGTCCAGGCTCGGGGCGCGGGCGCCGGCGCCGCCCACGGGCCCGCCGTTGGCCGCGACCAGGTGCGAGGCCATCACGTTGGACACGCCAGGGTAGAGGCCGGCCGAGGTGACGGCGCAGAGGCCGGCGGCCGACGCGCGCGCGGCGAGCGCCTTGGCGCTGTCGTTTGGTTCGTTTCGTTTTGTTTCGTTTTAATTTCGTTTTGATTTGGTGGTTGGTTGCGTGGCGTTTGGTTGAAAGAGGGCGCGGACAGGGAAATGAATAAGGGAGGGCGGGGGGGCAGAGGAAAGGCGAGCAGCGGGCGGCGAGCTCGTGTTTTGTTTTGTTTCGGTCGGGGGGGGGCAGGGGGGGCGGCGCGAGCCAAGCACGCGGCGGAAAAAATGGCACGAGAGCAAAAAGCAAGCAAAAAGCGCCTCACCCCTTGGCGTACTCCGCGTCGTCGCAGATGTCCAAGTAGGACACCCCGGCCGCGATCGCCGCCTCGAGCACGGCGTAGCTGCGGCTGCCCTGGAAGGGGCCCGCCGCGTGCACGACGACCGTCGCGCCGCTCGCCCGGATGGCGGCCTGCGTTCGGCGTGATTATTTTTGGTATTTATTTATTTTGTGCGATGGGGTCGTTTTTTAGTAAGGCGGGGCGGCGGCGGGGGGGAGGCGGGGCGGGGGGAGGGGGGATAAGATCTGGCAGGGCCGCCAACCGACAAACTGCCAAACTCACGTCGACCGAGGCGCGGTCCGAGGCGTCGCACTGGACGTAGGCGCAAGCGCCGCCGGCGCCGGCGCCGCCGCCGCCCGGCGCCGCCTTGCCCGCCGCCGCAGCCGCCGCGAGCTGCGGCCGCCGCGCGAGCGCGCCGTCGTAGGAGGCGCGGCTGCGGCTGGCGAGCATGACGCTGTAGCCGCCCTGGCGGTCGGGGTCGGTCAGGAGGGACCAGGCGGCCGAGGCGCCGACGCGGCCCGTGCCGCCGACGATCAGCACGCGCGTCACCGGCGCCGCGGAGGCCGGGGTGGCAGCGGCGGCGGCGGTCGCGGCGGGGCGATCGGCGGCGGCGGCGGCGTTTGCGGCGGCGAGGGCGGCGGCGCGGCGCGATGCCCGCGGATGGGCGCCCGATGCCAATGGCGCGCGTAGGAGGGCATGGGCGGCGGATCCGCTGCGGTCGACGGCGGAGCATTGCGCTTGACGAGCAGCGGGGTGGCAATGGCGCGACGCTCGCGAAGAGGAGGAGGAGGTTGCCCCTCCCCTTGGTGTGTGGGCCCGCATCGCTTTGAGCTGTTCGTTTGGGCGCGATCCAACGATGAGATGAGTAGTGAATTGGTGTTACGTATGCAGAGGTGCCAGCGGAAAGCAAGGGGCCTGTCTTCTCGATGGCAAGGAGCAACACTGGCCGGAAAAGCGACGCGAGCCGCCGACCTCAAACGATCGCTGCCGCCGCGCCGCGGCTCGCCCGTTGTCGTCGTCGCCAAGAAAAACAACGACGAGGCTTTTACACCTCCTCCTTCTCAGGAGGCCTGCAGCTCGAGGCGCGCGCGGCCCTTGTTCAGGCCCTCGAGCAGCACGCACGCCTTGCACACCTCCTGGCTGGTCATGTAGCCGCACCGCACGCACACCTTTGGGCGTCCGCCCGCAGGCGGCGCGGCGGCGGCGGGCGCGGCGGCGGGCGTTCCTCCTCCTGTTGCTGCCGCTCCTGAGCAGCCCTCCACGCCCCCGCCGCGCCCGCCGCGCGACCCGCACGACCCGCACGACCCCTTGCTCGCCCCACAGCCCCCAGCACCGCCGTCCCCTCCTCCTCCCGCGCAGGCCGCCCCGGAACACGCCGCCGCCGTCAAACAGGCCGCGTCGCCCGTCCCGGCCGCCGCCCCCGCCGCCGGCCCCGCCGCGGCAGCCACCACCCTGAGCGTCTCCGCCGAGTGGAGCAGGTCCGCGATCGCGCTCGGCCGCGCCGCCTCCAGGTCCTTGACGAAGTCCCGCGCCAGGCCCCTGGCGGCAAAGGGCGCGTACGCGCACTCGGTCGAGAAGTACCCCAGGCCCGCAAAGTAGGCGTAGGCGACCACCTCCTTTTCGTACGCGCAGCGCAGCGGCTTGACGCGCGGCAGCGGCCCGCCCGCGCCCGTCTCGGCCGCGGCCGTGCGACCCAGGCGCGCCACGTCCCCGCGCAGCAGGTTGAGCAGGACCGTCTCGGCCGCGTCGTCCGCGTTGTGCCCCGTGGCCACCTTGGTCGCGCCGCTCGCGCTCGCGCCGCGGTCGAGCGCCTGCCGCCGCAGCACGCCGCAGTAGGTGCAGTTGCCTCGCGTGCCGACAGCCCGCACGACCTCGTCCATAGACCAGCCGTACAGCTGCTTGTACGACACGACGACGAGCGGCAGGCCGAAGGTCTCCGAGTGGCGGCGCACGGCCTCGAGCGAGTCGTCGCGGTAACCGGCGATCCCCTCGTCCACCGACAGCAAAAAGAGGTCTAGGGCGTAGCCATAGCGCTGATTCAGCGTCGAGAGCACGGCCGCCAAAACGGTCGAGTCCTTGCCGCCGCTTGCGCCGACGGCGACGCGGTCGCCGGGCTTGAAGAGGCCGTGGGAGACGACGGTCTCGTGGACCTCGTCCTCGAAGGCGCGCAGGAAGCAGGGGCGGCAGAGGCGCGCGCCCGTGCGCGGGCGGCGGAGGACGGGGCGCGCGGCGCGGCAGCGCTCGCAGCCGCCGCTGGCGTTGTTGGTGCTGCGCGGCGGGCGCCCATGGGGAGGGGGAGCGGCTTCTTGCGGTTGTGGCGCTGCTGATGCCTCTGGCGCCGCTGCTGATGACGCTGCTGCTGCTGCGTCACATGTCCCCTGCGTCGTCATTGTCATTGCTGCAGCTGCAGCAGCAGCAATGACAATGTTGGTGTCGGGGGAAGGAGAGAGCGCGCGCGCGCGCGAGACGGCGCCGGCGCTCGGCGCTCGTCGCTCGCCGCCGCCGCCGCCGCTTCTGTTGTTGTGGCGTGAAGACCGCGCGCGCCACTTGACGTCGATGCGTCGATGGGCTACGGCCGAGACGATCGCGCAAAGGGTAGTGCTACGGTCGGTGAGGCGGCCGGCTTGTTGTGTTCGGCGCGTGCGAAAGAAGTGTGAAGAGAGGAGCCCGCGGGCAAAAGCAAGACAGCGGGGGCTCGTTGTGGTCAGGACGTGAGCATCAGGGTGCAGGATGGATAGAAAGGAATGCAGTGTGGTCGATGTGTTTGGCGCGGCCCGCAGTCGAAGGGGAAGCGCGTAGAAATGAGCCGCCGTCGTGGCTCGAGCGACGGCGACGGCGACGTGCAAATGGCGCAAAACACGAGATTCCGGCGGCCAACAATCTCAAAGTCGATGGTACGTGAAGGGTTCGAACCTCCGAAGCATCGCTGCATGGCATCTTAAGTGCCACCCCTTTGACCAACTCGGGCAACGTACCGGGGGGGGGGGAGCGATTGGACGCGAGTCGACGTCGCATGCCGATTGTCGGAGTTGAACCAACGATCTTCTGATCTCATGTACAGTCCCGCAACCGAATTCCGATCGGTTCGAGGCCACAGAGTACAAGTCAGACGCCTTAACCACTTAGCTAAATCGGCCAACGCATCCCGACCAAAACGGGTGGTCGCAAAGTCCCAATGTTGGCGGAATTACTAAATATGAACTGTTGCGTCTCTTCACGTTTTTTGTCCAAGTCCACGATCCCTGCGTCGTCGCAAACGTGTGTACGGTGGCTGACAGACCCTCGCAAGGTCGATCCTGAGATCCATCATGGAACGACTGGAGGCCAACGGCCAGCGAATCGATCGAGCGGACGCCAAATAAAAGAAAAGACAAATCGGACGGGCGTCGCGCGTCGAGGCGCGGTATTCGTCGTCCCTATTTGTGAAAAGGCCACCGGCGCGGCGCGCACAACTTCCTTCCCACAGCGACCATACATCGACACGTGGATATAGCCGCCTTGCAACAATTTCGAGGGTCGCGGGAGAGAGAGAGAGAGAAAGAGGGCAAACGGAAAAAAACGCGATGGGCCCGCCCGCGCCATCCGTCGTGGTGGCTCTCACCCGCGAGCAGAGGTTCGTCCAATGCGCCATGCCGGAACTGTTCAACGACCGACTGTTCACCCCGAAAGACTGGGATCGGCACGTCACGGTGAGAGAGAGAAGGGGCGACAGGCGCGTCAGCGGCGGCGGCGGCGGCGGCGGCGGCAGCGGCGAGCTCTTTCCGCTCACGCCCCCCGAAAAACCCAACCACAAAAAAACAAAAACGCCAGTGGTACCGCCACCTGCCAGAGCCCCTCATCTTCTTCAAGGTCCTGTGCGCCTGCCTGCCTGTGATCGCCTGGACGACCTCATTTTCAATTGCCGTCGGAATCTACTGGAGATACCTGGAGCCTCGCGGCGCGCCGGCGGTCGTCGCCGCGCGCGACTACGGCCCCGTTCTGCAGGTCGCCTCGATCGCGCTGTCGCTGCTGCTCGTGTTTCGGACCAACAGCAGCTACAGCCGGTGGCAGGAGGGGCGCCAGCTGACGGGCGTCGTGCTCAACTGCTGCCGCAACCTGGCGCGCGTCGCGCTCGCGTGCGTCGTCGCTCCTCCCGGCGCTGAGAAGAGCAGGTCGCAGCAAAACGCGCTTGACGCCATCTTGCGGTTCTCGGCCGCGCTCTCTCCCGCGGCCGCGAGTTTCCTGCAGGACGACCCGGGGATGCTGCGCTACCTGTGCCGCGGCGTCCTGCTCGACGAGGAGCTCGAGTTCGTGGAGCGGGCGTCGGCCCCGGTCGCGCCGCCGCCGCCGCCGCTCCCGCCGACGCTCGCGCAGGCGCAGAGGCTGGGCAGGCGGCCGTCGGGCGAGGGCGGCAGCGGCGGCCTGGGCGCGCCGAGGCGGCCCTCCAGCGACTGCGGCGGCGGCCGCGGCGCTGGTGGGGGCGCCGGCAGCAGGCGCCAGTCGCTCGAGTCCGCTTGGCCCCCCCCCTCGTCCCCCTTTGCCCGTCCGACGCCGCCCCTCCTCCCGAACGCGCCCAACCCGGCCGCCGCCCCGGCCCCAATCGTCGTCGCGCAGGTGCTGTCGGCCCTCGTGGCGCGCGCGGGCCTCGACAGCGTCGACCGTCAGGCGTGCGAGGCCTTGCTCAGCGGATTCGACGTGGCCCTGGGCGGGTGCCAGCGGCTGGCGGGCTCGCCCATCCCTGCCGCCTACACCCGGCACACCAGCCGCTTCCTGATCGCCTACCTCATGCTGCTGCCCATCGCGCTGTTCCCCTCGCTCAACTGGCTGACCGTCGCCGTGGTCGTCACCCTGACGTTTTTCCTGGCCGGCATCGAAAACGTCGGCGTGCAGATCGAAAACCCAATGCGCGTGCTGCCGCTGAGGTCGCTGGCGCGCTCGTACCGGGACGCCGTGCTGGCGATGGCGCGGGTGTCGGGGCCGTGCGCCGAGGTGGCGGACGGCATCGTCGCGGGGGTCGGCGGTGGCGGCGCGACGAGGAGATCGCCGTTTTTGTAGCGACGGAGGCGGCGGCAGCGTTGTTTTATTGTTTTTTTGCGTCGGTCTCTCTCGCTCTGTCGTTCTATTTTGGGTTCAAATTTCTGTTCAAATTTTCCCTTGCTCCTTCGACATTCCTCCTCCTTTTCATTTGCGGCCTCCGACTTGACCACACACCGACTCACTTTTTACAGCAACACCATGGATCCTCCGCAAGCGGGCGCACAAGGCGCCGAGGGAGAAACGGTTGCGGCCGTGCCGTCGGCGCGACCGACGCCGCCCGCTCCGCCAACGCCGCCTCCGCCTCGGTCGCCGCCGTCCGAGTCAAACCCCCTTTCCGCGCCCTCCCTCTCCTTCCTGCCCCCCTTTGCCAACGACGAGAACCGCGCGCTCGATGCGGAGATCAAAGTGCGCTGCTGCCCCGGTGACTCGTGTGCACTGCGGGCGATCTTGTGTGCGCCGCCGCCGCCGCCGCCGCTCTCCCGGAGGCAACAGCCGTTCCTCACGATACAAACGACGCCCCCGCCTCCCCTTGCAAAAAAACATCGCAAAAAAAAATTAAACAACAGGCGCTGCGGCTGCGGCTGCAGGAAGCCGACGCGGAGACCGACGAGCAAGTCGAGCGCAAGCGCGTCATGGACCGCCACGCGCGCGCCGTGGAGGCCGAGATCGGCGGGTGCGAGGCGCGGGTGCGTTTGTTGTTTTGAGTTTTCTCACGGCGGTCCCTCCTGCGGCGGCGTCTTTTCCCTCTCACCCGCCGTTTCACTTTGCCCAAACTCACTCCATACACGCACAACGCAAAAAGCAGGGCGTCGCCGAGCGGCAAGAGGCCGAGACGCAGCGTCACATGGCGGCCACGGCCAACACAGAGTTGGTGAGAAGACGAAAAACGGAAGGGACGTGTGTCGCGGAAGGGGAGAGCTGCGGATCGAGTGCGGCGAGGGGCGGCGGGAAGGAACGCCGGTGCCGTGTCGCCGCACCCTCCCCCCGCCACCTCCGTCATCCTCTTCACGCACCAAAATATGCATCCTCCCCACCACAACACACAAAAAACAACGCACAAAACAACATAAAAGTCCCGCGCCGCCGCCGACGCCGTCGCCCTGGCCGCCGAGGCCTCGGCGCTGCGCGAGCGCACGCGCCGCTCGTCCGCCGCGGCGCGCGCCGCGCAGCAGGGCGCCGACGCCGCGCGCGAGCGCCTGAACGCGACGGAGCTCGAGCTCGCGCGCTGGGCCGAGGCCATGCGCTCGGAGGCCGCCGACGACGCCAACAAGCAACAAAGAGACGGCAGCGAGGCGACCCAGCGGCGGCGGGCCGTCTTCGCGCTCGAGGCCGAGCTCGAACGGCTGTCCGCCGCCTGCGCCGCCGCCCGCTCGGCTGCGCGCGGGGCCGACGCCGACGCCGCGGCCGCGCAGGCCCTGGCCGAGCGCGCGGCGGCCGACCTGCGCGCGGCGGCCGCCGAGCGCGCGCGCCTGCTCGCGCAGTGGGACGCGGCGCGCGAGGCGGCCTCGCGCCGGGAGGACGACGTCCGCGGCGCGGGCGAGGCGTTCGCGGCGGCGCGCGCCGCGCTGCTGCGGCGGCGCGCGGCCGTGGCCGAGCGCGCGGGGGAGGCCGGGCGCGAGGGCGAGGAGGCCAACGCGCGGGAGGCGCAGGCCGCCGAGGCGGAGCGTCTGGTGGTGAGTGTGTTTGGTTTGGGCCTTGACGGCGCGAGCAAGGGAGCAGCGCCAACAGACGAGAGAGAGAAAGAGAGAGAGCGGGGGGGGGGGCGCGCGACGGGCCGCCGGCTTGCCTCCTGCCCTGTGTTTCTCTCTCTCACTCTCACCCGACCTTGCCCGCACCAGAAACCGACAAAACCCAATAGGCCCGCCGGCGCGAGGCCCTCGAGGCCGCCGGCGCAGCCGCCGACGAGGCGGCCAAGCGGGCGGCCGTGCTCCGCTCGGCCGCCACGCGCGCCGACGCCTCGGCCGCCGCCGCCGTGTCGGGCGCCGCCGCCGCGCGCCAGGAGGTCGACCGCAAGCGGTGCGTTTGTGTTCGGTGTGTCTTGCTACAAGGGGAGATGTCGGACCACTGTCTTTGCCTTCAACTCACTCCGAACCTCGTTTCACATCACACAAAAAAAAAACAGCAAGCGCGCCGCACAGCTCGAGCGCCGCGCCGAGGGCGCCCGGCAGCGCAAGGAGCGCGCGGCGCGCGATGAGGGCGGCGCCCTGGCCACGGCCTCGCTGCGCGCGGCCGCCCTCGAGGAGCAGCGCGACGCGGCCGAGGTGCGCGCGCGCCGCAGCGCCGCCGCCGCCGACGGCGCGTGGGCCGACGCGCGGCGCCGCGAGCGCGCTGCGCGCGAGGCGCGCGAGCGCGAGGCCCAGCTGTCGGCGGCGGCGGCGGGCGCGGCCGCCGAGCGCCGGGCGCTGGGGTCGAGGCTGCGCGGGCTCGCGGCCGCCGCGGGCCGGCAGGCCGAGGCCCTGTGCGCGGCCGAGTGGGCGGTGCGGCGCGCCGAGGAGCGCGTGGCGCGCGCGCGGGGCGAGCGCCCGGAGGAGGAGGGGCGGCTGCTGGCGGCGCGGGCCGGGGCGCTGGCCGAGGGGGCGCGCGCGGCGGCCGCGGCGCAGGGCGCGCTGTCGGCGGCCGTCCGGCGCGCCGAGCTCGAGGGGGCGGCGGCGGCGGCCGAGCGCGCGAGCCTGAAGGAGGAGCTGGCCAAGACGGCGGAGGAGACGGTCACGCTCAAGGGCGAGTCCGAGGGGGCCGCGCGGGCGGTCAAGGCGGTGCGTTTGGGGGGTTTTGTTGGTTTTGCGTTGACAACCGGGGGGAAGGGACGCGCTTCGTTGACAACCGGGGGGAAGGGGGAAGGGATTCGCGCTTCGTGGGTTCTCCGCTTCTGCCCCCGCCCCGCCCGCCCGCGCTCTCCCCTTTTCTCCTCGTCGCCCTTTTTTCCTCCCTCAACATTCAAATCACCCCCTCCCCTGCCCTCCCAAGCTCCCCCGCCACCGCGACGACGCAAAACCTGACAAAAAACACAAAAAAACAACAGGCCGCCGAGGCGCGCGCCCGCAGCCTGGTCGCGCGCGACCTGCTCAAGCCGCGCGCCGCGCGCCTCCGCTCGGCGCTGGGGGCGGCGGCGGCGGCCGTCGGCGGGCTCGAGGCGCGTCGCGCGGCGCTCGAGCGCGCGCTGGAGGGGCGCCGGTCCGCGGCGCGCGCGGCGCGGGACGGCCTGCGCGCCGCCCTGCGGGCCGCCGGGGAGGAGGGGCGGCGCGCCGCGCTCGAGCTCGCCCAGAGAAGCAGGCGCGAGGCGGCGCTGGCGGCGCGCTTTGCCGAGCTGGCGGCGCGGGGCCGCGGGCGCGCCCGGCGCGAGTGGCGCCGCGCCATGGGCCCGGCCGGCGGCGGCGATGACGAGGGGGGCGACGACGATGACGGCTTGGGCAAGGCGCGGCGCCGGGCGGCCGGCGGGCCGAGGGGAGAGCGGGGGGCGGGCTTGGACGAGGGGGAGGAGGAGGAGGAGGAGGAGGCGGGCCGCTGGGGCCAGAGCCGTGGTTGTCGCCGCCGGGCGGGGCAGACGGCGGCGGCGAGGCCGGCGGCGGCGGCGGCGGCGGCAGCAGCCCGCACGTCTTTGCCGTGCGCGCGGCCGCGGCGCGCGAGCAGATGCGCCTCGAGGCCGAGGGCGTGGCGCGCGAGATCGGGGCGGCCGAGGCCGAGGCGGCCGCGCTCGGGGCGATGCTGCGGCAGGTGCAGGGGCAGGCGGCCGAGGCGGCGGCGGCGGCGGCGGCGGCGGCGGCGCTGCGTCCGGGGGGCGACGGCGGCGCCAGCGGCAGCAGCAGCAGCGCGGCGGGCGGGCCTGAGCCTGGGTCGGGGCGGCCTTCGTTGACGCCGACGACTCCCTTGTCGGCCGACGACCAGCAGGCGGACGCGCTCTGGTGAGATTGTGGCGCGTGTTTTTGTTAAAAAGCGGGGGGGGTGGGGGGTGGAGGAGACCCCGGCGACGCCCCCCCCTTTTGCCCTCGCTCGGCTCACCAAAGACGGAACCGCTCGCTGGCAATCAAAACTCCGTCCTCGGAACCCTCCCTGCCCCACGACCCGCACAAACAAACACAGCCAGTCCGTCCGCGCCGCGCGCGACGAGCTCGCCGGCCTGCTCGCGCGCCTCGAGGCGCTGCGCGGCGCCGCGCTGCCGGCCGCGCAGGCCGCCGGCGCCCGCGCGGCCGCCGACGCCGAGGAAGCTCGCGCGGCCGCCACCGCCGCCGAGCGCGCGGCCGCCGCGGCCTCCCACCAGGCGGCCGAGCAGGCCGGGCGCGAGTCGCGCGCCCGCCAGGCTGTGCGACGGGCGGCGGCGGCAGCGGTGACTGCGGGCGTCGTGGGGCGGGTCGCCCGCGCTGGCGCCGGCGCTGGTGCTGGCGGCGGGGGCGGCAAGGCTTCTGTTCCCGTCGACGCCGCTGCGGCCGCCGCCGCCCGCGCTCAGGGCGGGGGTCCCTCGGCCGCGGCGGCGATCGCCGCGACCGAGGCCGCCGCCGCGCTGTTTGAGGCGCGCGAGGCCGTGCGCGACGCGCTGCGCGACCTGGCCTCGCTCCGCGCTTCGCTGGCCGCGAGGCCGGGGGCGACGGCGGCGGGGCGCGCCGCGGCGGCCGCCGTCGCCGCGGCGCTGCAAGAGGCGGGCGGGGGGGCGGGCGCGCAGGAGGCGGGGGAGGAGCCGCAGCAGCAGCAGCAGTCTCAACAGGCGGTAGTCGCGTGAGAGAGCGAGAGGACGGGCTGGCCGGGGTGCTTGAAAGGACGCGCCCGTCGGTCGTCAAGGATGCATCGATGTTTGAGCGAGCAGGGGAGCGGGGGGAGGGCGGGGGGGCCGGGCGCGAGAGGCGGCGCCTCAGTTTGCTCGCGCGCTCGCCGACGGCGCGCGCCACCTCTTTGAGCGGCGCCGCCGCTCACACAAATACAAGCGTCAGACCCCTCGAACGGATCGCGCGCGCCGCGACACACACACCCACCAAGCCTATACCCGCACACACACGCGCCGCGCTCACCGCCCAACACAACAGCGGCGACAACACACCCCGCTTGCTGCTGTTTTTGAAAGACAAGAGAGCCAAAAACAACAGAACGCAAAGCACCTCCTCCTCCTTCGGGGCGCGGCGAGGATGAAGAAGGAGGACGCGCCCAAGCCGGAGGCCGAGAAGCCCAAGGAGGAGGCGGGCGATGCCGGCGCCTCGCCGCTGCCGGAAAAGGTGCGTGCGTGCGCGCGCCAAGGAGAGAGAGAGAGAGAGAGGGAGGAGAGAGGGCGAAGGGAGACGGGTTTTCGACGATGAGAGCGATGAGGAGCGAGAGAAGCAAAACGCCCGTCCTCCCCCCGTGGGCTGACCCTCCCCCGCCACCCTGCCCGCCGGCACCCCTGCACCCCGCAACGCAACCCACAGGTCCAGGTCGGCGGCTCGCCCGAGTATTTCGTCGACCGCAAGCTCGGCAAGGGCGGGTTCGGGCAGGTGTTCGTCGGGTGCCGCGTGCAGGCCAACAAGACCAAGGATGGGCCGCACGCCAACCAGGTGGGTTGCGGCGTCTCGGCGATCGGTCCGAGCGATCGTGCAGGCAAAAGGAGGGGGGCGCGCGCGCAAGGGAGGCCTGGCGCGGGCGCGCGGACGCCGACGCCGACGCCAACGCTGCCGACGCTGCCCGACGCCGACGCCGACGCCGACCCGCCGACGCCCGACGCCCAACAGCTCACCCCTCTCCCTCTTTCCGCCCCCTTGGATCGTCCCGCAGGTCGCGCTCAAGTTCGAGCACCGCAGCAGCAAGGGCTGCAACTACGGCCCGCCCTACGAGTGGTCCGTCTACACGTGAGTCGCTCGCCCGCTCCGCCGCCCGCCCGCCCGCTCTCGCGCCCCCCCGCCCCGCCCGCCGCCCCGACCACGCCAAACGGCGCCGCTCATCCTCCCACCCCCATCGAAAAACCCACAACCCCACCGACCTCAACCAACCGAACGAACCCAAACCCACCAACCATCTCACACCCTCCGATCAATGCAGCTCCCTCGGCGGCGTCCACGGCATCCCCAAGGTGCACTACAAGGGGCGGCAGGGCGACTACTACGTCATGGTGATGGACGTGTTGGGGCCCTCGCTTTGGGACGTGTGGAACGGGCAGGGGCAGGTGATGTCGCAGGAGATGGTGGCGTGCATCGCGGTGGAGGCGCTGCACATCGTCAAGGACCTGCACCTCAAGGGGTGAGTGGCGGTGTTGTCTTGGGGGCTGACGGACGGTCTGCGCTTTTACGGGGCTCTTGGAAAGATGACCGGCGAAGGAAAGAAGAAAGACGAGAGAGGGACGGCAGCGGCTCGCGTTCTCGCACACCATTCCTCGGTCCCGCCGCCCCCCCCCCCGTCGCCCCCCCAACGCCATCATCACGCCCCCCCCCCCCCCCCCCAAAACAACAACCCCCCCCAAACACAACAACGACAGCTATGTGCACGGCGACGTC
>Ga0105055_10001502_pt1 | contig 37584 bp, 31 predicted proteins | sample BON03_FD_78090 | JGI IMG/M metagenome (GOLD analysis project Ga0105055, IMG submission 78090) | Freshwater microbial communities from Lake Bonney liftoff mats and glacier meltwater in Antarctica - BON-03 | ecosystem: Environmental > Aquatic > Freshwater > Ice > Glacier meltwater | place: Lake... | reverse complement strand
CTGAAGGCGTTTGATGCCAGCGACGACATCGGCTGCATGGTGATCACCGGCAGCGAGAAGGCGTTTGCCGCCGGTGCCGATATCGGCGCCATGGCCTCCTACGGTTTCGCCGACGTCTACAAAAACGACTACATCACCCGCAACTGGGAAACCATTCGCGGCATTCGCAAGCCGGTGATCGCGGCGGTGAGCGGTTTTGCCCTGGGCGGCGGCTGCGAGCTGGCCATGATGTGCGATTTCATCATTGCCGCCGACAACGCCAAATTCGGCCAGCCCGAGATCAAGCTGGGCATCATTCCCGGTGCCGGCGGCACCCAGCGCCTGCCGCGCGCGGTGGGCAAGGCCAAGGCGATGGACCTGGCACTCACCGGCCGCATGATGGATGCGCTAGAGGCCGAACGCGCCGGGCTGGTGAGTCGCGTGGTGCCACTGGACAAGCTGATGGACGAGACCCTGGGCGCCGCACTCACGATTGCCGATTACTCGCAAATAGCGGTGATGGCGGCCAAAGAGTCGGTAAACCGCGCCTTTGAATCGGGCTTGTCCGACGGCGTGATGTTCGAGCGCCGCCTGTTCCACGCGCTGTTTGCCACCGCCGACCAGAAGGAAGGCATGGACGCGTTTTTGAACAAGCGCAAGGCAGTGTTCCAACACATCTGAGCGCAACGCGGACACAGGACATTTCGTTATCGAAGGTCGGTAGGACGAAGGCTATAAACGAATTGGGCGTGCAGCTCGCGAACAGACCGCATCATTCAACCCACGAACAGGCGGATTAACCGTGGCCACCTGGCGATGCTGTGTTTTTCTGCTTCCTGTTGCAGGCGCTTCTTTGACAGACACCTGCCCTGGAAAAGCGCCACCGCCCGCGACCGCTGTCCCGCCTGCTGCTCTCCCGGCGGCGGCACCCGTCGCCGCTGGCCCCATGCTCGATAAGGCTGATGCCACGGCGCTCGCCCTGGGCTATGTGACTGAGGCAGCTCGGGGTCAACAAGGTCGAACATGTGAATCGCACAGAAGGCTCGAACTGCACCAGTTGCACGCTTTACCAAGACACGGCTGGCAGCGAAGTCGACGCCGACCCGCTGTTTGTTGGCAAACATGCAATTGTCAACGGCTGGCGCATCCCACACCTCAAGAGACAGCGGCAAACCAAGACCAACCGATCCGCTGATCGCCAGTAACAGCCTGGACATGCTCTACAATTCTGTCCTTCCGGCGATATAGCTCAGTTGGTTAGAGCGCAGCATTCATAATGCTGATGTCGGTGGTTCAAGTCCACCTATCGCCACCAGTTTCGAAACAGCGGGCCCCGGCAACAGGGTCCGCTTTTTTATTGCCTGCTCAACCGCGGTGTCCGCCATGGCCCTCAAATCCACCATCTTCAAGGCGAACCTGCAGATCGCCGACATCGACCACAGCTACTACGCCGATCACGCGCTCACCCTGGCCCGCCACCCCAGCGAGACCGACGAACGCATGATGGTGCGCTTGGTGGCGATGGCGATTCACGCGCACGAGCTGGTCGACACCTGCGGCGGCGACGCCACGCTGGCCTTTGGCGCGGGCCTGTCCGACCCAGACGACCCCGACATCTCGCTGACCGACTACACCGGCCGCAAGCGCATCTGGATCGAGGTCGGCCAGCCCGAAGACAAGCCGCTGGCCAAGGCCTGCAGCAAGGCCGACGCGGTGTTTCTTTACGCCTTCGGCTCGGCCGCCGACGTGTGGTGGCGCGGCATCGAAAACAAGGTCGCCCGGCTCGACAAGCTGCAAGCTTGGCGCCTGCCGAGCGAGGCCGCACCGGCGCTGGCCAGCCTGGCCGAGCGCAGCATGCAGCTGCAGGCCACGGTGCAAGAGGGCGAAATCACGCTGTCCAGCACACAGGGCAGCGTGCACATCGTGCCGATTCGCTGGAAGTAAAAGTCGCCAGCGGGTCGACACCCGCTCACAGCCACATCGAGCGGTAGCGCCCACTGGGGTCGTGCTGCTGGGTTTGCTTGGCCAGGTCGAAAGCACGGCCACCGCGCGGATCGGTGCCGCGCCCAGCAATGTAGAGCCAGTTGCCCTGGTTGCTGTGCACATCAAAGTCCAGCAGCTGGGATTCGAACCACGCTGCGCCAGCCCGCCAGTCACCACCCATGCCATACAGCCAATGGCTGGCCACGACTTGACGCAGGCGGTTGGAGAGAAACCCGGTGTGGCGCAGCTCGCGCAGGCCAGCGTCCACCAGCGGCTCGCCAGTGTCGCCCGCGCACCAGTGCGCAAAAGAACGCGTCTTGTGCGGCACCGCCAACCCATGCTCAGGCCTTGAAGACAGCCCGCGCATGCGGAACATGGCGCGCCCGTGCTTGCGCTGCATGAGCCGGAAGTGGTCGCGCCACAGCAGCTCAAACCACAGCCAGTAGCTGCCGTCGCTGGCGCCCTGCGCGGCTTCGAAGCCGCGCAGAGCAGCGAGCGCGGTGCGCGGCGAGAGCGCGCCGCTGGCCAGCCAGGGCGACCACTTGCTGGAGAAATCTGTACCGGTGAGCTGGTTGCGTGTGGCCTTGTAGGTGTGTGGCAGACCGCGCGACAGGTAGCGTGCCAGATGCGCCAGCGCGGCAGACTCGCCGCCTCGCCAGTCGCCCTCACCGTAGGGAAACGACGACCGGGCGTCAGTGGCGCCAGGCAGCAGTGCCACCGGCTCAAGCAACGGCGCCGGGCGAGGCACACCACGGGGCCACGGCGCACAACTTTTGGGTGCGGCAAGTGCGGGGCGCGGCTGCACACCCGCGCGCTCCACCCCCTGGCGAAACGCGGTAAAGATATCGGGTACCCCCTTTGGCGACCAGGGCAGATCGGCTGGGTCGAGCAGGCTGGACTGCTCCACCGTTTGCACCGTCAAGCCACCCGCGCCAAGCGCAGCCACTTCGGCCAGCTCGTCGGGCACAGCGATGTCCTCGGCCACCAGCACGCGAGCACCCGCCAAACGCGCCAGATCCAGCAGCGCCTGCGGCGACGGATCGCGCAGCACCACCAGCCCGCTGCCCATCGCGTGCAAAGAACGGCCCAGGTTGGCCAACGCCTGAGTCAAAAAGGCCTGCCGGTGTGCGCCTGCGCGCTCGAAGCCCCAGCGTGAAGCGCCCGACCAGCGTTCGCCAGCCCACCACACTGGCAGCCACGCCAGCCCCTCGCGCTCGGCGAGCGCGAGCGACGCCAGCAGCGCCGGGTTGTCGTGCAGCCGCAGATCGTGACGGAACCAGTGGATCACCGCAGCCATGGTTCAGAACAGCGACTGCTGTGCCGCCTCGACGGCTGATCGGGTACGGCCAGTTTGCTCGGTCGCGCGCTTTCGCGAGCCGTGGCGGCGCACAATATCGGCCTCGCCCGCCTTAACCTCGGGCAGGGCGCGGCGCTGGTGAAACCGCGCCTTGGCCTCGCGGGTGGCGCGCTCCAGATCGACCACGGGCATGGGCCAATCAACCCCGACGCGCACGCCACAGCGCGCCTGCACCGTCTCGGGCATGTGCCACGGCTCAAACAGCCAAGCGTCGGGCACGCGTTTCAGCACCGGCAGCCAGCGGCGTACAAAATGCCCTTGCGGGTCGTGATCGCGAGCCTGCTTGATCGGGTTGTAGACCCGCGTGGTGTTAATCCCAGTGGTACCGCTTTGCATCTGCAACTGGCTCCAGTGGATGCCAGGCTCGTAATCGAGAAACTGGCGCGCCAGCCACTCGCCCACTGACCGCCAGTGGAGCCACAGCGGGTACGCCGCCACCGACACCAGCATTGCGCGCATACGGAAATTGATCCAGCCAGTTTCCCGCAGCATGGCCACGCAGGCGTCGACCAGCGGCCAGCCGGTGCGGCCTTGGGTCAGCGCATCGAAGTGCGCCGAATCGAAGCTGTCTTCGCGCAGGCCATCGTAGCCGCGGTGCAGATTGCGCCACTCCAGCTCAGGTTCGCTCTCCAGTTTCTGGATGAAATGGCAGTGCCAAGCGAGCCGGCTCAGAAAAGCCTCCAGGCCCATTCGGTGGTGACGTGCCTCGGGCGCCAGCCCGGCGATGCGCTTGCGGGTGGCCTGCACCACCTCGCGCAGGCTCAGGCAGCCGTGCGCCAGGTAGGGTGAAAGACGCGAACAGGCGCTGGGCGCCGACAGCGGCGAAGAGATGCCACCTCGGTAGGATGCGCTGCGCTCGTTCAAGAAATCGTGCAACACGGCGAGCCCAGCCGCGCGCCCGCCGCGCTGGCGCTGCGCCACGTCGGCATCCAGCAGGCCCAGCGAGATGGCGCTGGTTGCCGAGGTGTCTGTCCGGGACAAGGCGGGCGATGTCCATCGTTGCGGACAAGTGACTTGCGATGCGTCTACATGCGCCGTCCAGCGCCGGTGCCAGCCGTTGCGGCTCGCCAAATTGCGCACGACGCCGAATTGCGGGCTTTCGCGCCACACCACATTGCGCTCGCGGCACCAGCGCGCCACCGCCTGATCACGCCGGTAAGTGAAGGCGTTGCCGGTTTCTTCATGCGAGTACAGGCGCTCGAACCGGGTAGCAGACCACAGCTGCTGCAGCGCCTCGGGCAGCTCGCCCGTCATCCGGAGCAGCTGCACGCCGCGCTCTTGCAAGGCCTGCTCCAGATCTCGCAGGCTTTCCTGTACGAAACCAAAATGCTGGGTCGCCGCATCGGGCTGGGCCCAAAGCCCCGGCTCGGTCACCTGCAAACACAGCACCGGCCCCCGCGCCACTGCCTCCAGCAGCGGCGCGTGGTCGTGCAAGCGCAGATCCCGCTTGAACCAGACAACGCTGGGCAACACAGTCAAGGCCATCGCTCAGCGCTCGCTGTGATCGACCCAGATCAGCTCGGCTGTGTTGACGCCGGCTGCGGTGGCGCGCCTCGACAGGTCTGCGCGCACATCGGTGGCCAGGCGCGGCTCGCGCGCCAGAATCCAGAGATAGCTCGGATCGGGGCCAATCACCATTGCCCAGCGGTAGCCGGGGTCGAGCGCGATCACGTGGTAACCGCCGTAAAAGGGGCCGAAAAACGAGACCTTGAGCGAGCCGGTGTTGGCGTCGCCGGTAAACAGCGCGCGGCCCTCGGCTTCGCTCCAGGCGCCCTTCTCTCGGTTGTAGCCCCGGTTGAGCACCTTCATGCTGCCATCGGCGTTCAGGCTGTAGGTCGCGCTCACCCGGCTGAGGCCGCGCTCGAATCGGTGGTCGAGCCGGGCCATCTCGAACCAGGTGCCAAGATAGCGCTGCAAATCGAATGGGCTGACCACATTCACACCGGGCGGAGGTGCGGTGGCGCAACCCGAGAGCAACAGGGCTGAGCCCAGGCACAGGGCCGCGAACAGGCGGCGGCGGTTTGGTGTCAGGGTGAAAGGCATGGCGGGTGGCGGGTAATTGGGTCTCGCTGTGGCTTGCAAGCCATTTGAAACGCGACGTGCCAGGAGGGAACAATTGGTACGAAGTTATCACGGCCCAGAAGGTCCCACGACAGCACACGCCTGATGTCCATTGCCTCGTGTGGCGCACACCCACCACCATCTCGCCCCTGTTCAAAAAACTGCCAGGGTTTCAGCAAATGCCTGCGGGGGCGGAAGCGCCAGATTCTGCGATGTTTGCCGCATGTGCTCTGAGTCGGGACGCTGCCGGCGGGAATCGGAGCCGGCCTGATGCAGATGCTGCCCTGGAGCGACAGCGAAGCCGAGGGGGCGACGCGCATCAACACAATCGATACTTACCTGATCAGCCTGTTGATCCACCACTGGACGGTGCTGTTTGCCGTGGCGATTGGTGCTTTCATCGTGCTGGTGATGGAAAGGTCGGCCTATATGGCCGGCGCCTATCCGCTGCCCAATGCCGAGCGCCCAGCCTCGCAAGGTGCACCGAGGTCTTGAGCAGCGGCGCGAGCACCCTCGGATGCGACGCCCCTGCGTGAGACAATTTGCACCCGGCGTAAGACAATTTAATGCCGCCATTTTTACCCCCCAGCCTCTGGACACACACCATGAACCGCTGCCGTCCCCTCCCCCGCCGCCACCTGCTGGCCAGCCTGCTGTTGCTGGTCGGCGCTGGCAACGCGTTTGCCCAATCGCTGCCGACCCGGCAATTCCCAGCCCAGGCCCTGCGCGGCACGCTGGTGGTGCTGCAGCCGCCTGCGATCACCTTGGATGGTGCGCCCGCCCGTCTATCGCCCGGCTCCCGCATCCGCGAGGCGAACAACATGTTTGTGCTTTCTGCGGCGCTGGTAAACCGGGAAGTCACGGTGAATTACACGCTGGAGCCCAGTGGCCTGGTGCACAACGTGTGGATCCTGACCGAGGCCGAAGCCCGCCTGAAGCGCCCGCGCAGCCCCGATCCAAAAAATTGACGGCTGTGCGCTTTGCCCGCCGTTTTCTCGCGCCAGCCTCGCAGGCTGCGCAACACGCTCCTTGCGAGCACGCCCTGTCACACACCCCCATTTCCCCATCCGTTGTCGCCCCATGAGCAAAAAAGTCTTCATCAAAACCTTTGGCTGCCAAATGAACGAGTACGACTCGGACAAGATGGCCGACGTCTTGCGCGCTGCCCAGGGCTACGAGCCCACCCAAAACGTGGACGAGGCCGATCTGATCCTGTTCAACACCTGCTCGGTGCGCGAGAAGGCGCAAGAAAAAGTGTTTTCTGATCTGGGCCGGGTGCGGCACCTGAAGAAAAAGGGCGTGCTGATTGGCGTCGGCGGTTGCGTGGCGAGCCAGGAAGGTGCCGAGATCATCAAGCGCGCGCCTTATGTAGACGTGGTGTTCGGCCCGCAGACGCTGCACCGGTTGCCCGAGCTGCTGAACGCGCGCCAGCGGCTCGCCAAACCGCAGGTAGACATCAGCTTTCCAGAGATCGAAAAGTTTGACCACCTGCCGCCGGCCCGGGTCGATGGTGCGACTGCCTTCGTCTCCATCATGGAAGGCTGCTCCAAGTACTGCAGCTACTGTGTGGTGCCCTATACCCGGGGCGAAGAAATGAGCCGGCCGTTTGACGACGTGCTGGTGGAGATCGCCGGCTTGGCAGACCAGGGCGTGCGCGAGGTGAATTTGCTGGGGCAAAACGTCAACGCCTACCGTGGCCCCATGGGCGATTCGGGCGAAATAGCCGATTTCGCCCTGCTGCTCGAATACGTGGCCGATATCCCTGGCATTGAGCGTATCCGCTACACCACCAGCCACCCCAACGAATTCACGCCGCGACTGATCGAGGCATACGCGCGGATTCCCAAGCTGGTGAACCACCTGCATCTGCCGGTGCAACACGGCTCGGACCGTATCCTCATGGCCATGAAGCGCGGCTACACCGCGATGGAATACAAAAGCACGGTGCGCAAACTGCGCGCGATCCGGCCCGAACTGGTGATGAGCAGCGATTTCATCGTCGGCTTCCCTGGCGAGACCGAGGAAGACTTCGGCAAGCTGATGAAGCTGATCGACGACGTGGGCTTCGACATCAGCTTCAGCTTCATCTTCAGCCCACGCCCCGGCACCCCCGCCGCCAACCTGCCCGACGACACGCCGCACGCGGCCAAGCTCAAGCGCCTGCAACACCTGCAGGCCACGATCGAAGCCAACGTGCGCCGCATCAGCGCGAGCCGCCAAGACACGGTGCAGCGCATCCTGGTCGAAGGGCCGTCGCGCAAATCCACGGCCGAGGTGCCGGAACTCATGGGCCGCACCGAGTGCAACCGGGTGGTCAATTTCCCTGCCGGCCCGAACGCGGCGCGCTTGGTCGGTCAGATGATCGACATTCGCATCACCGACACCATGCCGCACTCGCTCAAGGGCGAGGTGGTGGTAAACGAAGCGGCCTGAGTCACCCGCTTAGCGTGGCTGCAGGTAGCGCCCGTCCGACCAAGTGGCCAGCCACTGCGGCGCAAAAGCGGCAAAAATCGCCGCCAATACAGCGGTGGGAAACGCATCGCCTCAGGCCATCACCCAGCGACCGGCCGGCGCCTGCGCGATCGCTGCCGCACCCACCAGCCGGCGCAGCGGCTGCATCAACACGTCGTAGATAAATGCAGCAGCAGCGGTGCTTATGAAGGCGCGGTCCAGCGTGTAGACCAACATGTTGGTGGGCAGCCAGCGCCGCACCGATGCCCAGCGCCAAGCCCACACAGACCCACCACTGTGCCAACCCCACCAGCGCGTCGGCCTGCCCCGACCCCCATTCACCCGCGCGGCTCCCACAGCCAACACCAACACGGCGAGCGGCCAGCCCAGCATGAGCAGCAACAGGCAGGCACCAGACAGCTGAATTTGGAGGCTTTGCAGCGAGGTTTGCAGCGACAGCCACAGGCCGGGCAATATCACCACCACCACCGCAGCCAACGCCAGCATGAGCAGCGCACCGTGCAACATGCGCCAGCGCCGCGGCCAAAGGGCCACGGTCAGCACAATCAACGTCAACGCGAGGGCAAATTCAAGTCTGGGCGGGACGCTGGCCGAATATCGGCGGCACCCGCGTTCAGGGTCTTGACTTAGCTAACCCCTGCCGGGCATCTTGGGCATGCCTTTCATGCCACCGATTTTTTTCATCATCTTCATCAGGCCGCCGCCCTTCATCTGTTTCATCATCCCCTGCATCTGCTCAAACTCTTTGAGCAGCCGGTTGACCTCCTGCACCTGTACACCGGCACCAGCGGCGATGCGGCGCTTGCGGGTGGCCTTGATGATTTCTGGTTTGCTGCGTTCGCGCAGCGTCATGCTACAAATAATGCCTTCTTTGCGGACGATGTCTTTCTCGGCCTTGCCCATGTCCATCTGGCCCGCCTTGGCGGAGAGCGCGCTGGGCAGCTTGTCCATCAGGCTGGAGAGACCGCCCATCTGCTTCATCTGACGAATCTGGTCCAGGAAGTCGGAGAGGTCGAAACCACCGCCGCTCTTGACCTTGGCTGCCAGCTTTTGCGCCGCCGCCATGTCCACCCCGGCGGTGACCTGCTCAACCAGAGACAGGATGTCACCCATACCCAGGATGCGGCCGGCGTGGCGTTCGGCGTCGAACACCTCAAGCCCATCGATCTTCTCCGAGGTGCCGGCAAACTTGATCGGCGCGCCGGTGACCGCGCGCACCGAAAGCGCCGCGCCGCCGCGCGAATCGCCATCGGTCTTGGTCAGGATGATGCCGGTGATCGGCAGCGCGTCGCTGAAGGCCTTGGCCGTGTTGACCGCGTCCTGGCCCTGCATGGCGTCGACAACAAACAGCGTCTCCACCGGCTTGAGCACAGCGTGCAGCTCCTGGATCTCGCGCATCAGCGTCTCGTCGATCGCCAGACGCCCGGCTGTGTCGACCAGTAACACATCAAAATAGTGCTTGCGTGCGTAGTCGATGGCAGCGCGTGCGATGTCGACCGGCTTTTGGTCTGGTGTGCTGGGGAACCACTCGGCGCCTGCTTGCGCGGTCACGGTCTTGAGCTGCTCGATGGCGGCCGGGCGATACACGTCGCCCGAGACAGTGAGCACCTTCTTCTTGCGCTTCTCGATCAGGTGCTTGGCCAGCTTGGCGGTGGTGGTTGTCTTGCCCGCGCCCTGCAGGCCGGCCATGAGAATCACCGCCGGTGGCTGCACCGCGAGGTTGATGTCTGAGATTCCCTGGCCCATGGTCGCGGCGAGCTCGCGGTTGACGATGGACACCAGCGCCTGGCCTGGTGTGAGCGAGCCCACCACCTCCTGACCAAGCGCTTTTTCCTTCACCCGCGCGATGAAATCGCGCACCACCGGCAGCGCCACATCGGCCTCCAGCAAGGCCATGCGCACCTCGCGCAGCATGTCGGTGACGTTGCTGTCGGTGATGCGGGCTTGGCCGCGCATTTCCTTGACAGTGCGGGAAAGACGTTCGGAACGGGCCGCTGCCATGGTGCGCTCGGGTCAATTGGAGGCTGTCCGGAGGGAACCGACGGAGGGCCGCAGACGCGCGTCGAGCGCCCCTGGTGGCTGCATTTGCCGCTTTCGGCAGTGGCCCCACCCACTGGCAAGACCGTTAGACTGCAACCATAATTTTAGCCGCCTACGAAAGCTGCACACCCGTTGACAAGCACCCGTCACCCACCCCGACATTGCTCCGTTGCTCCGTTGCCCCGATGAACCTGCTGCCCGCCTTGACCGTGCATCCAACTGCGGCCCTGCTGTCTGCCGTGGCAGCGCTGGCCTATGCGGTGCTGGCCTGGGCTTCTGCGCGTCTGTCCCCGGCGCAAACCCGCGCCCTGCTTGCCATTGCCTGGCTGCTGCATCTGCTGGTGCTCTCTGTCAATTTGCTCGATCACCCGGCGCATTTCGGTTTTGCACCCGCCCTGTCAGTGACCGCTTGGCTGGTGTTTACCGTCTACCTGATCGAGAGCCGCATGTTCCCGCAAATGCCGGCACGCTGGCCGCTGGCGGTACTGGGCGCGCTGGCAATTGTGCTGGCGCTGGTGTTTCCCGGCAACATGCACCCTGCCCTTCGCTCGCCCTGGCTGCAGCTGCACTGGGCGCTGGGCATCGCCTCTTACGGCCTGATCGGGGTGGCTGTGGTCCATGCCTGGATGATGCAGCACGCCGAGAAAGCGATGCGCCTGGGCAAGGCCTCGGAGTCCTCCATACCGCTGCTGACACTGGAGCGGCTCACCTTCCGATTTGTCGGTGCCGGTTTCGCGCTGCTGAGCGCCACGCTACTGGCTGGCACCTGGTTTACCGAGCAGTACCTTGACCGCTTCGTCTGGGACCACAAGACCCTCTTCACCGTGCTGTCCTGGGTCACCATGGGCCTGCTGCTGTGGGGCCGCTGGCGCCTGGGCTGGCGCGGGCGAACCGCCGCACGAACGCTCTACATCGGCGCCGGCTTCTTGTTGCTGGGCTACGTGGGCTCGCGCTTCGTGATTGAAGTGCTGCTCGACAACCGATGAAACCACCTTTGACCGACCCATGAAATACCTGCTGGTTCTTGCTGTTGTGCTTTTGGCTTTCTGGGTTTGGCGCCAAGGCCGCCAGGTGGACAACGACGCCCCGTCTGCCAAACCCCGACGCACCAAGCCGTTGCCGCCACCAACCGCCATGGTGGCCTGCCTGCAATGCGGCCCCCACCTGCCTGACACCGAGGCCGTGCGCGGGCGGCAAGGGCCCTACTGCTGCGAAGAACACCGGCGCCTGTGCGAGAGCCAGGCCGGTTGATGCGCACCAGCCTACCGCCGCGCTGACACATGGCCCACTGAGATGGCACACAACCACCCGTCACAATTCCAGGTCTCCTGGCTGACTGTGCTGGGCGGCGATGGCGCCAGCGGCCAGGCAACGCGCGCGCGCTCGTTCCGACGCCTGTGGCGCGCGTTCATGCGAGCGCGGGTGGTCATTGCTTTGGTGGTTCTGCTCCAGGTGTTTGTGGTGGGCACCGGCGCCGGCGGGTCGCCCTGGCTGGTGGCGGTCTGTGCGCTCCATCTGGTCGCCAGCGTGGCCGTGTTGCTGTGGTGGAGCCCGGTCCAGCCAGGCGATTCCTTTCGTCTGCAATGGCTGCTGACCATTGGGATCGACCTGCTGGTGTTTGCGCTGCTGCAGACGTTTCAGCAGGGCGACATCAACTACACGCCGCTGTTTGCCCTGCCGGTGCTGCAAGCGTCCATCCTGGGCTCGCTGACATTTGCCTTGGGCACGGCGGCACTCATCACCCTCTATCTGCTGGGAGAGGCCTGGATGAGCGCGCCGCTGCTGAGCGACGTGGCCACCGCGCGCTTTTTGCAAACCGCTTTAACCGGTACCGGGTTTTTTCTGGTGGCGTTTCTCGCCAATCAGCTGGCCGCCCGGCTGGCGCGCGAAGAAGCGGTGGCGCAGAGCAGCCAGGCGGCGGCCCGCAGCCAGGCGCTGGTCAACGCGCTGGTGATCGAGGGCATGAGCGAAGGGGTGCTGGTGGTCGACCAGCACGGTGCGGTACGCAACACCAACCCGGCGGCGCAGGCCATGTTGATGGGGCAGCGCCAGACGTCTGGCGGCAAGATGCTGCTGTCAGCGCGCGACAACTGGGCTGGCCTGTCCAACCTGGTCAAGGCAACCTTTGAGCTCGGCCATCCATTGCAAAGCGAGCTCACCATTGAGCTGGACGACATCACCACTCACAGGCTGCACGCACGCACCCGCCTCACGCAAGACAGCTCGGACGAACAGCCTGGCTTGTGCGTGCTGTTTCTTGAGGACCTGAAGGAGGTCGAGGCACGGGTACGCACCGAAAAACTCGCGTCCATGGGGCGCATGTCGGCCGCTGTGGCACACGAAATCCGCAACCCACTGTCGGCCATCACACAGGCCAACGCGCTGCTCGACGAAGACATGCTGGAGCCCAGCCAGAAGCGGCTTACCCGCATGATTGAACAGAACGCACAGCGCCTTTCGCGGATCGTTGAAGACATCCTCAACGTGGCACGTGCGCAGCCAGGCCCAGCCAGCATCGGTACGCCCAGCCTGCCGCTGGACCAGGCGGTGCGCCAGATCACACACGAGTGGAGTCGGCAGAATGCTGAGCCGGGGGTGCTCAGCGTACACACCCATGCCACGGCGTTGCATGTGGGATTCGACCCCGATCACCTGCGCCGCCTGCTGGTCAATTTGCTGGACAACGCGCTGCGCCACGCCAGCCGAAATGCCGCCTCAATCCGCGTGATCACCCAGCCCAATGGGCTTGCGCGGGGTCGGTTGTCGGTCTGGAGCGACGGCAAGCCACTGGAGGCCAGCGTGCAACGCCACCTGTTTGAGCCCTTCTCCTCATCCGAGAGCCGCTCCAGCGGTCTGGGCCTGTACATCTGTCGCGAGCTGTGCGCACGCAACGGTGCTGAAATTGCCCACCAGCGCAGCGTGCTGGACCAGCGCGAGGGCAACGAATTTTTTGTTCTGATGCCGGCCACCGAAGGCCAGCGCACACCGGCGCAGCAAAATCTGGCCTATGCCGACTCGGTGCCACCCACCCTCCCGTTGCAACGCCCCCCGCCAGGCGGGCAACCGATGAGCATTAGCTGACCATGGCGGCGCGTCCGATCGCCTCGGTGCTGGTCGTCGACGACGAACCAGACCTGCGCACCCTGTACGAGCTGACCCTGCTGCGCGAGGGCTACCAGGTGGTGGCTGCCGGCAACCTGGCGCAGGCGCGCGAATGGCTTGCGCAGCAGCGCTTTGATGTGCTGATCACCGACATGCGCCTGCCCGACGGCCTGGGCCTAGAACTGCTGCACGCGCTCAACACCGAGCAGCGTCCCGAGCGGAGCATCGTCATCACCGCCTACGGTTCTGCCGAAAACGCGGTGGAGGCGCTCAAGATCGGGGCTTTTGATTACCTGACGAAACCGGTCGACCTCAAACAGCTGCGTGCAGTGGTCAGCGCGGCGCTGCTAAGCCAGTGCACACGGTCTGGAGTACCGATCGGTGTTGGCAGAACGGTGCAACACAGCGGCGCGTCGCCGGCACCGGGCGCGGGTGCGGGTGTCAGTGCTCTGATGCGCATCGTCGGCCAGTCCGACTGTATTCGCCAAATCAAAGCGCGCATCGAAAAAGTGGCCACCAGCATGGCGCCGGTGCTGATCCTGGGCGAATCGGGCACCGGCAAGGAGCTGGTAGCGCGCGCGGTACACGGTTGCAGCCACCGCGCGGCGGGGCCGTTTGTTGCGGTCAACTGCGGCGCCATTCCCGACAACCTGATCGAGTCGGAGTTCTTCGGTGTGCGCAAGGGTGCGTTCACTGGGGCCAGCCAAGACCGCGACGGCTTTTTCCAGGCGGCGCGGGGCGGTACGCTGTTCCTAGACGAAATCGGCGACCTGCCGCTGGCCATGCAGGCCAAGCTCTTGCGCGTGATCCAGGAGCGCCGGGTCAGGCCGCTGGGCGGGGTGCCGGAAGAAACGGTGGATATGCGGCTTGTCAGTGCCACCCACCGCGATTTGGCGGCGCGGGTGGCCAGCGGAGAATTTCGTCAAGATCTCTATTACCGCCTCAATGTGATCGAACTGCGCACCCCCGCGTTGCGTGAGCGCAGCGACGACCTGCCCGCACTGGTGCAGGCGCTGCTGCGCCGTCTGTGTGACGCGCCAGACTCGACCCCGCCCGAGGTGTCGCCAGCGGCGCTGGCATGGCTGCAAGCGCGCGAATTGCCCGGCAATGTGCGCGAACTGGAAAACCTGTTGCAACGCGCGCTGGCACTGAGCAATGGCCAGACCTTGGAGCCCATCGATTTCGGTGCCCACGAGACGCACGGCTCGCCACCAGCCGCAGCCCGATCAACCGCCAGCACGCCAAAGCCCACCGCCGCCAGCATCGATCTTCCCGGCGACCTGCAAGTTTTTCTGGATGAGCAGGAACGCAAGGTGCTGATTCAGGCCTTGAAAGAGGCTGACTTCAACCGCACCGCAGCGGCAGCTCGGCTGGGCCTAAACCTGCGCCAGATGCGCTACCGAATCCAGCGCCTGGGCATCGCGATGCCATCTGACCGGGCGCTCGACGATGCCGACACAGCGTGACGACGATGCCCAGGCCCAGGGCGGGGGCGACGCCAGCAGCTGGCTGGCCAGTGCCCGGGTCTGCCCCTCGCCCAACTTTGGCCCGCGACCTGACGGCACCCTGGTCGACCTGATCGTCATCCACTCCATCAGCCTGCCACCGGGTCAATACGGCGGCCCAGAGGTCGAACAGCTGTTTACCAACCAGCTCGACTGGGACGCCCACCCCTACTTCCAGCAGATTCGCGGTCTGGCGGTGTCGTCGCATTTTTTTGTTCGGCGCGATGGCGAGCTGGTGCAGTTCGTCGCCCTGGACTCGCGCGCCTGGCACGCCGGTGCCTCTCGCTGGCGCGGGCGCGACAACTGCAACGACCATTCCATCGGCATCGAGCTTGAAGGCCTGGAGGGCGGGCACTTCGAGCCTGCTCAGTACATCAGCCTCGCCCGCCTCTGCGCAGCCATCGCAAGTCGAATGCCCATCATCCAAATCGTCGGCCACGAGCACATTGCGCCAGGCCGCAAGCAAGACCCCGGCCCGGGCTTCGACTGGGCTGCCTTGCAACGCGATCTCGGCTGGGCAGACCGGTGCTTCCCCTCGTCCGATCCGCCAGCGCGGCGTCCTCGGTAGCGGCGTCATCCGCAGCACCACCGCCACTTGCACACAGCTGAGCTTGTGCGTTGACGTGGTGACAACCGACCTGCTGAGCGCCAACACAGTGAAAATGAGGGCAAACAACATCCTCGGGACGGCCTGAAACGCGCCAATACGCCTCTACAACAAGCTGGTGAACCGCTTCATGTCGGCTTGCTTCGACCGGCTACCCAGCCCGTCAAACGGATCCGCTCCACCACGATCATGTGAGGCACCGTCAGCGCAGCAAGACCCACAAAAAGCAACTGGGTAAGGCGCATATCGAGTGGATTTCCACCAGACAGCCACCAAGCCATACCGACGCCGGCCACCGTGACCACCATCGGCCCGGCGGCGATGCGCAGCAAGGATAAGAGGGTCCCCTCGCGGGCGTAATCCCGGGTTCTGAGCACATGTCGGGCGCTGTGCATACAGCAGAAGAACAGCGTGAACCCGATGAGAGGCGGTGCAACCGTCAACAGCGCGGCGACAGACACGAGCTCGATGCTGCGCACAGGCGCCCGTCTTGCACCGACAATTGCGGCAATGCCGATTGCCGCTATCCAGGGCCAGGCAGCCCACGCCAGAGCCGCCACAGTCATTTGTGCTGCAGGACGGCCAGCCAGATAAGCGAAGAGCTCCGAGACCTGCGAGCCATGCAGCGCCAAGGGGCACAAGACCACAGCTCCGCCGTACAGCATTCGAAACAGCGCAGGCGTCTGGCCTTCAGGATCGCCCGAAAAATGAAACACCGAAATCAACAAGAAGCCCGCCAGAAACAAGCCTGGTGCGACCCACCAAAGGCCAACCACCAAAGCGGCTACCGCCCCATATGCCAAGGCGAACAAGCTCCAGCCCACGACCGATCGAATGCCGCCAAATTGCCGCGCAAAAACAGCATCCAGCGCTCCGTGCGGTACGCCCATCAACAAGATCACAGGCGACAGCAGCATGAGTTGAACCTGGGTGTCCAAAGCCGGAAGCCACGGACTCACACCGACGACCACCCATGCCAGCGCACTGAAACCAAGTCCCTGAAGTCTGAGATTCACGGCTGGGCCCTCATGCCGTGCTCGCGGCATTTGCTCATGGATCTGGTCTGCGGTGTCATGCCGCTCTGGCGACTCCATGGGGACGACCACCGCGCCACATCATGGCAAAGGCAGCGCGAAGGAAAGGCACGACCGGCATAGCCGCCACCAGAGCCAGACCGTCAGCAACGCTTCCATGACCGCTTAGGAAGCGGATGACACGGGCCGGATCCGCACGGCCGAACAGCGAGAAGAAGATAGCCCCGCCTCGCACGGGATCGGCCCGCAACACATCCAGAAAAATTCGATCCATCACACGCAGCGGCATCGGGTCTGGACGGTGTGGCACCGGATGACCGCAGCTCGCCAGCGAGAAGGCGCACTCGCTGGCCCAGAGCTGGATTCGCTGAAAGGCGTAGCCTGTGCTCGGCCGCGCGCTGCCGGCCATCACACCGACCCGCGCATAGCTCGTGTGCCCCGCCTGCGGGACCTCGTTCAGTCCCATTGGCAAGATGCCGTGCTCGCTGCGCAATGTCGTGAAGGATGTGTCACCAACCAGCTTCGCCACTTCCGCTTCGAGCTGGGCACTCAACTCGGCGGGTCCCAGGGGCGAAGCCCCGAACACCGTGAGTTCAACCAGGGCCCGCGTCGGTGTAACAGGCAAAACATAAACAAAGGGAACGTGGCGCGGATCTGGCTCGAGGAAGCTCATCAGGTCCAGCGACAGCGGGTCAAAGACTGCCGCGCTGCATTCGATCTCCAGGCCGTAAAACGACTGCCACAGGGTCGCGCTTTCGCGGCACAACGATGGCGGAGGTCGCGTGTCGACCACAGCGCGAGTCCTGACGTCTCCCGCAGTTGTACCAATGGTCCACACGCCCTCGATTAGGGTCGGATCGCTGCGAACCGCAGTCTCTAGCCGCAATGTGATGTTTGGCTGTCGATCGATCGAAGCCAGTGCAGCGGCATAGAAGTGTTCGCCCGCCAGCATGTGGTAGGGCGTCGCCCCGCAGTCCAGCGAGACACTTTGACCACCATGTGACACACGCATTGTTTGCCAACGGTGCTGGATCTGGTATGGCACAAGGGTGGACTGGTCACTCCAGAAACACCAGGTTCGGTCGTTCCAGTATGCGGCGCGCGATTCGATCACCAGGGTGCGAGGGGTACACCCGCCACACGTTTCAAGCGCCATCGACAAGCTCAGTCCAGCGCAGCCACCACCGAGAACGACCAGGTCGAAGACATCAGACATGCTGGCTGTTGCTGGGCATATCGGTGCCGAGAAAGGGTGACAAAGCGCTGTGCAGTGTGGCGTCGTGTTGCCGCGCAGGCACCCAGAACCCAGGAAGCAAGGGCGTTGACAAAAGCGCCTTCACAGTCACCAGATTTTTGGTGCGTTGCGGCACAACAGTGCGACCGAGCCAGTACGCATTGCCGTGCTGGCGCAAGCGCGTCCCGATGGCGCGGTAGACGCGCGCTGCAACCAAAATGCTACAGCGTGCACCGAACGGGAGGTGGGCCAGACCCGCCTCGCCACTGCTGTAGTAACGATCGGCTGTGTCAAGAAGGTTGTCGATGCAGGCCTGCAACCGAGGCTGCAATGCGGGCGCAGGGTCAACCAGATCATGGGGCTCTATGTTGCCGATCAACGATGCGGGCAGATAGACGCGGCCAGCTGCCGCATCGGCAGCGACATCGCGGCAAATATTTGTCAGCTGCATCGCGATGCCCAGATCCACTGCGTGGCGCACCGCTACTGGGTCGACGCAACCCAGCACCCTGGACATCATCGAACCCACGGTTCCCGCAGCCTGGTAACAATAGCGAAGCAAAGCGCCCTCATCTGCGATGCGAACGTTGTCAAGATCCGACGTAATCCCATCAATGAAAGTCAGAATCAACGTCGGCTGGATGCGGCACTCACCCATGAGTGCAATCGCGTCGGCCACGATCGGGTTCGGCGACTTACCGCTGGTGATGCCCTGCACAACCAACTCAAGGGCCGTGCGCGGATCTTGACCCGCGCAGGCTTCGTCCGCGAGGTCATCGACATAGCGGCAAAATCCATACAACCGTGTCGCGCGAGCCGCGTGGGTTGACGTCATCCACCGCCGGGCCCAGTGGAAGCTCCTACCCTGGCGTGACAACGCGAGGTCGGCGCCTTGCAATGCGGACATTGGAGCGCGAGCCATGGCGTCGCTTTGAGCCGCGCTCGCCGATGGCACGAGTGCATCCATGACCTTGGCCGAGCACAGCACGCCTGGCAGCCCAGCGCCTGGGTGCGTCCCCGCACCAACGAGATAAAGGTTTCGAATACCCTCAGCTCGGTTGTGAAAGCGAAACCAAGCCGATTGGCGGAACAAAGGTGAGACCGAAAACCCCGCGCCGTAAGCGCTCAAATAGTCGCTGCGGAAGTTCTCGGGCGTCATGTAGAAGTCGCTCGTGATGCATTCACCCAGGCCGGGCAAAATCGTTTTCTCCAGCGCTGCGACGATACGCGCTTGCAGTTTCGGGCCTTCCACCGCCCAGTCAACCGTGCCCTTCAAATTGGGCACAGGACATAGAACGTAAAAGCTGTCGCAGCCCGCCGGGGCAAAGCTGGAGTCGGTGGCTGTGGGACGGTGCAGGTAAAGGGAGAAATCTTCCGATAAGACCTTGTCGTGAAAAATGTCTGCCAACAGTTCACGGTATCTCTCACCGAGCCAGATGGTGTGGTGTGCAACGTCTGGGTATTGGCGGGTTGTGCCGAAGTACAGCACAAACAGACCCATCGAGAACTCGGCTGTGGCCAGTTTCAACCGGGCCGAGGGTGCCTGGTCCTTGGGTCGGATCATGTGAGCGTACAGATGCGCTGGATCTGCGTTGGACACAATCACGTCCGCCTCGATGGTAGAACCGTTTTCCAGCGTAACGCCTGTTGCCACGCCGGCCTCGACACCGATACGGTTCACGGTCGTATCGAGTTGCACATCTATCCCGTGCCGTGACATCAATGCACCTAGCGCACTTGTGATGGCCGCTGTGCCTCCCATCGCAAAGTGCACGCCGTGGGCCCGCTCAAGATAGTGGATCAGGCCATAAATGCTGGTGGTGTCAAACGGATTGCCACCCACCAACAAAGGTTGTATCGAGAACGCCTGCCGAAGTTTGGGGTTCTTGAGGTGCCGCGTGACAAGTTTCCACACGGTGTCGTGGCTGCGCAGGCGAAGCAGCGCAGGGATCTGCTTCAACATCGTTCCAAAGCGGTGAAACGGTGCTGCAGACAGCTGCACGAAGCCAATCTGAAATATCTTCTCAGACTGCGCCAGCAAACTGCGGTAGCCGTCGCAATCGGCAGGTTCAATGCGCTCGATCTCAGCCAACGTTTCTTCCAGCGTACCGCCGTAGTCGAATTGGGTATTGTCGGAGAAGTGGAACCGATACCAAGGTGTCAGCGGCACGAGTTGCACATGGTCTTCGAACTTTTCCCCAAACAGGGTAAACAGTTCTTCAAACAGGAAGGGCGCAGTGATCACCGTCGGGCCGGCGTCGTGTTTGAATCCGTCGCGCTCGAACACCTGGGCTCGCCCACCGAGGCCAGCGCAGCGGTCAATGAGGGACACTTCATAGCCTTTGGCGCGCAAACGCAGTGCCGCCGCAATACCGCCAAAACCAGCGCCAATAACAATGGCTTTCATCCCAAGCTTTCCAATTTCTCTTGCAGCTGCAAGGACATAGTGTGAAGAGCGCCACCCGAATAGAAGGGCAGCTCGGCACTGGCAGAAACAGCCAATGAAAGATGTTGCAGGCCAATGCCCACCGCCGCCGCACGGGGATTGGCACAATGCGAGTCAGCCTGCAAGATCAGCACGATGTTGCAAACAACAGCTTTGCCGCGTTGATTTTGATCTGGAGCTCTGATCGCATGGCGAGCTGCGTCCATTTCCACATCGAGCAGATCATCATAAATCTGATAAGCAATTGCAAACGATTCAGCAGCCTGTTGCGCCTGACCCAACGCCATGTTCTCGCCAGCGGCGAGCAATGCCAGTTCTGTCGGCAAACTGAGCAACGCACCTGATTTAATCAGCGCGATGTTTTTGAAATCTTCAATGGTCGCAACCCTGTGAGTGGGTTGCTTGAGATCGGCGCATTGGCCACGTATTGCGCTGGAGATACGCTTGTGCATCAGCGCAAAAAGTACCGGCAACCGAGCAACCTGTGTCAGTTGCGACAATGCAAGGTAAGAGGCAGAGAGCAGCAGGTCACCGGCACATATGGCAACATCGTCGCCAAACTTGTGCCAAACACTGAACTGGCCGCGTCTGTGAATATCGCGATCATGCAGATCGTCATGAATCAGCGAAGCGTTGTGCAGCAACTCGCAAGTCGCCGCAAGGGTCTGGCTGTCCGCTGGAGTCAAGCCCAGGCAGCTGCCAGCATGCAATGCCAGTCTGGCCCTCACACGTTGGCCTCCTGTTGCGAGGTGGTAGCAAGCAGCGATCCTTGCCTCGCAGACGGCAGAGGCGTCTTGTGCATCGCTGGACTCTACAATAGCCAACATTTGATGCTCTAAAGCAACAATTGATTCGGGTGCAAACCGATGAACTGCAAGAGGGTACAGATCTACCGATATTTGCATAATGCGTGCGCCTGCTACGGGACCAAGTCTTGCGACTCGATCCCGTATAGAGCGTTTAGGCTTTTGCCGACTTGCCAGCTTCAGCCGCTTTGGCTTTGTTCAGTTCTATCATTTGGACAGCAACAACCCAGATGATCACACCAAAAGCAATCTTGTTCACAAAGTCTGCAAAGTTGTAGATGATGTTGAGTGCATTGGCCGTGTCAGCAGGAACGCCGCCCATCAGGTAGCCTGCGAAGTATCCAATAGGATAAATCGACCAGCCAACGCTCACAATCAGTCGCAGCGTGTTGAAGGCTGTCTTCACTGGTGGTGGTGCGGACGATGCGCTGACTTTGCTGGCTTCGCCGAGGAAAATCTCGTACAAGATGAAAGCCCAGCCAGCCATGCCGATGATGAAGGCTGGCCACACTGCCAGGTAACCTGCTTCGCCCAGATAGCCGCCGATCAACATGACCAATGTACCAACCAGCAAACGCCAAAAAATTGCAATTGAGACTGTGGTGACTGCTGCAAGAATCAGATAGAACTCAATCATCTGCAGTGGCACTGTAATGATCCAGTCGATGTAACGGAAGACAGTTGGAGTTTCTCCCGTGCTCACCCAAACATCGCGCATGTAGAAGTAATGTATGGCAGCCACCAAGGTGACCAGCCCGGTTACCGTCAGCGAAGTCTTCCATTTCGCTTCCACCCGATCGCGTTCCAGGAAAAAGAATACGGTTGCAGCCACCATCGCTGCAGAAATAATCCAGAAGGAAATTCCTACAAAGTCATCTTTTGGCAGATCAGCAGCGCTTGCAGCACCCGATGCCATCGCCAAAAACGTTCCAATCAATGGAACTGCCATCGCCGCCCGCCGCGTTTTGCCCCAGAAGGGTTCTGGTGCTTTTATTGTCTTGTTCATGAAGTTTCCCAGTGTTTGAGCGAGATTGCTCGTTGAGTTCAAATTAGTCAAATTGTGTCTCCCAATGGTGTCTGGGTTGGTAAACACCGACTTGTGGTCTGTGCCCGCCTGACGTATTTTCTGTGGCATGTTTGCCAGCGCATGATGCCACGCATGATTTGCTTATTTCTGCTTATGAATCAGTGACCCCTAGACTAACAATACAAAAGGCGGAGAGAGACTTTTGATCTCGCGCCAACGAACTGGCCAGCTCCCGCCAAAGATGGTGAGACCAACCAAGGAAACGCCTGTCAGCTCTTGGCTGCCGGGCGAATGGCCGACACTTTCGCGGCCGACTGCCATTTGTTGACGGAGCCTGCTGCCACTGCCAGCCGTCGAGCGTACAACCAATGCACCAAACCGCGGCCGAAAGAGCTTCGTGTTCTGCGTGTCAACGGACAAGGAAAACAAACGCACCGCGTTTGAAGCCTTGCAGCAAATAGGGTGCCGCCTTGACTTCAAACCGGCGATGCTGGGCAAGCCGTTTGACGAGGTTTTTGGCTCGCCTGCCACACACGTCATTGGTAACACAGCAGCCAGGACGGGCGCGCTGGCCAGCTCACGGCTGTGGTGAATGCGAGTTGTCTTCGACGCTGCCATGGCCCCGCTGCTAGGCGACCCGCTCCACCGTACAACTTGGCTGGAATCTGCAGGTCCGAGACGCACCATTTGACCGCGCGCCTGCACGGAAAGAACATCGCGCTGGATGCTGCGTGGCGCTGCGACGCCCGTTGCGTTCATGCCGGCGAATGGGTGAGCATCTCTTCTCATCGGCATGAGTATAGACAGACGGCGACTCAAGAAACATTTTGTGCACCGGTTTTGTTGGGGATCGGGAAAAACCCGACCGTTCCAGCGCAGGGAGGTTCCACACGCGAGTGCAACAGGCTTGTTGAAATTTGTCCACTTGACTTGGAAGTTGAGCAGGTCTGAGGCGAGCACAGGTCGGCTGGTGATTTCCACCCCTGGGGTTTTAGCGGCTTGGCGTCGTTACACCGCTCAAGTCAGCCGCTGGTCAACGTACTTAGTCGATGAAAAATATGGAGATTCTGGGACCCACCAAGCAGATCACAGTCGAGGGACGTGCAGTCTGCACACTGGCCCACATTGCTGATGGCGCGCTTGTCGCTTTGTTATCAGCGCGTCAAGAGCCGTCGGTGAGTAAGCACAAAGTGCTGGTTGTGGCAACTACCGCTGCGCGCAGGCTCCAGGGCTGTCTGCAGCCAAGGCCGGCGCTTGTTTTTAACAACTTGAGTCACGCTGACAGCGAAGTCACCGGGCTGGCGCTGCCGATGCCCTTGTCATTCGCGTGCACATGAGGCACGCCTTGCTGGCAAGGCGCATGGCGAGCTGGGAAACAACCCACTGGCATTCAAGGCCATCGTGGGCCATTTGTTTGGCCCTGAACCAGCCTTCGATTCTCTACGGGCAGGCGCCATGACGGTGCGCCGCGAGCCTCTGACCGCCACGCAACAGGCTGGTCTGATCGAGACAGCGCAACCGCTCATCGAAGCGGCGGCGAACAGCATCCGATCAGATTTCAGACGCGACAGCAATACCGACCTGATCGGCTCGACCAAGGTCCCCTCGCTGGTAGCACTGCAAGTGCCCCCGCCACCGGGCCGGGATCCTTGCCGTCTTGGCTGGGTTCACAGAACGATGCAACGCTGCATCACCACCTCTTCGGGGTTACGAGCGCAGCCAGAGCCATGTTGAAAAATGCCCTGGCCCGGCTGGTTGATAAAAATAGGTTAGCGCTTGACACCTGGCCATGGCGGATCAAAAGCCCGCTGCTGGGGGTCGATCGACACCTTGCACACAGACCCGTTGGTGGTCGCGCGAACTTTCGCAAGCTTTTGGAAGCGGCGTCTTGCGCCGGTGCGCGGCAGCCCGACCGCCACCGAGCCAGCCGAGCAACGGCGCGGCCTACGAACCAAGCGAGGGCGTGGCGTGGCGTGGCGTGCTGTGGCGTGATGTGGCGTGCGGTGCGCAAGCGTTGGCAAACAGCGTGCCTAAACAGGTTTAAAGGTCGAAAGACACACAAAAAAATATTCCCCTCAAGGAAAACCGCCAAGTCTGCGAAACACTACCGGTAGTGGGTTAAAGTAGGCCTGCACACCATATGTAGTGTGCATTCATGAATTCGGTTCCGGCTTTCGCTGCCTTGCAGCGTCGCCCGCCGGGCGCCAAACGTCCCCTTTGCGCCGACCGCCGCGCAGCAGCAGAACGACCGCTTGTGATCATCTGTAGCGGCCGAGCGCATACCACCACACAGGAAAGAGGAACCCATGCTCACTTCCCACACCACACCGTTGTCCTCACACAACACCGCCGTTATGCAGCCCTCGGGCAACACGCCGATGGCCGCCTCCAGCGCGCTGTTCATGCAGTACCAGACCATCCGCCGCAATGGTGCGGTGGTGTCGTTTGAACCCAGCAAGATCGCGGTGGCGCTCATGAAGGCCTTCCTTGCCGTCCACGGCACCCAGGGCGCCGCCTCTGCCAGCGTGCGTGAAACAGTGGACGAGCTGACCCAAACCGTGGTGCGGGCCCTGATGCGCTCGCGCCCCGGTGGTGGCACTTTCCACATAGAAGACGTGCAAGACCATGTGGAACTGGGTCTGATGCGTGGTAGCCACCATGAAGTGGCGCGCGCCTATGTTCTGTACCGCGAGCGCCGCAGCCAAGAACGAGCCAGCCAAGGACAAGCTGCACAGCCCGCCGAGGCTGCCTTGCATGTGATCGATGGCGGTCAGCGCGTGCCGCTGGACCTGGCCAATCTGCAAGCCCTGATCGAAGCCGCGTGCGTTGGCCTGGGTGCCGATGTGAAAGCCGACCCAATCGTGGCCGAGACAAAACGCAACCTGTACGACGGTGTGCCTATGGAAGAGGTTTACAAAGCCTCGATCCTTGCAGCGCGCACGCTGATCGAAAAAGACCCGGACTACACCTACGCCACCGCCCGTTTGCTGCTGCACACCATCGTCAAAGAGGTGCTGGGCGAAGAGGTGCCCAGCGGCGAGATGGGCGCGCGCTACGCCGCGTACTTCCCGCAATTCATCAACAAAGGCGTGCAAAACGAGCTACTCGACGAGAAGCTACAGCAGTTCGACCTGGCGCGCCTGGGTGCCGCGCTCAAGCCAGAGCGCGATCTGCAGTTCGATTACCTCGGCCTGCAAACCCTCTACGACCGTTACTTCCTGCATGTGCGCAAGACCCGCATCGAGCTGCCTCAAGCGTTTTTTATGCGTGTGGCCATGGGCCTTTCGCTGAACGAGATCGACCGCGAAGGACGTGCCATCGAGTTCTACGAGGTGTTGTCCAGGTTCGACTTCATGTCGAGCACGCCGACCCTGTTCAACAGCGGCACGCTGCGCTCGCAACTCTCCAGCTGTTACCTCTCCACCGTACCCGACGACCTGGGCGGCATATACGACGCCATCAAGGAAAACGCCCTGCTCTCCAAGTTCGCTGGCGGCCTGGGCAACGACTGGACCCGCGTGCGTGCCATGGGCGCGCACATCAAGGGCACCAACGGCGAATCGCAAGGTGTGGTGCCGTTTCTTAAGGTGGTCAACGACACCGCTGTGGCAGTCAACCAAGGCGGCAAGCGCAAGGGCGCAGTCTGTACCTACCTGGAGATCTGGCACCTGGACATTGAAGAATTTGTGGAACTGCGCAAGAACACCGGCGACGACCGCCGTCGCACCCACGACATGAACACCGCGAACTGGATTCCCGACCTGTTCATGAAGCGCGTCATGGAGAAAGGCGACTGGAGTCTTTTCTCACCCAACGACGTGCCAGACCTGCACGATCTGTTTGGTGTCGCCTTCGAAAAGGCCTATGTGGCCTACGAAGAAAAGGCTGCGGCCGGTGAAATCAAGCCCTACCGCAAGATGCCAGCCAACGACCTGTGGCGCAAGATGCTCTCGATGTTGTTCGAGACCGGCCATCCCTGGATCACCTTCAAGGACGCCTGCAATGTGCGCAGCCCGCAGCAACACGCCGGCGTGGTGCACAGCTCCAACCTCTGCACCGAGATCACGCTCAACACCAGCGACACCGAAACAGCCGTGTGCAACCTGGGCTCGATCAACCTGTTGCAGCATCTGAAAGCCGATGCCGACGGCAACCAGGTGCTGGACCACGAGAAGCTGCAGGTGACGATCAAGACCGCGATGCGCATGCTGGACAACGTGATCGATATCAACTATTACGCGGTGCGAAAGGCACGTGATTCCAACATGCGCCACCGCCCAGTGGGCATGGGCATCATGGGCTTCCAAGACGCGCTGTACGCCCAGCGCATCGCCTATGCCTCTAACCAAGCGGTGGAATTCGCTGACCGCTCGATGGAAGCGGTCTGCTACTACGCCTACTGGGCATCGACCGAACTGGCGCGCGAGCGCGGCCGCTACGACAGCTATTCAGGCTCACTGTGGGACCAGGGCATCCTGCCGTTGGACACCATCGATATGCTGGCGCGTGAACGTGGCGGCTATGTAGACGTGGACCGCTCCAGCACCCTGAACTGGGACGCGCTGCGCCAGAAAATCGCGACAGACGGCATGCGAAATTCCAACTGCGTGGCCATTGCACCCACCGCGACCATCTCCAACATCATCGGCGTGGACGCATCCATCGAGCCTTGCTTTGGCAACCTGTCGGTAAAGTCAAACCTGTCGGGTGAGTTCACTGTGATCAATGGTTATCTGGTGAAGGATCTCAAGCGCCTGGGCTTGTGGGACGACGTGATGGTGATGGACCTCAAACACTTCGATGGCTCGCTGCGCAGCATCGATCGCGTGCCGCAGAACATCAAGACGCTGTACGCCACCGCGTTCGAGGTCGAGCCGATGTGGCTGGTAGAAGCCGCGGCACGCCGCCAGAAATGGATCGACCAAGCGCAGAGTCTGAATATTTACATGGCTGGCGCCTCGGGCAAGAGGCTCGACGACACCTACAAGTTGGCCTGGCTGCGCGGTTTGAAAACCACCTATTACCTGCGCACTTCATCGGCTACCCAGGCGGAGAAATCCACCGGTAGAACCGGACAGCTCAATGCGGTCGCCATTGGCGCAGCGCCACCAGCACCGGATGCCCCTGAGCTTGCTACGGACGTCGCAACGGATGTGAAATTTTGCGCGATCGACGACCCCGGTTGCGAGGCCTGTCAGTGACAAAAAGGGACCGTTTGCAGCGTGCCGACCTCAAGCGACAAGCCCCTTGCGATGCGACACCGCAACACCTCACGCACGGCGCAGGCATGGATGCTTTGAAATTCTCGTGGACACTTTGATAATCATTTGAATTGGATACTTTTATGTTGAACTGGGACGAACAAGCCACTCTCTCTCCGAAGTCCACAGCCATGCCTGTGCCAACCCCAGTAGCGGGCGCGCAGGGCACAGCGTCCCCGGCACCCACGGCTTCGCGTGCCGAGCCTGATCCGGTTGTGCGCCGAGTGAACGCCGCTGACAAACGCATCATCAACGGCCAAACCGATGTCAACCAGTTGGTGCCATTCAAGTACAAGTGGGCCTGGGAGAAGTACCTTGCCACCTGCGCAAACCATTGGATGCCGCAGGAAGTGAACATGAGCCGCGACATCGCGCTTTGGAAAGATCCCAACGGTCTGACCGAAGACGAGCGCCGCATCGTCAAGCGCAACCTCGGCTTCTTCGTCACCGCCGACTCGCTGGCCGCCAACAACATCGTGCTCGGCACCTACCGCCACATAACGGCACCCGAGTGCCGCCAGTTTCTGCTGCGCCAGGCGTTTGAAGAGGCGATCCATACCCATGCCTACCAGTACATCGTGGAGTCGCTGGGTCTGGACGAATCGGAGATTTTCAGCGCCTATAACGAAGTGCAGTCGATTCGCGACAAGGACACGTTCCTGATCCCTTTCATCGACGCGATCAGCGATCCGCATTTCCACACCGGAACCCACGAGACCGATCAGACCCTGCTCAAGAGCCTGATCGTCTTCGCCTGTTTGATGGAAGGTTTGTTCTTTTATGTCGGCTTCACCCAGATCCTGGCGCTGGGCCGCCAGAACAAGATGACCGGCGCGGCAGAGCAGTACCAGTACATCCTGCGCGACGAGTCCATGCACTGCAACTTCGGCATCGATCTGATCAACGCGATCAAGATGGAGAACCCGCTGCTGTGGACAGCCGAGTTCAAAGCTGAAATCAAGACCTTGTTCATGAAGGCGGTTGAATTGGAATACCGCTACGCCGAGGACACCATGCCGCGCGGCGTGCTCGGCATGAATGCCTCCATGTTCAAGGGCTATCTGCGCTACATCGCCAACCGACGTGCTGCACAAATCGGTCTGGAGCCAATGTTTCCCCACGAAGAAAATCCGTTTCCCTGGATGAGCGAGATGATCGACCTGAAGAAAGAGCGCAATTTCTTTGAAACCCGCGTGATCGAGTACCAGACGGGTGGCGCCCTTTCCTGGGATTGAACATTTGCGGTTGGATCGTTTCGGTTTTACACATGCTTCTTCCCCCTTCGAAACCACGTTCTGTGTACCTCGGTGCAAGCGACGCGGTTTTCTCACCGCATTCAACGCCATGGTGTCTTTCGTGGATGCATCCACCTGACACCATGACGCTGAATCGCTTCGCCGGCCACAAGATCGGCTGAAGTGCTCTTTGCAACTTGATCAAGGAGAAGACAATGGCAACTGCGAAAAAAGCCCCGGCAAAAAAAGCCCCGGCGAAGAAGGTCCTTGCGGCCAAGAAACCTGCTGCGACGAAAACGGCGCCTGCGACGAAAGCGGCATCTGTGACGAAGGCAGCGCCTGCAAAGAAAGCGCCTGTGACGAATGCGGCAACGGCGAAGAAAACGGCGCCTGCCAAGCAGCCCGCTCAGGCGAAGGCTGAGCCTGTGGCCAAGAAAGCAGCAGCGGTCAAAAAGGCAGCTGTAGGACAAGCTGTCGCAGCCAAAAAAGTGGTGGTGAACAAAGCTGTCGCAGCCAAAAAAATGGTGGCGAAGAAAGCTGCCACGGTCAAGAAGGCGGTGATGGAGGCGGCGCCTGCAGACAAGGCGGCACCAGCCAAAAAGCCGGTTACGAAGAATGCTGCGCCCAAAAAGCCGACCCCGATCAAAGCCGCGGCGGGGAAAAAGACAGCCACGAAAAAAGCAGCCCCCGTAAAAAAAGCTGAGCCTGCCAAGAAACCAGCTGCACCTGCGGCCAAAACGAAACCGAATCCACAGGCTGCCTGGCCATTTCCCACGTCCAGCAAGCCTTGAGGTTACATTGCTGTGACTTGAAGAACCCGGTGCCACCCCACCGGGTTTTTTCATTTGGGAACGGCATCAGCTGTTGGTGTCGAAGCGGTAGTTCTGGCCGCCCCGGCTGGCAATTTTGGCCGCGCCCATGCGGTTGCCCAGCTCGACACAATGTGTCAGATCCCAGCCCTGGGCCAAACCGTGGAGCAGGGCAGCGCGAAACGCATCACCGCAACCGGTGGGGTCGACCACCGCCGCTGCCGTCACACCCGCCACATGGGTGCGCTTCGCGCGCTGCCAGATCTCGCAGCCCTGATCGGCGAGGGTAACCACCAGGCCTTCCACCCGTTCAGACAAGGCCTCCAGCGACAGCCCGGTGCGGTCGCACAGCATGCGGCCTTCGTAGTCGTTGACGGCAATCCAGCTGGCGAGTTCGACAAGGTGCTCAAGCTCTGGTCCGTTGAACATGGGCAAGCCCTGGCCGGGATCAAACACAAAGGGAATGCCCGCAGCGTGCAACTGTTGTGCATGCGAGAGCATCGCGTCGCGCCCGTCGGGGGCCACGATGGCCAGCTGGATGTCTTCGCGCGTGGGCACCGGGTTGGTGTGCGCCTGCGACATGGCCCCAGGGTGAAAGGCGGTGATCTGGTTGTTGTCGCGGTCGGTCATGATCATCGCTTGCGCGGTGTAGCTGTCCGCTGCGGTGGCGATATGGCGTGTGTCCACACCCAGAGCGTTCAGACGGGCCAAATAGTCCTGCCCATCGTTGCCCAGCGTGGCGAGCGGCACGGCCTCACTGCCGAGCTGTCTCAGCCCGTAGGCGATGTTGCCGGCACATCCCCCGTACTCGCGCCGCAAAGCCGGTACCAGAAAGGACACATTGAGAATGTGCAGCTGGCTGGGCAGGATCTGTTCGGCAAACCGGCCCTCGAAAGTCATGATGGTGTCAAACGCCAGCGAGCCACAGACAAGAAGAGTCATACAGTTTCCAGAGAGAAGGGGTTCAGGGATAAAAAACCAGGGCACGGTAGCCGGCCATGGGCAGTTCGTTGCCCACCGCAAGCGACAGCCGCAAGCTGACGGAGACGGTGCTTTGAGGCGGCAGCAAGGCCGGGACATCCGGCAGCTCCTCGAGCAAGTACACCCGGCGCGAGATCACTGTGTCGGCAGTGTCGGTCAGGCTGAGTTCCAGCGCGGGTATTGCCAACGCCATTGCGGACGTGTTCTTGAGCACCAGGTCGAACGAATAGAAATCGCCGAGTCTTCGCGTCAATGTGGAGCTGTCGATCACCACCGCTTGTAAATCGCGTACCGCGCCGATGGTGCAGCCCAGGGGTTCACAAAGCCTCGCCAGCAGTGGCTGAAAGTCGGAATAGCGGGCTGCCAAGCGGTCACGCTCTTGCACCGCCCATTGGGTCGCCAGCAAAACCGAGAGCAACAACGCCACCACCGTAAGCAGCAGCCGCACCTTGGGAGAGCGCCAAAAAGCCCGTCTTCGGGCTTGCCGTACGAAGTCAGGCTCCTGCGCCGTCGCCGTCGCCGTCGCCTGCGCCCACACCCCCGCCAAAGCATGCCCCGGCAACTGCGCGACATCCCCTGCCAGCTGCTGCAGAGCGTCAACAGGTTCTCGATCTCCCTGCTGGATTGCTTCTTGATCCACCAAGAAGATGGTGCTAGAAACCCCTGCCTCAATGGAACCGGTCTGGTCGGTGCCGGGCGGCACGCCAGGCCGATCGGGTGTCAGCTCCCTGTCAAGCGCATCGGCATGAAGCGTGGTGTGAGCCGCCTCGCAACCGGAGGAAGCTGTGATGTCCTCGGCAGCTTGACTGCCCGACCCGCCCTGCTCCATCGCACTCGCCTGGATGGCGCTCAACGACGGCGTTGCAGGCAGCTCACGGCTTGAATTTGGCATTGCCGGATCGGCGTCAGAAAGCCTGATTTCGGTCGCGCCTGGCACCCATGCCTCCAAGTAGCGGGTAGCGTCGAACACATCCGAACAATGGCCACAACGCACCCAACCGTCGGACAGCTTGAGCTGATCGGAAACGCCTTTGAACTGCGTCGCACAGGCTGGGCAGCGGATGATGAGACTCATGCGGCAATTATTGCAGGGGGTGCCTGCCGCGCCGCTGCGACGCTGGCTGATCGCACGGGGTCACGCAGTGTGCCGAGCGACTCAGGCTTTGCGCGCTGTCATAAGCACCCAGCCGTCTTCCTCGTCGCTCACCGACAGTTCGACCCAGGACGCGAAAGCCTCGCGCAGCTCGTCAGCCTGGCGCGCCAGAATGCCCGCCAGCACAAGATGTCCGCCGGGCGCCACATGGGCGCACAACAGCGGCGCAAGCACCTTGAGCGGTGTGGCCAGGATGTTGGCCAACACCAAGTCGAACACACCCTTCACCAGATCGGGCAAGCCCACCTGCAGCGCCACCTGATTCGCCTGGGCGTTGAGGTGGGTGGACCCGACCGCCGCCGGGTCGATGTCCACCGCCAAGATGTCGCGCGCGCCGAACCGGGCAGCGGCCATGGCCAGAATACCCGAGCCACAGCCGTAGTCGAGCACACGCTGCCCGTGCCAATGGCGCGCAGCGGTCCAGCGCAGACACATCCGGGTGGTAGGGTGGGTGCCAGTGCCAAAGGCCAGTCCCGGATCGAGACGCAACACCAGGGTCGCAGCAGCTGGCGGCTCGTGCCAGCTCGGGACGATCCAGAAGCTGGGCGTGATCTCTACCGGCGCGAACTGAGACTGCGTCAACCGCACCCAGTCTTGCTCGGGCACTGCCTGCAGGCCCAGCACCGAGCAATCGACAAAAAAATCTTGTGCCGATAGCAACTGCGCCGCTTCGCGCGCTTTAACTTCCGCACCAAACAAAGCAACCACCCGCGAGCGCTGCCAACCCTCTTTTGGCGGCGGCATGCCTGGCTCACCAAACAGGGACTGCTCAACCGGCGTCGTGGCGTCTGCGTCTTCAACCGAGGTACTCAGCGCATCAAGCGCGTCCAGCGCATCACCCACCGCCTCAACTGCGGCTTCGGGAACGATCAAAACCAATTCAAATAGAGAGGACATTGGTCAGGGAAACAGCTCAAGTGTGAAAGAGGCAAATTCAGCACAGCACAGCACAGCGCGGATCGGGCTCTGCCAAGCCGCTAGCGCCACCGCCATTGGAAGGCGACACGCGGCGGCGCTGGCGTGGGCGGGCTATCTTTCCCGCTGCGACAACCACTCTTCCAGGTAGTGGATGTTGGTGCCGCCAGCCACGAAGCTGGCGTCCACCATCAGCTCGCGGTGCAGCGGAATGTTGGTTTTGATGCCTTCGATCACAGACTCGGCCAGGGCTGTGCGCATGCGCGCTAGCGCTTGCTCACGCGTGTCACCGTGCACAATAATCTTGCCAATCATTGAGTCGTAGTTGGGTGGCACCACATAATTGGCATACACATGCGAGTCCACCCGCACGCCGGGACCACCAGGCATGTGCCAGGAAGTCACACGGCCTGGGGACGGCGTGAATTTGTAGGCGTCCTCGGCGTTGATGCGGCACTCGATGGAATGGCCTCGCAGCTGAACCTGGCGCTGGGTGAACGGCAGCTTCTCGCCCGCAGCCACCGCAATTTGGGTCCGCACAATATCGATGCCGGTGACCCACTCCGTCACCGGGTGCTCGACTTGCACGCGGGTGTTCATCTCAATGAAATAAAACTCGCCGTTCTCGAAAAGAAACTCGAACGTACCGGCACCGCGATAGCCGATCTTCTTGCAGGCCGCTGCGCAGCGCTCGCCGATCTTCTCGATCAGACGGCGCGCAATGCCAGGCGCTGGCGCTTCCTCGATCACTTTTTGGTGGCGCCGCTGCATCGAGCAGTCGCGCTCGCCGAGGTAGACCGCGTTGCGGTGCGTGTCGGCCATGATCTGAATTTCAATGTGACGTGGATTCTGGAGAAATTTCTCCATGTACACCTCAGGGTTGCCAAACGCCGCCGCCGCCTCGGCCTTGGTGGTCTGCACCGCATGCAGCAATGCCGCTTCTGTGTGCACCACACGCATCCCGCGTCCACCACCGCCGCCTGAAGCCTTGATGATTACCGGGTAACCGACCGACTTTGCGATGCGCTTGATCGCCGCTGCGTCGGTTGGTAATGCGCCTTCCGAGCCGGGCACACAGGGCACGCCAGCGCGGATCATGGCCTGCTTGGCCGACACCTTGTCGCCCATCAGCCGGATCGACTCGGGCGTTGGCCCAATGAAGGTAAAGCCGCTTTTTTCCACCCGCTCGGCGAAATCGGCGTTCTCGCTCAGAAAGCCGTAACCAGGGTGGATCGCCTCGGCGTCGGTCACCTCGGCAGCCGAGATGATCGCTGGCATGCTGAGGTAACTCAGCGCCGAGGACGCCGGACCGATGCAGACCGCCTCGTCGGCCAGTCGGATGTATTTGGCGTCGCGGTCCGCCTCGGAATACACCATCACCGCCTTGATGCCCATCTCGCGGCAGGCGCGCTGGATTCGCAAGGCGATCTCGCCGCGGTTGGCAATCAGGATTTTTTTAAACATGCGCGCCGGACCCTTATTCGATCACGTACAGCGGCTGCCCGTACTCAACCGCCTGGCCATTTTCAACCAGTATCTGGGTGACCGCACCGCTCTTGTCAGCCTCGATTTCATTGAGGATTTTCATGGCCTCGACGATGCAGATCGTCTCGCCTTCCTTGATCGAGTCACCGATTTCCACAAACGATTTGGCACCCGGGCTTGAGGCGCGGTAGAACGTGCCCACCATGGGCGACTTCACCACATGGCCACTGGGCTGGACCGGTACGACAGCCACCGCCGCCGCCGCTGGGCCAGGCACTGGCACGACCTGCGCTGCCGCCATGGCATAGGTCACCGGCGCCGCCGCACCCACGGGTGCGCTCTTGACAATACGCACTTTGCCTTCGGCTTCGGTGATTTCCAGCTCGGACACGTTCGATTCCGACACGAGGTCGATCAATGTTTTCAGTTTTCTCAAGTCCATGACTTCTCCAGCGAAAAATGGCCAATTTGACTTCAAAATCGGTCAATTCATGCCAATCTCTCCGCCGCAGACCCAAAAGGTGGCGCAGTGTATCCGAATTATGTCGCCACAGGCGGCAGGTTTTGGTGTTGACAAAGTTGGGCTTTGACCGCCTCAACCGTGAGAAATACCACGCCGATGCAAGACTTTAACCGCTTTTGCTGGGTGTTCAGAGCAACAAGCGTTGCGGCCGCATCCAATCTCAGCTTGACCGAGCAGAGCGCAAGGGCTCTATAAACAGTCACGCGTCAGCGGCCCAACGATCCAGATCGACCACCTCGACCTTGCCCAGCTTGCGGTGCCGCACCAACCCGTCTCTGCCCATCACAACGGTATACGGCAGAGCGCCCGTGGCGTTGCCCAGGGTGCGGCTGAGTTCGGTGCCAGCAAGCCCCGCCATGCCGACCGGAAAAACCAGCGGCAACTTCTCCATGAAGCGGCGCACCGCAGTGGGTTGGTCCACCGCCAGCCCGAGCACCTGCCAGCCCTGGGCAGCGTGTTGCTGGTGAAACGCGTTGAGCAACGGCAGTTCCTCCACGCAAGGCGGGCACCAGGTGGCCCAGAAGTTGATTAACAAGGGCTTGCCGCGCCAGGCTTGGAGATCGACCAACTCACCATTTGGCCCCTCAAACTGGCTGTTCCAGAAGGTGGCTTCTGCGCCGCTCTCGACCGCGTGAGGCTGTAGCCGCCACCAACCCACAGCCGCGCCGGTTGCCGCCGCTGCGCCGGCCACACCAGCCAGCATCCAGTTTCTGCGATTCATGGCGTCTCCTTTGATGGCTCCAAAGCCAGCAGCCGACGCACGGCCGCCACGTCACCGCGCGGTTTGCGACCCTGAGCGTCGGCTCTGAGCGCGCCGCGCAAGTCGTCTAGGTCATGCAGCATGAGATGCACCAGCGCCCACTGACCGAGCTCTTCGCAGCGCACCCGCAAGGTAAGCACCGGTACCGGCTCGCCGCGCCAGCCCTTCACCTCGCCTGGGTGGTAGGCCACCCGGTGGTTCAACAAGGCCCACTCGGGTGCCTTGGGATCGTCACAAAACAGCTGCAGGTAGACATCGCTGTGGCGCGTGGCGGTGCCACGCCAGACAGCTCCACCCAGGTGCGGGCGAAAAGCGTCCAGGCGATCCATCCAGGTCAGGGCGATGGTTCTCAAAGCCGCCAGCTCTGCTGGCTGTGTGTCGGCGCAAAACAGGGCGATGTAATCGCGCACTGCAGCGTCGATCGTGGCGTTGTCGGGCAACGCCGTGCGCACTGAAAGCCCCAGCTGCTTGACCGCGCGCCGCTTCGCCGCCGCGTATTCCATGCCTTCTTCCACCACCAAGCAAGCCGCCGCCTGGGCCAGCTCAGCGTTGACATCGTTTCGGGTTGTGTACATGTCCCAATTGTGCCTGCCCAGCGTTTTCCCCTGACTGCGCGATGGCATGGGTGCCGGTTCCGGCGACTGTGCTCCAGACCTAAAATCTCGCCATGCACATCCACATACTGGGAATTTGCGGCACCTTCATGGGCGGTCTTGCTGCGCTGGCGCGCGAAGCGGGTCACCGAGTCACCGGCTGCGACGCCGGGGTGTACCCGCCCATGAGCGACCAGCTGCGGGCGCTGAACATCGACCTGATCGAGGGGTTTGGCGCCGATCAGCTGGCGCTGGCGCCCGACATGTTCGTGGTGGGCAATGTGGTGAGCCGTGCGGGCCGGCCAGACGGCACGCCGAAATTCCCGCTGATGGAGGCGATTCTGGACGCTGGCGCGCCCTACACCAGCGGCCCGCAGTGGCTGGCCGAACAGGTATTGCAGGGCCGCCATGTGCTGGCGGTGGCCGGTACCCACGGCAAGACCACCACCACTGCCATGTTGGCATGGATCCTGGACTGCGCAGGCTTGCAGCCGGGTTTTCTGATCGGTGGCGTGCCGATGAATTTCGGTGTCTCAGCCCGCTTGGGTGCGAACAAAATCCCCGCTTTGGCGACCTCACAAAAACCGCAACGGCATCACGGAGCGGATTTGCCTGTCTTCGTCATCGAAGCCGACGAGTACGACACCGCCTTCTTCGACAAACGCAGCAAGTTTGTGCATTACCGGGCGCGCACCGCGATCCTGAACAACCTGGAATTCGATCACGCCGACATTTTTGAGGACCTGGCCGCGATCGAGCGCCAGTTTCACCACCTGGTGCGCACCGTGCCCAGCAGCGGCCGGGTGGTGGTCAACGGGCTGGAAGACGCGCTGGAGCGGGTGCTGCACCAGGGCCTGTGGAGCGAGGTACGCAGTTTCGGCGCAGCGGTGAGCGACTACACCGCCCAAGGCGAACCGCATGCGTTCGATGTGCGGCAGCGCGGGCAGACCGTGGCACGGGTGGAATGGGCTTTGAGCGGTGTACACAACCAGCTCAACGCGCTGGCGGCAATCGCGGCGGCCGAACACGTCGGGGTTTCGCCTGCGATGGCGGCACAGGCGCTGGCCAGTTTCGAGAACGTGCGCCGGCGCATGGAATTGCGTGGGACGGTGACGCGCGACACGGCTACGATTGCGATGTACGACGACTTCGCCCACCACCCAACCGCGATCCGCACCACCCTGGACGGCCTGCGTCGCCGCCTCGACCAGGCCAGGGGCGCGCCTAGCCGAATCCTCGCGGTTTTCGAGCCCCGCAGCAACACCATGAAACTGGGCAAGATGAAGGCGCAACTGCCCTGGAGCCTGGAGGCGGCCGATCTGGCTTTTTGCCACAGCGGCGGGCTCGACTGGGATGCGGGAGATGTGCTGGCCTCAATGGGCGAACGTGCCCGAGTGGCGCACAGCATCGACGATTTGGTGGCGCAGGTGGCGAAGGTGGCGCAGGCCGGTGACCACATTGTGTGCATGAGCAACGGTGGTTTTGGCGGCGTGCACGCCAAGCTGCTGAGCGCGATGGCCGCGCTCTGAACGCTGGGCCGGGCTGTCAGTAGCCTACCGACATCGTTGCCAGGTCCACCCGCACCACCGGCTTGGCCAGCGCCGCGCTCACAGCGCGTGCGTAAGTCAAAGCCCATTCCTTGTGAGCAGCATCGCGAAAGTGCCGCTCGCCAGCACCTTGCGCGACGGCCAGCACCTTGTCTGCGGTGAGCACCTTGCCAGAGGGCCGGATCGGCTCGCATTCGAAGGCGGTGAACTGCTCGTCGAGCCAGATTCGGGCCTGCTCATGGGGCATGGGTTGCCGTTCTTCGAGATCGAAACGGTAGCTGGGCGAATCGCTCCAGGTTACGGTGACTTGGCTGCGCATGGGGTAACTCCTTGATGACATACGGGCGCGGGTACAAACCAAGCCCCATTGTGCCGCCTGCGCCCAGGGCGACTCACCAAGTCTCAGCGCTGACGTGCGCGGCTCACCGCTTGCGACAGCAGCGCCAGCGCCTGCTCGGAATCGCTCCAGCCCAGGCAGGCGTCGGTGATGCTCTGGCCGTAGTTGAGCCGGGTCACATCGTCTTTACCAGCCGTGAATTTCTGTGCTCCAGCCTCGATGTGGCTCTCCAACATCAGACCAAAAACATGGTGCGACCCACCTTCGATCTGCGCCGCAATGTCGCGCGCCACCTCGAGCTGCTTCTCGTGCTGCTTGCCGCTGTTGGCGTG
>Ga0105055_10001500_pt1 | contig 37630 bp, 36 predicted proteins | sample BON03_FD_78090 | JGI IMG/M metagenome (GOLD analysis project Ga0105055, IMG submission 78090) | Freshwater microbial communities from Lake Bonney liftoff mats and glacier meltwater in Antarctica - BON-03 | ecosystem: Environmental > Aquatic > Freshwater > Ice > Glacier meltwater | place: Lake... | reverse complement strand
TTTGAGTAGCTGGTTCGTTGTATTCCGCCACCTACAGCACCAGCGTCCAATCTCACACTGGCCACCAACTCCGGCCACTCAAGCCGGGTATCACCTTCAAAACTGATATTCAAACGAACGGCGATGGGCAGAATTTCAGGCGTATCCCAAGCGGGCGACCATTGCGTAATTTCACCGCCTTCATCACGCCCCAGAAACTCGAAAGAAGCGGACTGGATGTGCTCCAAAAGCGGCACCGGATTACGCATCTCCAGGTCGCCTTCTTCATAATTCTGCAACAGCGCATGGCTGATCTGGAGAACTTTGCCATCTTCGCCATTGGCGATTTCCATCATTTGTACCTGTGGCCCACCAGCGCCCAGATAACCCGGCATGGGGGCGACATACTGAATACGCGTAGCATCACCCTCAAAAACCACCCTGATCAAATCCTGACCTTCGGTAACATCGTAGGAAAGCGGCAACATCTGATTGAGCTGCCTGCGCACAAACTGATGCGCGGCTCGCACTTCACCACCGGCGGCCAGCATTTTTTCGCCCTGATCTGCAGAACGACTGGCAGCACGCAAACCTGAATACGTGAGTGCCAGCAACATGCTCATCAGTGTCATTGCCAACAGTAATTCTATCAACGTAAAACCGGCATTTTTAAGTCGGCTGGTCTTATTCATTCCAGACTTATTCAGTCCAAGCCTATTCATTGAAAATTCGCCATAACGCTACGCACCGTGCCGAAGTGCATCTCTTTATCTCTGCTTCCAGCCTGCCAGTCGATATTCAAATCGACGTAATACAATTCGATGCCAGACAATTCGGCCAGCTCCTGGGTATGCGCCGAGCTATCGTCGCCCTCAACGGAGCTATAGAGGGAAATGTTCAAGTTCCAATTGTAGCGTTCCATGCGGGTACCACTAAATTGACCTTCTTCTACCGGTATTTCAGTGCCGACCGTATCCATCAACGACTGAGCCAACAGTGCCACTTCGGTCTCATCACTGGCCTGGGCAACACTGCGCATAGAGCCGGCCAGCACTTCCAGAACCGCTGCAAAACTGAGGGCAAACACCACAAACGCCAACATCACCTCGAGTAAGGTAAAGCCTCGTGATTTTGCGGGTAAAGCTGGGTTGGAAACAACTCTCACAGCACTTACCCTTCAACCTGCTGCAAGGTTGCTTCGCCGGTCAGCCAGGCGACGTCAACCCGGTACTCTCGACCATTAACATACATTTCTATGTGTCCGCCGGTAGATCCGCCATCGGGGAAAAAACGAATACCGCCAACATTCTCAGCGGTCATTTCAGAACGTGCAGTCGTCAATGTCAGCTCCACCCCATCCGGCAATGTAATCTGCTTGCGGCCAGGGGCGCGGTAGCTGCGATTTTCAATATCAACGGTAAAAGTCTTTTCCTGCTTGTCGACAATTGCCTTGGTGCGGGTGTAGCGCAGATTGGCCACCAGCTTGCGTGTTGCTGCGCGCGACTCGGCACTTGAAACACTACGGGAAAGCGAAGTCCCGACCAGGCCCATCATCAACGCAATGATCACCATCACCACGATCAACTCAACCAGTGTGAAACCACCCTGGTTACGGTGCCCGATGCCGCCGGCCTTGCTGTTACCGGGTTTGCTGCGACCGGGCTTGATGTGAAGGGCGTTGATCAACCATCACTCCCAGGAGTTGATATCTGCATTTTTGCCTTCGCCACCACGTTGGCCGTCAGCACCTAATGACTGGATATCAAATTCGCCGTGATCGCTGGGTGAGTTGAAAATATAAGGTTTGCCCCAGGGGTCTTTTAACAACGAAGGCTTGATGTACGGTCCATTCCAACCATTAGCCCCTGAAGGCTGGTTGACCAGTTCATCAAGGGAAGAAGGCGTATTGCCGGTATCCAGATAGTAGGACTCGACTGACATTGAGATGCGGCTGATCTGTGAAGACGCCGCTCTTGCCTTGGCGCTTTCGGCTTTACCGATAATGCCCGGCAGTACCAGACCCGCAATCAGTGCCAGAATCACCAGCACCAACAATAATTCGACCAGCGTAAATCCCCGTTGCCCACTTTTAATTTTCCCACTTTTAATTTTATTTAATTTATTGCCTTTCATGTACTACTTACTCCTGCCTGTGATCTTACTTGTGATCCTGCCTGTGTTCCTGCCTGTGTTCCTGCCTGTGTTCGATTGGCTGCCTGCGGGTGACAAGCTTCATCCCGCTTAACCATTCATCTGGTATCAGCTTCAGACTCGTCTCTAGCCAACCAGTTCATTAATACTCATTATCGCCATTAATACCGACATCACGATGGTGCCGATCATGACCGCCATCAGCAAAGTGACCACCGGCGTAAACACCGCCAACAGCCGATCGATGGTATTGCGAACTTCTTTGTCATAGGTGTCCGCCACCTTCAAAAGCATAGTATCTAATTGACCGGTTTCCTCGCCCACGCTGACCATTTGCAGCGCCAGCTTGGGAAAGTGGCCGGTTTCGGCCAGGTTGTGCGCCAGACCACCGCCGGTTTTAACCTGCTGGGCGGTAATCTCTACACTTTGACGCAATAGAGAGTTGTTCATCACGTTGCGCGCAATCGACAAACCGGCCAACAGTGGCACACCATTGATCAACAGAGTGCCCAGCGTACGTGTCAGCCGGGCAATTTCCATTTTCGAGACCAGATCACCTACCCAGCGCGTACCCAACAGCCTGGTGTCGAATTTGAGCCGTTGCTCCGGATTCGCCATCATGCGTTTAAACATCACGACCCCCAGAACAGTAAGCCCAATCAGACCCCACCAGAAATTTTGTAGCAAGCTACCGAAGGCCAGCACGATTTTGGTGATCAGCGGCAGGTCGCCGCCGAGTTCTTCAAATATCGGGGTGAACTGGGGAATCACATAAACCAGCAGCAAGACCAGAGAACCACCCGCCAACACCATCAGCATGATGGGATAAATCATGGCTGAAACCACGCTGTCTTTGAGGTCTTTGGAACGCTCCAGATAATCGGCCAGACGGTCGAGTGTTTTATCCAGCGAGCCACCGATTTCGCCAGCCCGCACCATGTTAACGAACAGGCGGCTGAACGAACCATGCTGTGCTTCCAGTGCATCCGACAAGCTGCCACCTTCACGCACGGCATCACGAATATTGCTAACCGTTTGCTTGATGCGGTCGTTCTCGGCAAGATCCAACAGCACGTGCAATGAGCGGTCCAGAGGTAAGCCTGCGGCCAACAAAGTGGCCATCTGCTGGGTAAACTGCTGCACTTCACGCGTGTTCATACCGCGCTTTTTGAGACTCAGAAAATCAAGACTGAAACCACCCTGCCCGGCCTCATGGGCAGACAAAGGAATATTGCCGCCTTCCTGAAGTTTGGAAATGACCATCTCTTCCGAGACCGCTTCCATGCTGCCGCGAACCGTTTCGCCGGACGGCGCCACCGCTTTGTATTCAAATAAAGGCATCAGGCTTCCTGTGTCACTCTCAGCACTTCTTCAATGGTGGTGACACCATCCAGGCATTTCAGCAAGCCATCCTGATACATGGTGCGCATGCCTTCTGCTACCGACTGATTATGAATTTCACCGGATGTCGCGCCTTGCATAATCAGGCGACGAATCGGGTCAGACATTTGCAGCAACTCCAGAATCGTGGTCCGGCCATAATAACCAGTGGTGTTTTCATCGGTTGGCATCGGCCGGAACACGGTGTAGCTGTCCTGCTTAATAACCTCACCGAAACCCATTTCAGCGGCCATTTCCGGCAACAGCGTTACCGATTCTCGCGCGCCTTTGCTGAGGGTTCTCACCAGTCGCTGGGCCATAATCGCGTTAACGGTGGATGTCAGCAGATAATCTTCAACGCCCATATCCATCATACGGGTGATTCCGCCGGCGGCATCGTTGGTATGAATGGTAGAGAGCACCAGGTGACCGGTCAGCGCCGATTGGATCGCGATGCGGGCGGTTTCCAGATCACGCATTTCACCAATCATGATGACGTCCGGATCCTGTCGCACGATGGCTCTTAGTGCATGCGCAAAATCGAGACCAATAGATGACTGCGCCTGAATCTGGTTGATGCCTTCGAGCTGGTATTCCACCGGATCTTCTACGGTGATGATTTTTCTGGCAGGTGTATTAATACTACTAAGCGCGGTGTACAGCGTGGTGGTTTTACCCGAACCGGTCGGACCGGTAACCAGAATGATGCCATGCGGCATTTCCAGGTCCTTGATAAAACGCGCTTTGAGCTTTTCATCAAAACCCAGCGAATTGAAATCCAGCACGATGCTTTCACGATCCAGAATACGCATCACCACACTTTCGCCATGCGAGGTAGGGATAGTGGATACACGCAGATCCAGCTCTTTACCACCAACCCGGTGCATGATTCGACCATCCTGCGGCAAACGTCTTTCCGCAATATTCAGCCGCGCCATGATTTTTACACGGCTGATCACCGCCGCAGTTGAGCTGGCGGGCGGCGCTTCGACTTCCTGCAACACGCCATCGATGCGGTAACGCACTTTAAGTCGGTTTTCAAAAGGCTCGATATGAATATCAGAGGCCCGCGCTTCAACCGCGCGCTGCATGATCAGGTTAACCAGGCGGATAACCGGCGCCTCAGAGGCCAGGTCGCGCAAGTGCTCGACATCTTCGAGCTCGTCTTGTTCACCGCCCAGACTGTCGATGATCTGACCCATGGCACTGCGGCCACCGCCGTAAAGTTTTTCGATGCCATTTTCAATTTCCGAGGCAACACCTACTTGCGGCACAATTTTCTTGCCGCTGGCCATGGCCAGGGCCTTGAGCGCACGTTTGTCACGCGGGTTCGCCATTACTACCACCATATCGGTGTCAGTAACTGCCACGGGTAACAATAGATTCTGCTTCAGGTAACGTAACGACAATTTGCCGATATCGGGCGCATCTTCCGGTAAATCCGCCGTGCCGATCAATGGCATGTCCAGCAAACTGGATTCGGCTTCGGCGACGTCGCGTTCTGATACCAGCCCCAAACGGACCAGCAAAGTAATCAGATCCCCGCCGTTCTGGTCGCGGAAGGTTTCGGCCCGTTTCAGATCGGTCTTTTTCAGGCGCCCGGCTTCGATCAGGTGTGCGCATACCTCATCAACTACTGCATCCGGCAGTGGACTATTCTCATTGATCACTTGTTCGATTGCTTGCACCAGTTTCCCCCACCGGGATCATCATCCAATAAATTGGAAATAGTAAACTTAACTTGAGTAAATTATAGCCGCAACTGCAGGATCGCACGATAAACCACGCAGAACTAACAGACCACGCCACCCCGACATCAGTTCCATCGACCATCGAATCTAACAGCTAACCCTGGCCACTTTTTTCTTTTGCCTTTGCTTTTGCCTTTGCTTTTGCTTTTGCCCTGGCCATTGCTGCGGCATTCGCTTCCCAGCCGGTAAACTGTTCAATCAATGCCCAGTTGGCCAGCACCCACAAAATGATAGGCACCAGCGGCGGAAAAATCAGCACACCCAATTGATAACACAGGGCTATCACACTATCTGATATGCCAGCATCAATCACCACCTGATGAGATGCCGCACCGAAATTGAATGACATCATTTTCAGCGACTGCCAAACGACCCCCCAAACCTGCACCAGCATCACCGCCAGATAGCCGGCCAACAATGTACCCATCTTTCTTAAAAATCGCACACCGGAGGCCATCACCAAGCCGAATAACAACGGCAGACCGTAGCCATAGATCAGGGGATTGACAATAAAACCCAATGCTTCTTCGCTGCCATCGGGGAAGCGAAACGGAATGTGGGTTTGCACCTGCAGTAAATAATGCCGGTCGGGATTGGGTACGATGTTCCAGAATTCGGAACCTAACATAGTGCTTAATATTTGGTCGGCCAGGATTCGTACCGGCGCACCGTGAAAGGCGCTCAGGTAATACCAGAGCATAAATCCGAAAATCATCCAAAAAAACGCAAGAATCAACAACTCGGTCAGGCGTAGTTCCGTATTCGCAGCTGGTTTCAACCCGCTTTTCGTCACGGGTTCCGTCACGTTTTTCGACGTTTCATCTTGCTTGTCCATCAGGACACCCACTTTCTCGCATTATCAAACATTCGCTGCCAGGGTGATACTTCCGGCCAATCAGCAGGCGCCCAGGAAAAATTGACTGTGCGCAGTGTTCTTTCTGGATGCGGCATCATAATGGTGATTCGACCATCGTCATTGCACAAGCCGGTAACGCCTTGCGGTGAGCCATTCGGGTTTTGCGGATACTGACTGGCTTGCGCGCCATTGGCATCCACATATTGCAATGCAATGCTGGCAGCGACAGGCGCCTGACGGTGAAAGTCAGCGCGGCCTTCGCCATGTGCGGTTACGACCGGCAGCAGGCTACCCGCCATGCCATTGAGGAATATGGATGCCGAATCAGCAACTTTTACCAAGCTGAGCCGTGCTTCGAATTGACCTGATTGATTGGCCACAAAATCCGGCCAGTTAGCGGTTCCAGGAATGATATCGCGTAACGATGACATCATCTGGCAGCCGTTGCATACGCCCAGCGCAAAACGGCTGGAGTCTTCAAAAAATGCGGCAAACTGATCACGCATCGCCGGTTGATACAGCACCGATGCTGCCCAACCACGTCCGGCACCCAGAACGTCGCCGTAAGAAAAGCCACCGCAGGCGACCAGGCCTTGAAAATCTGCCAGCTTCAAACGGTTTTCAATCAGATCGGACATATGCACATCGACGGCTGAAAAGCCGGCTGCGTCAAAGGCAGCCGCCATTTCGATCTGACCGTTCACGCCTTGCTCTCTTAGTATCGCCACTGCCGGGCGTGCACCGGTGGCAATCATGGGTGCTGACACCCGATCTGCCGGATTAAACTTTAACTGTGGACGAAGCGGCGGTTGTGACCAGTCTGCAAGGCGCTTAAATTCTTGTTCGGCACAGTTCGGGTGGTCACGTAATTTTTGTACCTGATAGCTGGTTTCGCTCCAGATTTGCTGCAACTGGCGCAAATCGCAGCTCAGGAATTGTGTCTCGCCACTGTTAAGTTCCAGAGCGTGACCAGTTTGAGGTGCGCCGATGTCTGTGATCAACTGCGAAATTCCATGGCGCTCAAAGCAAGCCATGACTTGCTCTAACTGAGCCGTCGAAACCTGCACTACGGCACCGGCTTCCTCGCAAAATAGTTGTGCGCGAATTGCAGCTGCGTCGTTTTTAGACAAATTGGGCAAGGACAAATCCAGACCACACTGACCGGCAAATGCCATTTCACACAGCGCGGTAATCAAGCCGCCATCAGAACGATCATGATAGGCGAGCAGTTTTTGCGCCGCGAGCAATTCCTGAATGGCTGCAAAAAAGCCGTTCAGCAATGCCGGATCTTCGAGGTCTGGCACTTCATGTGTAAACCGTCCCTTGCACTGCTCGTAGGCTGAGCCCCCCAGTCGATTGCGGCCCTGACCCAGATCGATCAACAATAGCCGGCTGGGCTGGTGCAATGATTTCAACTCAGGTGTCAGCGCGAGTCTTGCATCGGTAACCGCCGCGAATGCTGTAATCACCAGTGAAACCGGTGCCAACATGTGCTGTGCTTGTGGCTCGCCACCCGGACCTTTGCTCATCCAGTCAGTTTTAAGCGATAAAGAATCTTTGCCCACCGGAATCGCGATTCCCAGCGCCGGACATAATTCCATGCCGACCGCTTCAACTGCGGCATATAGTGCCGAGTCCTGTCCTTCCTCACCCGCAGCTGCCATCCAGTTGGCTGACAAACATACATCCGACAATTGGCGGATCGGCGCGCTGGCCAGATTGGTGATGGCTTCGGTAACGGCCATGCGCGCTGCTGCAGCGCTGTTAACAATCGCCAGCGGTGCGCGCTCACCAATCGCCATGGCTTCGCCATTAAATCCGTGAAAACCATGCAGGGTGATCGCCGCATCCGCCACTGGTACCTGCGCCGGGCCGACCATCTGGTCGCGCGCCACCAGGCCACCAACGGAACGGTCGCCAATGGTGATCAAAAATGATTTGCTACCCACTGACGGCACTCGCAGGACCGCTTGCAGGTCATCTTCCAGGGCGTTGTCGCAGCTACCGATCAAATCAGCGGCATTTAAATTCACATTGTGTGTGATTGCATCACGATGCATTTTGGGTAGCTTGCCCAGCAGCACCTGTAACGGCAGATCAACCGGTAGCTGTTCCAGCAACCGGTCGTTGAGCTTCAGGTCGCGCGCCTCAGTCACCTGCCCCAATACTGCAAACGGGCAACGTTCACGCCGGCACAGCGCGGTAAACACCTCCAGTGATTCAACATCGATACCCAGCACATAACGTTCCTGGGACTCGTTACACCAGATCTCCATTGGCGACATCGAGCCATCAGCGCTCGGGATTTCACGTAGTTCGAGAATGCCGCCACGCTCGCTGTCGTTCAATAGCTCCGGCAGCGCATTGGACAGGCCACCGGCACCCACATCGTGGATCGACAAAATAGGATTATTTTCACCGCGCGCGCAACAGCGATCGATAACTTCCTGACAACGGCGTTGCATTTCAGGATTGCCGCGTTGAACCGAGGCAAAGTCGAGTGATTCATCACCCTGCCCACTGCCAACGGATGAAGCTGCGCCACCACCCAGCCCAATCAACATGGCCGGACCACCCAGCACAATCACAGCAGCATCTACCGGCAAGCGCAACTTCTCGATATCACCGTCACGGATATTTCCCATGCCACCAGCCAGCATGATGGGTTTGTGATAACCCCAAAGGCGGCCACCAACGGTCTGTTCAAAAGCACGGAAATAGCCTGCCAAAGCTGGCCGGCCGAATTCATTGTTAAAGGCTGCCGCGCCGATCGGTGCTTCAATCATAATGTCCAGAGCACTGGCGATACGATCAGGCTTGCCGGAGTCTTCTTCCCATTCACAAGGCCTGTCAGGCAATCTAAGGTTGGATACTGAAAATCCCGTCAAGCCGGCTTTGGGCCTTGCACCCCGGCCCGTAGCTGCTTCATCACGGATCTCGCCACCAGAACCGGTTGCGGCCCCGGGGTATGGAGATATGGCTGTCGGGTGGTTGTGCGTTTCGACTTTAATCTGGATGCCGGTTTGCTCTTCCAGATAGCGATATTCACCGCCATCGGGCGCTGGAAAAAAGCGTTTGCTGAGATGCCCTTTTATCACTGCTGAGTTGTCATGGTAAGCAGACAACACGCTTTGCGGATGAAGTGCGTGGGTGTTTCTGATCATGTCAAACAAAGAACGTGCCTGCTGTGCGTCATCAAGCGTCCAACTGGCGTTAAAAATCTTGTGCCTGCAATGCTCGGAATTGGCTTGCGCGAACATCATTAGTTCGGCATCAGTCGGGTTTCTGCCTAACTTGCTGTAAGCGTCTATCAGGTAATCAATTTCAATCGAAGACAGGGCGAGACCCAGATCAAGATTGGCGCTTTCCAAAGCAGCGCGAGCGTCTTTGCTTAAATCTTTGAAAACCAGCGGCCGTGCCTGCGGGTGCGCAAACATGGATTGCGCGTCGGCCACATCATTGAGCACGGTTTGCGTCATGCGGTCATGGATCAGCGCTTTGACTACTTGCAGACTGGCCTCTTGATCCAATGCAGACTGATCCAATTCTGACTGATCCAAACCAGACTGGTCCAATTCTGACTGGCCCAATCCTGCAGGGAAGCGGAATAAAGTGCCGCGCTCTATGCGTTCTACCAACCGCAAGCCACAACGGCGGGCAATGTCGGTGGCCTTGCTCGACCAGGGTGATTGGGTACCCATACGTGGCAGAACCAATAAGACCAGTTCACCGGGAAACATGCCGCTCAGGCTTGCGGGTAGTAACCGCTCCAGGTTGGCCAACTCTGTTGCGTTCAACGCATCGGGGGTTTCCACAAAATAGATGTGCTCAGCGGAAAACTCGATTTCATGCCCGATTCGGGTATTGAAACTTGCCTTTAGTTTTTGTTGTTGAAAGCCGGAAAATGCCGATCCGCCTAACAGGCAGGTAAACTCGCTCAAAGCGTTGCTCCACCACAATTATTTTAAAGGCGCTAGTATACCGGTTGATGAACCCCTTTGAGTTGGATTTATTCGCCTGTAGCTTCCGCAACCGCTTCGCCTTCTAACGACGCAAGACGTGCGAGCAATTGCTCTGGTGGCATATAGCCTGGAATCAAAGTACCGTCAGCAGTAACCAGCGCCGGCGTGCCGGTAACACCGATTTCACGGCCAAGCTCATATTGATCGGCGATTGGGTTTTTGCAGGACTGGGGCTCTGGATCAATTCCGTTCTTAGCCAACGTCAGTGCACCTTGCTGGTCTGCCGCACACCAAACCGAAACGAATTTATCATAAGAATCTGAGCCAATGCCTGCACGTGGGAACGCCATATAGTGAATGGCGATGCCTTCTTCATTGTATTCCTCAATCTGTTCATGCAATTTACGGCAGTAGCCACAATCAATATCCGTGAAGACCATTAAATTGTATTTGGCCTCTCCGGATTTTGGTGCAAAAATGATTTGATCTTCATTTTTCACTTCTGTCAGCAGGCTTTGACGGATAACGGATTTAGCCTGATCGGTAATGTTGGTGCGGGTGTCCATGTCCATCAACTGACCCTGGATCAGATATTCAGCATCTTCGGTAACATAAACGATGTCACTGTTGATCTGTACCTGTAACAAACCTTCAACTGGAGAATCGGCAATCGCTACCGTTTTGGCGGTTGGTACCAAAGCGCGAATTTTTTCCTCAACAAGACTGTGGTCAGGCTCTGCCGCCAGAGTGCTGGTAGCAAAAATCATTGTTAAGCCAAAAGACAAAAACGCAACGCTGCGTGGCAAACGGTTCATGAAATTCTCCAACTGTAATTTTTAGGTATATGTGCCTGCGGTGGGGATTTTGACAGAAAGGCAACCAAAAGTTCAATCAAACTTAAAAGTTTGTGAAAACGGGGTCAACCACGAGGATGATGCTCCTCATGCATACGCTTAAGTCCTTCACGAGCAATATGCGTATATATCTGCGTGGTAGACAAGTCACTGTGCCCCAATAACAACTGAACAACCCGCAAGTCAGCTCCATGATTGAGCAGGTGAGTCGCAAAGGAGTGTCTCAACATATGGGGCGACAGCTTTTGCGAAATCCCACTGATCACAGCATAGCGGCGCACCATATACCAGAACGCCTGTCGGGTCATTCCGGTGCGCCGATTGGTGACAAAAATAAAATCGCTATGGCTGCCGTTCAATAACTCAGGCCGACCGCTGGCGAGCCAGGATTTAAGTGCCGCGAAAGCAGCATCTCCTATCGGCACCAACCGTTCCTTCTGGCCCTTGCCCATCACCCTGACAACGCCCTGGTTCAAATTGATGTTGGATAATTGCAAGCCGACCAACTCGCTGACGCGCAGCCCGGTGGCGTACATCAACTCCAGCATGGCGAGATCACGAAGCCCCAATGCGGTATCGGTGTCCGGTGCCGCCAACAGTGCTTCGATCTGCTGTTCACTGAGTGCTTTGGGCAGGCCACGACCGGTTTTGGGGCTCTCAATCAAAGCCACCGGGTCACCGTCAATCAGCCCCTCACGCAACAACCAACGATAAAACTGCCGATAAGCCGACAAATAGCGGGACACCGTTTTTGGGCTTTTACCCATTTGCATTTCAGCTGCCAATACACCCATCAGGTCTTGTCGACCGGCAGCTTTCAAAGTGATTGAATTTTGCGCCAACGAATCCCGCAGGTGCTGTAAATCGTGTCGATAGCTACTCAGGCTGTTGTCACTGAGACCTCGCTCAGCCCAGATAGCGTCCAGAAAACGCTCGATGTACATTTCTCGCTCGATGTTTATTTTTTTTGGCATAGCACAACGAATATACCGGCTTCTCCCGAACAGGAACAATGATATATTACCCACCCCGACCTAACCCACATTGCAAAACCGGGATTTTTTATGCTCTATTGTGGCTTGCCACGCCGATTGATGGTGATGTTGTACGACAGCCTTATCATTCTTGGCTTATTGATGCTCGCCTCGGCGTTGGCGTTGCCATTTGGCAACCTCGAGAAGATCGCATTCAGGGACCTATGGTTTACGCTATGGCTGCTGCTTGTGTGTTTTATCTATCTGGCTGGTTGCTGGCGCTACCCCGGCATGACGGTAGGTATGCGCGCCTGGCGGGTCAGGCTGATCGATGCCGATGGTGGCGATGTCAGCTGGCTGCGGTGTGGCTTGCGGTTTATCACCGGCTTCGCCTCAATTGGTGTTTTTGGCCTGGGCTTACTGTGGTCTTTATTCGACCGCAAAAAACGCTGTTGGCATGATCTGGCCGGTCATACGTTGCTGGTGAAAAACAACCCGAAAAAGAAAACTTAAACAGAACGCCGCAGGATTACGATCGCCACCAGCGTCAAAATAGCCGAAGGCATAATTGTCGCTATCGCAATGGGTAATGAAAATGCAGTTGCCATATTTTGTGCAGCACTGTTCACCAGCATGAACACGCCACCGAGGGTCATGCCAATAAACAAACGTGAACCCATGTTGTGATGCCGGGACGAGCCAAATACAAACGGCATACCCGCCAAAACCAGCGCGATAATCACAAAGGGGTAGAAAATCTTCTCCCAGAAAGCGGATCGATAGACGCTGTCACTTAAGCCGTTGCGCTGCAGGTACTTCATTTGATCCCACAACACCCGAATAGATAAGTATGGTGGACGGGTAACCGCAGATTCCAGCAACTCCGGCTTTACGCTGGACACCCAAGGGCTTGTCTCGCTGGTTTCCAGCACGACAGCTGAGCTATCGATGGTAGTCGTCTCGACATTTTCCAGTGACCAATGGTTGCCATCAAAATAAGCATTGTCTGCCCGAGTGATTTTTTTCAACGCTGAAAAACCGTCCAGGTTGAAGATTTCAATGTCTTTAAAACTGATCGACTGCCCGTCTTTGTCGGCGGTTAACAATGGTCTTTTGATGTTGACGATATTGCTGCCATCGCGCATCCACATGCCCGAAGTGCCGCCGATATTGACCTGTCCGACCAGCTGGCTCAGCCGGAATGCGCGGGCTTGTTGTTCTGCGCCTGGCGCAACCCATTCACCAATCATCATCACCGGAATCGACAACAACATCGCACCCGCCAGACCAGCCATCGCCAATCTTAAGCGGGACACGCCAGAGGTTCGAAATGCGACCAGTTCGTTGGCACTGGCGAGGCCGCCGATACCCAGCAATGAACCGAGCAAGGCCGACACCGGGAACATTTGATAGGCAGACCGCGGACCGGTTTGCAGCACAAACCACAAGGCATCAGTAGTACTGTAACCGGCAGTGGTATCGCGCAATTCGCTTAATACAGCAAACATCAACATTAACGAGGTCAGGCTAACCCACACCACCAAAATGGCCAGCATCGCCTGTGTGCCAATGTATCTGTCAACCAACTTGATCATGAGTCAACGTCATTCGAGCGAGCACCGTTTTTAGCGCGGAAGCGACCCTGCCTTCGAATCCACCAGAAGCTAATAACCAGAAATAAAATATGCACCCACCACATGCCGATGGAGGCCGGTAATACGCCTTCGGCAATCCATGATTTGCACAGGTATAGCGCGTTGCCGTAAACCAAATAAACCAGAATCCCCAACATGACACGGACACCTCTGCCCTCACGTGGCTGGGAGTGCGAAAGCGGCATAGCCAGAAAGCCCAGCACAATCACTGTTAATGCCGGCGCAAGGCGCCATTGCAACTCGGCAGAATATTCGGGACTGGATTCTTTCAGCAAATCCGCGGTTGGCACCAGGTTTACTTTCGGCTTGTCTCTTTTCTGACGCAGTTCAGGCTGTGGCAAACGCAAATCATTACGGGCAAAATTAAGCACTCTCATGTCCAGCTTATCGGGCTCCATATCCGTGATCTTGCCGTTTTCCAGAATCAGAAAGTGATCACCGGATTCACCGTCAACCCAATACCTGCCTTTGCTGGCAATCCAGATCTGCTCGCGCAACTCCTGCTTCTGCTTGATGAAAATATTTTTCAGGGTAGCGTTATCTTCTTCTATCGATTCTGCGTATATCACCAGCTCGCCCTTGCGCAGGACGTGAAATTTCCCTGGCTGCAGTCCCCACACAACCGCTGACAAAAATGCCTGCTTGAGTTGCTCCTCGGCCATCAGCGCAGAGCGGGGCGCAACATAGAGCCCCAGCGCCAGCAATACAGTGGCCAACGGCAACATTAACGCCAGCAGAGGTTTCATCAGTTTCTTCCAGCCGAAGCCACTGGAACGCATCACCGCCATTTCCTGGTCGCGGTATAAACGCCCCAACCCCCACATAACCGCAATAAACCCGGCCAGCGGCAGAATATTGCCTAGAATTACCGGCATATGAAACAGCAGCTGGGCTGAAATCAGTCCCGCGGGCATCCGACCATCGGTAATGTCGTCCAGAATATCTCCGAGGTAGGCGCCGACCAACACCACAACCAGCACAATGCTGACGGCCAGTGAAGTCCAGAACCACTCACGAAAGATATATTTTTGAAGTATGCTCAATACCAGAATCTTTTTGAATAATGTAGAATGCGCAATTGGCTTGCATTCTAGCAGTGATCACAAACCCCATCGGTGTTTTTTGAGACCGGTTAACGGGAAAGGTACCCTGAAACGATGAATTTTACACTTAATAACAACCCGGTTGAGGGTATACAAATTGACTGTCTCGTCATTGGCTTAATCGACGAGACACCCTTTTCAGGCACCGCAGCGGTGATAGACAAAGCCAGCGGCGGGCAGCTTCAGCGTTTACTTGACTCCGGCGATATTGAAGCAACCTGGAAAGATCATACAATGCTGCACAACATCGATGGCATTTCCGCGCCGCGCGTGCTGGTGATGGGCTGCGGGGATGCTGCAAAATTTACGCCGGCACGTTTTGATACCGTGTGCGCCAAGGCGGCGGGAATTTTGAAATGCCATGTAACAACCAGCGCCCATTTCTGCCTGCACGAACTGGAAACCACTGAAAGAGATCAGGCATGGCGGGTTCGCCAAACGGTATTAAGTGTGGTGAAAGGTAATTATCGCTATACCACAACCAAAGCACCAAAAGCCTACGACAACGACCCGATGGTCAGTGCCAGCATCGCTGCAGGCGGTGACATGCAGGCAACTATCGAGCGAGCGCAAAGCATCGCAAAGGGTTTTATTCGCGCCACCGAGCTGGGCAATTTACCACCCAATATCTGTACCCCTAAGTATCTGGCCAGGCAAGCGAAGCAGATTGCAGAAAGTTACGAAAACGTCACTGTTGAAGTACTCAAAAGCAAACAAATGAAAGAACTGGAGATGAACGCATTGCTGGCTGTTGGCCGTGGCAGCGCTAATAGCCCACGACTGATCGTGCTCAAATATGAAGGCGCCGGCGATGATGAGAAACCCTACGTACTGGTAGGCAAAGGCATCACCTTTGATACCGGCGGTATTTCCATCAAGCCCGGTCCGAATATGGAACAGATGAAATTCGATATGGGTGGCGCTGCCAGTGTGATTGGCGCTTTTGAAGCCTGTGTCGACATGCAGTTGCCCATTAACCTGATAATGGTGGTTGCAGCGGCTGAGAATATGCCGGATGGCAAAGCTTACCGTCCCGGCGATGTGATTACATCGATGGCGGGCTTGACCATCGAAGTACTCAATACCGATGCAGAAGGCCGCATGGTGCTGTGCGATGCGCTGACTTACAGTCGCCGCTTTGATCCTGCCGCCATTATTGATGTAGCCACCTTAACCGGCGCTGCCGTGGTCGCTCTCGGGCACCATGCCTCAGCGATAATGAGCAAGCATGACGAGCTTGCCGAGGCACTGGTTTCGGCCGGACAACAAGTGGTGGACAGGGGCTGGCGTCTGCCGCTTTGGGATGATTACCAGGTTCAGCTAAAATCCAATTTCGCAGACATGAAGAATGTCGGTGGTATGGCAGCGGGCAGCATTACAGCGGCCTGTTTTCTGTCACGCTTTACCGAAGGCATGAACTGGGCGCACGTAGATTGCGCCGGCTCTACCTGGATTTGGGGCAGCGACAAGGGCTCCACCGGTCGGCCGGCTGGCTTGCTTACCCAGTACCTGATTAATCGGGCCAGCTGAGCCAACTCAAACTCCGGACACCCATAATTGACGAGCGCGAATTGACCAGCGAGACCAACCAATCTGAAACCAACCGCGCTGCCGCAGAGCATGCAGATATCGACAACGCTGCAACCGGGCAAGTCGATTTTTACCTGCTTGCGGATCCATCACTGTCTGCTGACCATCTGGCCTGCCGATTGGCGATGATGGCCTGGGAACGGCGTCAGCGGGTATTTATTGTGGCCACCACTAAAGCGCATTTAGCCAAGCTGGATGAACTGATGTGGGAGTTTCCTCCCGGCCGGTTTTTGCCGCATGCTCAGGTAAATGACCTGGTAAATGATCAGAACGCCAAAAAAACGCCGGTCACAATGGGCCTGGGTTCGGACCTGGGACCGGACCTGAAGGGCGCTGTAGTGGTGATTAATCTGTGCCCGGAGGCGATTCCGCAAGCAATCAGATTTGAGCGCATTCTGGAAATCGTGCCTTTTGTAACAGAACAACGTGATGCATCCAGAGCCAAATATAAAACCTACTTACAGCTGGGCTTGAAGCCTCAGACACATGAGATTACCTAATGGATAAGAGTTATCAACCTGCCGACATCGAAGCGCGCTGGTACCAGCAATGGGAACAATCGGGATATTTCAGCCCGGGCGATGGCGCGCAGCCCTATTGCATCATGCTGCCGCCGCCCAATGTAACCGGCACGCTGCATATGGGTCATGCTTTCCAGGACACCATTATGGATGTTCTGACCCGCTACCATCGCATGCTGGGTGAATCCACGCTTTGGCAGCCCGGCACAGATCATGCGGGCATCGCCACACAAATGGTGGTTGAACGTCGCTTGGGTGAGGAAGGCATATCGCGCCACGACCTGGGGCGTGACAAGTTCATGGATGCTGTGTGGGAATGGAAAGACAGCTCTGGCGGCCAAATTTCCAAACAGATGCGTCGACTGGGCGCATCTGTTGATTGGGAGAACGACCGTTTTACGATGGATGAAGATTTATCGCGCGCAGTCACCAAAGTTTTTGTTGAGCTGTATCACGAAAACCTGATTTATCGTGGCAAACGGTTGGTTAACTGGGATCCGGTACTGCATACCGCCCTGTCCGATCTGGAAGTTATCTCGGAAGAAGAGAACGGCTACTTATGGCACATTCGGTACCCTCGAACAGACGGCAAAGGCTGCATAGTGGTTGCCACTACCCGGCCGGAAACCATGCTGGGCGACAGTGCTGTTGCAGTCAACCCTGATGACCCGCGCTACACCAACCTGGTCGGCCTGGAGTTGGAGTTACCGCTAACCGGTCGCAAAATCCCGGTCATTGCTGACGGCTATGTCGACATGGATTTCGGTTCAGGTTGCGTCAAAATCACGCCGGCGCATGATTTTAATGATTACGAAATGGGCAAACGCCACCAATTGTCAGTCATCAATATTTTTAATGACGATGCCACAATCAATGATGAGGCTCCGGAAGCTTATCGGGGCATGGATCGTTTTGAGGCGCGCAAGCAGATTGTTGCAGACCTGGAAGCTGCCGGCCTGCTCGACAAGGTAAAACATCACAAGATGATGATTCCGCGTGGCGATCGCTCCAACTCCGTGATTGAGCCATACCTGACAGATCAGTGGTATGTGAAAATCGAACCGCTGGCCAAACCGGCGATTGAAGCGGTGGAAGATGGACGCATTAAATTTGTACCGGAAAACTGGAATAAAACCTATTTTGACTGGATGCACCGTATCGAGGATTGGTGTATTTCCCGCCAACTGTGGTGGGGACACCGGATTCCCGCCTGGTATGACGCTGAAGGCAATTATTATGTCGGTTATGACGAAGCCGATGCGCGCGCGCGCGGCAACATCGGCGCAGACCTGCCGTTAACGCAGGATGAGGATGTCCTCGATACCTGGTTTTCATCTGCATTGTGGCCGTTCAGCACACTGGGCTGGCCGGAGCAGACGCCGCGATTGGATAAGTATTATCCCACCAATGTGCTGGTCACCGGTTTTGACATTATCTTTTTCTGGGTCGCCCGCATGATCATGATGGGTATCAAGTTCATGGGCGATGTACCATTTCGCGAAGTTTATATCCATGGTCTGATCCGCGATGCCCAGGGCCAGAAGATGTCAAAATCTAAAGGCAATGTGCTCGATCCGATCGATTTGATTGACGGTATTGGTTTGGAAGCACTGGTCGAAAAGCGCACCAGCGACCTGATGCAGCCTCACATGGCGCCAATGATCGAAAAAAACCTGCGCGATAATTTCCCTGATGGCCTGTCAGCATTTGGTTGTGATGCCTTGCGCTTCACTTTTGCCGCGCTCGCTACCACCGGCCGCGATATTCGTTTTGACCTTGGCCGGATCGACGGCAACCGCAATTTCTGCAACAAACTGTGGAACGCAGCCCGCTATGTTCTGATGAGCACTGAAGGGCATGAGATCAAAGCAGTTACTGCCAGCAGCGCAGCCGATCGCTGGATCATTTCGCGTATGAATAAGCTGGTTAGCGAGGTCAGTACGCACGTCAATGAGTACCGTCTGGACCTGGCTTCACAACGCCTGTATGAATTTATCTGGAATGAGTATTGCGACTGGTATCTGGAGTTGTCCAAGCCGGTATTGCAATCGGGCAATGAAGAAAGACAGAACGCAACCCGTTATTGCCTGCTGCATGTACTGGAAACCTGCCTGCGCACCATGCACCCGTTTATGCCGTTTATAACAGAAGAAATCTGGCAGCGACTGCGCGAGCCGCTTGGTCTTGAAGGTGAGACCATCATGCTGCAGTCATACCCTGTGGCCGGCCCCGTTGATGATGAAGCCGAAGCGGATATCCATTGGCTGCAGAGCGTGATTCAGAGCATCCGCAATATTCGCGCCGAGATGAATGTTTCACCGGGTAAATCTTTGGAAATTGCCTTCCAGGGCGGCACACAGACTGACCGTGATCGGCAGGAACGTTTTTCCGGCCCGCTGAATTCTCTGGCCAGAATCAGCGCCAGTGAATGGCTGGATGACGCTGCGCAAACCGGTGAATATTCGGTTGCGCTGGTTGAGGACATGAAGGTTCTGGTATCGCTGAAAGGCCTGGTTGATATTGAAGACGAACTGGCCCGCATGGGCAAATTGCTCGATCGGGAAAAAACCGACCTGAAGCGCTCTGAGGGCAAACTGGGTAACCGGCGATTTGTCGACAATGCACCCGCTGAAGTGGTTGAGCAGGAGCAACAACGTCTGGCCGCACATCAAACAAAAGTCAGTGAGTTTGAAGCACAAATTGACAAGCTGAAAAAGCTACGCGACTGAAAGCTAAGTTAATTGCAGGCCCATCACAATGGCATCTTCGCGGCCGCCATCAGCACGATAGTAACCGCGGCGATGCCCGATGACCTTGAAGCCGTGTTTTTTATACAGCACAACTGCACGCGGGTTACTCGCCCTCACTTCCAGAAACATACTCTGGTTGCCCCGCAATGTAACAAAATCGATGGTACGCTCCAGCATCAGGCTGCCATAAGACTGACCCTGCCATTTCGGACCCACACATAAATTCAGCAGGTGTGCTTCACCGACTGCCCAATTGAAAATACTGTATCCCGCCAGATCTTCACCCAATTGCAAACCGAAACAGCCGTAAGAAGAACGCAGACAATCAAGAAAATTACCGCGCGTCCAGGGGTGTGGGTAGGCGTGCCGTTCTATCTCGATGATTCGATCAATATCTGCAATAGTGAGGCGTCGGATCAACGCATAAGGCTTGCCGCCCGGATTGCTCACCCTGGATTGCTCCGCATGCTGGTCAGGCGACGATCATTCCGGAACGACATAATTCAGACCACAACTTGCGACGTGCATCGCTGCTGCTTTCCAGTTCGGACATCGCTGGCAGGATCACCATTGTGGCAGAACCCAGAGCCGCTGGCACCTGCTTGTCAAAAAGCAGCTGCGCCAAAGCGTCGCCAAATATCGCCACGCAGGTAAACAGGTTTTCATTGACGGCATCAAACGGTGTGAGTGCAGAATTGTCGCTGTCCGGCCAACCCCAAACCGGGTTTTTCAGTAACACCCGAGCAATGTCATTGGCCAGCTTACTGGCTGAGTCGCTGTCTCTGGCGCAAATCAGCAAAACACCATCTGATCCGGGCCCCAGCTTCAGACCCTGGGAAACTGCTTTTCCGGGTAATGCGGCGTCAGCAACGGGTGCTGTCGGGATTTGTGAGTCGGTAGCCACTTCCGGCTGGTGGCGTGCCAGCCAAACCGGAATATTCATTGCCTCAAGGTAGGCTTGATGACGCTTTTCAATCACGCTTTTGTTCTTCAGCTTCGTGATATGTGTCGTCTGTTTCATCCGCCTCGCTAACCTCGGCATCCATCAAAGGATCGGTTCTGACTACACCCTCCTGACGCTTTTCACGCTTGAGCTTCCAGTTGCGCCGACCGGCGATCGTCACCAACAAGCCCGAGATCACATAGCCGCTGGCCAGAATCATGCCCATCACGGGTGGATCCAACGCCAGCAATACAATGACCAATACCGCCAGAAATATCCACAAGGCCGGCACTTTGTCTCCCCGCGGAGTAGCCTTGAAACTGAAATATCGAACCCTCGAAAACATCAGAATACCCAGCACAATGGTTTCGAGAAATATCAGCCAACGGACGGTTTCGCCAGCGACGCCGTTGTCGACAAAAAACCAGATTGTAAATACCAATGTGCCGGCTGCAGCCGGACTGGCCAAGCCTTGAAAATAGGCTTTATCAGCAATACCCGCTTGCGTATTAAATCGTGCCAGCCGCAATGCCGCGCAGGCAACAAACAAGAACGAGGCCAGCCAACCCAGCTTGCCAGCCATGATACTAATATCACTGAGGCTCGCCAATGACCAGTTAAACGCCAGCAATGCCGGCGCCAGACCGAATGAAATCAGATCAGCCAGAGAATCGTATTGTTCACCGAAATCGCTTTGGGTGTTGGTGAGGCGGGCAACCCTTCCATCCAGCCCATCCAGAAACCCGGCCACAATGATGGCCACCGCGGCGGCTTCGAACTCGCCGTTGATACCGGAAATAATTGAATAAAATCCAGAAAATAACGCCGCTGACGTTAGCAGGTTCGGCAGTAAAAAAACGCCGCGCCTTCGAAGTGAGTTGTCTGGTTCCATACCTGTTTCCCGGGCAATAAGTTGAGTTAAATAGTAACACGCAAATGCTGCGTTCTAAGGGCTATTGCAGTGTTGTATGATGTAGAATATAAATGTCAGCCTCGGAAAAGGATACGCAGATGCGCGTAACAAAGAAACAACCCGGCTTAACAGCCGCCAAATTTATACTGACAAGCTTTATGCTGATAAGTGGTAGCTGTCTGGCCGGGCCGGAAATTTTTCGCTGGGTAGACGATCAAGGCGTCGTGAATTTCAGCGAACAGCCACCGGCCAATGGCAAGTCAGAGCGGGTTGATACCCGGGTTGATGTCTCTCAAGGCGTCCAACCCAACAGGGAATCAGCATCAGACGAAGCCGCCGCTGAACAATCAAGTCCAGCTGAGCATATCCGTGAAGAACGCGCTGCTGCCCGTCTTGAAGCGGCAGAGAAAAAAGCGGTCACCGAGGCAGCTTGCACAAACAACAAAGCCATCATTGCACAGCTGGAACCGTTTCCCAGAGTCATGACCCGCAACGAAGAAGGTGAAATGGTGCGCATGGACGACAATGTTCGTCTGGAAAAATTGAGTGCAGCTCAAGACTACGTTACGGCCAACTGTTTTAAATAAAACCCCTTGAATCTTCTGGTGTGCTGGCTTGCTCCGCAAGCTAGAATGTCACTCATCTGAACTATTACAAAAGCGAATTCTTAATGAAAGCGAGTCAGTTCCACCTGTTCACAACCCGGGAAACCCCGGCCGAAGCCGAGATCCTCAGCCACCAACTTATGCTGCGTACCGGCATGATACGCAAGCTGACATCCGGTATTTATACCTGGTCCCCCCTGGGATTGCGTGTATTGCGCAAGGTCGAGAATATTGTGCGTGAAGAGCTCGACAAGGCTGGCTATCTGGAAATGTTAATGCCTGCTGTGCAGCCCGCCACTTTGTGGGAAGAATCAGGCCGCTGGGCCAAATTCGGCCCGCAGTTGCTTAAAATGCAGGACCGGGCCAATCGAGAGTATTGTTTCGGCCCGACTCACGAAGAGGTAATAACCGATTTTGTGCGTAACGAAATCCGTAGCTATAAGCAATTACCTATCGTCTTCTACCAGATCCAAACCAAATTCCGGGATGAAATCCGCCCTCGCTTTGGCGTGATGCGTGCCCGCGAATTTTTAATGAAAGACGCCTATTCATTTCATGTCGACCACCAGTCGCTGGATAAAACCTATTGGGATATGTACAAGGTTTATACGGACATTTTCACCCGTACCGGCTTGCATTTCCGCTCGGTAGAAGCAGATTCCGGTGCCATTGGTGGCAACCAGTCACATGAATTTCATGTGTTGACTGATTCCGGTGAAGACCTGATTGCATTCTCTGACACTTCGGAATATGCCTCCAATATTGAGCTGACACCGCTGAGGGGACCACAGGGTGAACGAGCCGCACCTACTGAAGAAATGCGCAGCGTGGCGACACCTGATGCCCACACCATTGCGGAGCTGGTTAACGGCTACGACATTCCGATTGAAAAGACCATCAAAACACTGATCGTGCGTGCCGCAGATGATGCTGATGCTGATTTTGTCGCGTTACTGGTACGTGGCGACCGTACGCTCAACGAGATTAAAGCAGTGAAACTTCCACTGGTTGCGAGCCCGTTGATATTTGCCAATGAAAAGGATATCCGTGACGTGATCGGTACAGGCCCGGGCTCCATCGGACCGGTTGAGCTTATTTTGCCGATCATTGCCGATCACGAAGTAGCGTTGATGTCCGATTTTGCTGTCGGCGCCAATGAGGACAACAAACACCTTCTCGGCGTTAACTGGGAACGCGATGTTGATCTGCCTGAAACCGCTGATCTTCGCACTGCCGAGGAAGGCGACAACAGCCCGGATGGACAAGGTGTTTTGAAATTGGCCAGAGGCATTGAAGTCGGCCACATTTTCCAGCTCGGCACGACTTATTCCGAAGCACTGAATGCTGTGGTACTGGGTGAAGACGGCAAATCCCATGTCATGCACATGGGCTGTTATGGCATCGGCGTGTCGCGGATTGTGGCAGCCGCCATCGAACAGAATAATGACGAGCGTGGTATCTGCTGGCCGGCTCCGATTGCGCCATTTCAGCTGGCGCTGTTACCGATGAACGCCAAAAAATCGATTAGGGTTCGAGAAGTTGCCGACGCGCTTTACGCCGAACTTCTCGAAGCGGGTGTAGAAGTATTTTATGACGACCGCAACCTGCGCCCTGGTGTGATGTTTAACGATATGGAACTGATCGGAATTCCGCACCGCCTGGTCATTGGCGAACGCGGCATTGATAGCGGCATGCTGGAATACAAACACCGTCAGGATAGCGAGAATTCCGAAATCCCGTTGGACAGAGCGGTTGAAGCTATATTGGAGAAAATTGCGGCCGCTTAATTTACGGCCCGGTTTTTAAGATTCCGGACTGTTCAGGTCGGTATTCTGGCCATTTCCGTCTGCAATTGAGTCAGTATCGGCGGAAACATTCACCGCAATGCCCTGACTGAAACTCTGAACGTGTAGGTCCATCTGCGGGAACGGTATCTGGATTTCGTGCTTGTTGAAGCTCTTATAAATGTTCTTCAGCAGGTCATGACTGATCTTGCCCCTTTTTTCAGGATGATCGATCCAGCCCATTAATTCAAAGTCAAGCGAACTGGCACCGAATCCTCGCATTCTGGCGCGAGGAGATGGTTGTTTTACGATTTCCGGATGGTCGTTTGCTACCTCCTCCAGCAAGTCGCAAACCTGATCTACATCGCTGCCATAAGCCACCCCGACCGGCAGCCGTATACGGTGTAATACCCACGGCCCACCACTTTCATTGATAATTTTAGCGTTGGCGATAATCGCGTTGGGTACGGTAACTTCAATATCATCGCGCGTCAGCAAACGGGTCGAGCGCATACCCAGATGAGTGACCTTGCCGCGATCGCCGGTATCCAGGACGATATAGTCACCGATTTTGTAAGGTGCGTCAGCGACGATAAAGATGCCGGAAAACAGATTGGCCAGAGAATCTTTGGCAGCAAAACCGACCGCGATACCTATCACACCTGCTGATGCCAACCAGGCAGTCGGATTAATGCCCCAGATAAGCAGAAACAAATAGGCGCCGATACCCACCAACATAATCTTGATGGTCATATCGAACAATGGAATCGTCTGTTCCTGGATAATCTCAAATCGATGCCGGTTGTCGGCGATTAACTCCAGCATAAGTCTGGCCGTGCGGAAACCCGCACGTAACCAGGAAAACAACAAGATAGTAGCCAAAAACGATAGCGCCAAGTCATTGAAGGCCTTGGGCAAGCGGTAGGCAGTCACTGCCAGCATCAACCCAAGCGTTACAGAAGTTAACACCAGCGGCCGGGTCAGATAATCCACCAGATGATCGTCAGAGATGCTCTCGGTCTTCTCGGTGATTTTCTTTAAGCTGCGGGACAGTACTGTTTTAAGGAGTTTTCCAATGGAGTAGGCAACCAACAACAACAATATCGTCAGCAAGCCGGGGTAAGGTGACAGGAAATCCCAGGTGGGTTGCAGCCAATTCGGTATAAACGATGTGATATCCAGGTCAGGCCGGGAGATTGTGACGGCTCCTTTGACTGTTTCCTTAACGGTTTCCGGCTCAGCTGCTTGCATATAAACCCCAATTCTGATCGACCTTTATCTTAGTCCCCGCCACAGGGTATGGCCAGTGTATCAAGTGCTACTTGCGACTGCCAATGTGCTTTTCACCGCGCGCAGCTGCCAGTTCGATCTGCCTGCCGCGCTCTTGGAGACTGGAGCGTCTGGCCGGCGTAAGGCGATCGAAGCAGCGCGGGCAAGAGACGTTTTCCTCAAACCGGGGAGATTGCTTGTCTTCTTCCGAAAGCGGCATACGGCATGCAGGGCAGAGAACGTAACGGCCCTCTTCCATTGAGTGATCAACCGTTACGCGGTTGTCAAACACGAAACAATCACCTTTCCACAGGCTGTCTTCAACCGGCACGTGTTCCAGATAATTGAGGATACCGCCTTGCAGGTGATAAACGTTTTTATAGCCCATCTCCTTGAGCAGAGATGTGGATTTTTCGCAGCGAATGCCGCCGGTACAAAACATGGCGACTTCCTGATCTTTATCCGGACTGAGATTCTCTTCAACCCAGGCCGGAAAATCCCTGAATGATTGGGTGTCCGGATTTTCAGCTCCCTCAAAAGTACCCAGCCCTACTTCATAGTCGTTACGGGTATCAATCAGGCGCACTTCCGGCCGGCTGATCAGATCGTTCCAATCTTCAGGCGCCACGTATTGACCGACCTGTCGCCGCGGGCTCAAACCATCGACACCCAGTGTGACAATTTCTTTTTTCAACCGCACTTTCATGCGGTAAAAAGGGTTCTCATCACAGAAAGATGATTTATGGCTGAGGTCTGCGAGACCTTCGAGACTGCACAGATAATCAAACAGCTTTTTCACGCCCTTGCGTGAACCTGCAATGGTGCCATTGATACCTTCATCGGCCAGCAATATGGTACCCATCACGCCGACTTCATCACATACCTGACGGATGTTCTGCTGTAATTCCAGTAGGTTTTCCACCGGCAAAAACTTGTAGAAGGCAGCCACTTGAATGGCTGCACTGTTGCTGTTGTCTGTGATTTCCTGGTTCATTCTTTTCACTCAACTTCCCAGCTTTTATGCCAGTGGCCGAATTCCGACTGCCGCTCGCAGTTGCTGCATAAATGGCACAGTGAAAGCGCGTGCACGTTCTGCACCGGCTTGCAGCGCAGCCTCAACTTTTGCAGGCTCGGCGATCAATGCCTCGTATGACTCGCGCGCCGGTGCCAACTCCGAATTGATCAGCTCAAAACATTTTTGCTTGGCGTCACCCCAGGCAATGCCATCAGCATAGGCCTGCGCCATTTCTTCGCGCTGGGCAGCACTGGCAAATGCCGAATAAATCGAGAACAAAGCTGACCCTTCAGTCTGCTTGGGCTCACCAGGCTCCAGCGAATTAGTAACGATACGCATAATCGCCTTGCGTAATTTTTTCTCCGGCAGCCACAAAGGAATGGTGTTGTCGTAGCTTTTTGACATCTTACGACCATCCTGGCCCGGCAACGTCGCCACGCTGTCATCAACCACCGCTTCAGGCATCACAAAATGTTCGCCAAAATGGTGATTGAACCGTTGTCCGATATCGCGCGCCATCTCCAGATGTTGCACTTGATCGCGGCCGACCGGCACGTCATGGGCGTTAAACATGAGAATGTCAGCGGCCATCAAAATGGGATAGCTGAACAGGCCCATGGCGATGCCGAAATCAGCGTCTTCGCCCTTTTCAACATTATCCTGTACCGCTGCTTTATAAGCGTGCGCCCGATTCATCAGCCCTTTGGCAGTGACACAGGTTAACAGCCAGGTCAGCTCGGTGATCTCCGGAATGTCCGACTGGCGATAAAAAACTGCGGTATCTGTATCCAAACCCAAAGCCATCCAGGTCGCAGCAATCTCCAGCGTGGAACGGTGCACCACTTCTGGCTCGCGACATTTGATCAAGGCGTGGTAATCGGCCAGAAAATAACAGGCACGCACGTCATCACGGCGACTGGACTCGATGGCCGGCTTGATGGCGCCGACGTAATTGCCCAAGTGGGGTGTTCCGGTGGTAGTGATACCGGTTAAAACCGTACGTTTACTCATATCAGACCTATCTGCTTGAGAAATTTAAAGGCGGTATTTTAAGCGAAAAAGCGCCAAAATATCGGCTTTATTTGGATAATGTCGAGATATCACCGGGGCATCGTTGCCGGTCGGCCAATACCTCCGGTTGACCAGCAGAGGCATTTGCCAGACCACGAACGCAGGCCAACATATCGGGCAGGTCTCTCAACAAACTTCGCCGGATCAGCCATCTGGGTGCGAGAAATTTCGGTTGAACCCTGATTTCGTGCGTTACGATAGACGCCCGTTCGCTCTCAATTAATGTACCCACACCCTCAAGTGGCGTCACTTCCCATGAGCTTTCCAGCAACTTCAGATTGCCATCAAGCAATCTCGCGACACCTTTGCCATCTGCCGTCCTATCGGCCGTAAAACTGAAATCCAACGTGGGCGCATACCAGCTATTGCGTACACGGTGGCGGATAATCATGTTCGAGTTGCCGGACTGCAGCACTTCGCATTCCTGCAAGCCGTTCACATAGATCAATTCATATCGACAATCGCCGATCACATCCCAAAGCGCTTCGCCATTGCCGGAAAACATGGCTGATACGCGGGCGGCACCTCCCGGTTGGCCTTTGTACAATATCTCGACGATCACCTCGCCGCTTTTCATTAAGGCCAGTTCGGTCGAATCCCAGGGCCCGGATGCCGCTGCCTGTGAATGCGCCCAGACAACTGCCAGAAGAACGGTCAAAGCAGGTACGCGATATCGCCTGACTGTAATCAATTTGAGAATCCTGGTTCCTGTCGTCATTAGGTCATTGCACTCACGTATCAAACGGGATATTTACATAGCGATATCCTATAATCGAATAATGAATATACGCGCCCTTAAATATTTCGTGAAGCTGGCGGAACTCAAGCACTTCAGCAAAGCCGCTGATGCCTGCTTTGTCAGTCAGCCTACTCTCAGTACGCAAGTTCGTAAACTGGAAGAAGAACTGGGCGTCTCGCTGGTCGAGCGCGCTCCTCGAAAAGTCATGCTGACACCCATCGGCGAAGACATCGCCCACCGCGCCAGACACATCCTGCGCGATATCGACCACCTGAAAGCCGCCGCCAGGCGCAGCAAAGACCCTACTACCGGCAACTTGAAACTGGGGATTTTTCCCACTCTTGCACCGTACCTGTTACCTCACGTGATACCGCAGATCCGCAAAAAGTATCCCGAACTTCGCTTGCAACTGGTGGAGGAAAAGACTGAAGAAATTATAAAAATGCTGGACCAGGGTCGTCTCGATGCTGGCGTGCTGGCGTTGCCTGTTGATGAACAAGGCCTGGAAATGCTGACGCTGTTTGAGGAGCACTTCGTGGCAGCTATGCCCGCTTCGCACCCGCTTAGCGACAAAACCACCATCAACCTGAAAGACCTCGAAGGCGAAGAACTTCTTCTGCTCGAAGAAGGCCACTGTCTGCGTGAACATGCGCTGGCCGTTTGCGATCTGGCTGGCGCGCATGAGCGCGTTGATTTTCACGCCACCAGCATGGAAACGCTACGGCAGATGGTGGCCGCCAATGTCGGGGTAACGCTAATGCCGGTGCTGGCTATCAAACCGCCGATTCCGTCAACGGGTAACATTGCTTTACGAAATTTTGAGGCCCCTCAGCCTAGCCGGACGATTGCTTTGGTTTGGCGGAAGTCTTCTCCATTAGGGGGGTTCTTGATGGAGTTATCGGAGTACTTGAAGGTGGATCCGGAATTGTTGGTTTGTGAGGAGTAGGTTTTTTTAAGAGCAAAGCGGCGCTCATTTTTGGGGTGGGTCGCATCGGCCGTATGGCTTACATCCGGGGACGCTCAAGCACACAGCCCAGGCTGGCCTCTCGACCGGTAGCTACCGGTCTCACCTTCTCCATGTGTCGCTCATCGTGGCCCAGGCCAGCTTCTCGACCAGCCTACGCTGGTCTCACCTTCTCGCCGCCGTCCCAGCACCACTCTCAAAGAATCGGCACACAAAAGAAGGCCGGCCTTTTTCAGCCAGCCCCTCTTTCAAAAAACTTTGTTAACGACTAGAGCCCTTCCAACAGTTCATCATCACCACCCTCTTTAACGCCCTCAAACAGCGGCGTAGACAAATACCGCTCACCCGTATCGGGCAGCATGGCCAGGATGACGGAGCCGGATTTGGCTTTTTTGGCTACGTGCAAGGCTGCAGCGAAAGTTCCGCCTGAAGAGATGCCGCAGAAAATACCTTCCTGCTTGGCCAGTTCACGTGCTGTGGAGATGGACTCATCGTCGCTGACGGGCACTAGCTCGTCGATGACCTCGCGATTGAGGACTGATGGGATGAAGTCCGGGGTCCAGCCCTGAATTTTGTGCGGTGCCCATGGGTTACCGCTGAGCATGGCGGCGGCTTCTGGCTCGGTGGCCACAATTTTGACCTCGGGGCGGGCCAGCTTGAGTATCTGGCCAACACCGCTCATGGTGCCGCCGGTTCCCCAACCAGAAACGAAGTAATCAAGCCTGCGACCAACAAAATCCTGAATGATTTCGGGGCCGGTAGTTTGACGGTGGTATTCGGGGTTGGCTTGATTATCGAACTGCAGGGTTTGAAACCAGCCGTGTTTTTCGGCCAGTTGTTTGGCAACCCGGATCATGCCGGTGCCGCGTTCTGCTGCCGGGGTCAACACGACGCGTGCGCCAAGTGCGCGCATCAGCTTGCGGCGCTCAATGGAAAATGATTCAGCCATCACTGCCACAAACGGATAACCCTTAACCGCGCAAACCATTGCCAATGCAATGCCGGTGTTCCCGGAGGTGGCTTCGACCACGGTCTGGCCGGGCTTCAGCGTGCCCTTGCGTTCTGCATCTTCGATCACCCCTATGGCCAAACGGTCTTTCACCGAACCCATCGGGTTGAAGGACTCGACCTTCACGTACATGTCTATGCCTTCCGGCGCGAGTTTGTTGATGCGTACAACAGGTGTGCTGCCGATGGTGTCGAGAATATTGTTATAGATCACGTTTCTGTCCTTGTTGGCCGGTGTTGTCTGTTCTGGTGTTGTCTGTTTTGGTGTTATCTAGTTCCTAATATAGTCCAAACCTGCACGTCTCATTAGATAAATTCGGTATACCCATATAAACAGAATGGATAAAGCGGCGAGCTTTAGGCTTTCAGGAGATCCCTGAGGGTGGTGCCGGTAGCCAATGCGGGTGCATTTCTGGTGGTGCCGGCGGCGCGTTGCAAGAACATATCTTTCAGAGTCCAGCTGCGTTTTACGGCAGACAATCCGAGGCTTCTGAGTGGTGACAATGTATCAAGCCCGAACAAGCCATTTAAGGCGTGCATGCCGAACGCCATGGTTTCTGATTCTGCCCGGCGCCAGCGATCAAACTTTTGTAATGTTTTGAGAGTACCTATATCGTGGCCTGCCTTACGGGCCCGAATCAGCGATTCCGTTAGTGCTGCTGCATCGGCAAAGCCCAGATTAACGCCCTGACCTGCCAGCGGATGCACCACGTGGGCCGCATCGCCCATCAAAACGGTACGTTGCGCGCTGTAACTTTCACTCAATCGCATGCTCAACGGGAAAATGGCGCGGGGGCCGGTGGATACGACATGACCCAGCCAGCCGCTGCTGGCGATTTCCAGCTCCAGCATAAAATCATCATCGTCCAACTTTGCGATTCGTTGCGCCTTAATGCTGGGAAGTGTCCAGACAATGGACGAGCGACCATCCTGCAATGGCAGGAAAGCCAGCGGCCCGCTGCTCATAAATCGCTGCCAGGCCACGCCGGGGTTGGGTTTGTCTTTAGCGACCACCGCCACCAGACCATGCTGATTGTAAACCCAGTGGTCTTGAGCGATACCCGCGAATTTTCTCACCCTGGATGCAGCGCCATCGGCACCAACTACCAGCGGCGCGGTGATGGCTTTGGCGCTTTTCAGGCTGACCCGGTTGTACCCGCCTTCAAATTCGATTCCAGCTAAACGGTCCGGGCAGTATAAATCGACCAAACCAGCTGCTGACACCAACTGCCAGAGTGACCATTGAATCAGTTCATTCTCAACAATCGTACCCAAACGCTCCATGTTGAACGGCGGCGCATCAAACACCAGTGGATCCAGCTCGACACCATCTTCTATCTGCATGCGCCGGTAAGGTCGGCAACGTGAGGCGCTAATCTGTTTCCAGGCGCCTGCTTGCTCCAGTATCGCGGCAGAGCCCGGAGAAATCGCGGAAACTCGCAGGCCAACGCCGGCTTGCGGATCAAATGGTGCAGGTTCGTGCGCCTCTATTAGCGCAACGGCGAAATTGCTTCGCGCCAACAAGCTGGCCAGTGCAGTTCCAACCATGCCCGCGCCAATAATGATGACATCGTATTCGGAATTACTCATGGCTTGCTCCAGGACTGGCGCAGTGGTTCGCCCAATGCCAAGCGGGGGATTCTGCCGCGATAGCCCATAAATTGAAGCGCTGTACGGCGACGCAGACCGGGAAACAATTTGTGCGCTGCGAAGCCTGCAGTACGCAAGCCAGCCAATAACAGTGATGGATGCGCAAATAAACTGGCCATCCCGTCAGCCATAGCGATGGTGCTGCGTTGGTCGCGCTTGCGCCATTGACTGTATCGCTGCAGCAAATCATCACTGCCGGGATCACCCGCATCATAATCGGCCAGCACCTCGGCCAGCACCGCCACATCGCGCAGTGCCAGGTTAAAGCCCTGTGCACCCACCGGGTGAATGGCGTGAGCCGCGTTGCCCAGAACAAGCAAACGATCGGACGTATCCCGCGTAGCCTTGACCAGCTTTAAAGGATATGCAGAACGTTTGCCTGCCTTCAGAAAAGTGCCCAGATGACCATCGAAACGCTGCTGCGCCTTGGCAAAACGTTGCTGCGCCCGGGCAAGAAATTCCTCATCCTCCAACGCCAGCAGTTCGCCGGCCTGATCACTTTCTACAGACCAGATCAATCCACAGCGTGTACCGGTGTGCGGCAACATCGCAAACGGCCCGGTCGGCGTCAGGCACTCAAACGCCCTGCCTTGATGGTCATGCTCGGGTGTGATATTGCAGATAATGGCGGTCTGGCGATAATCTTTGGTCGTAACCGGAATATTCGCGCGACTGCGAACGAAGGAGTTGGCGCCATCGGCAGCGACAACCAGTTTCGCCACCAGGATGCGTGACTCTGGCTCAGATTCTGAACCTGAACCTGAACCTGAACCTGATGCTGATGCTAATGCTGACTCTAAGGTCAACCTGGTTGTAGCTTTTTCCGTCGCTAAGTCCGTCACTTTAACCGGACACAACACCTCGATATTTTCCACCTGCTCCATTGCCTGAGTCGCTGCCGCACCAAACCTGCGCGCTTCGACCACGCAGCCAAACTCATCCAGATTTAACTCGCTCGAGTCCAGCACCACTTCGCCGGGTGCTTCAAACTCGCTGACGAAAATTTTTCTTATCGCTGTGGCATCCGCTGCCAACGAACCCCACAAACCCATGCCGTCGAGAATACGGCAGGAACTGTGGCTCAGCGCCAGGGTACGGTCGTCGTAGCTCGGTTGGTCAGTGGCCTTGAAAGCGACCGCCTCGATAACGGTGATGCGGTAGCCCAATGGGGCCAAAGCGATGGCCAGACTTGCGCCAGCCAGACCACCTCCCACAATGGCGATATCACACACGGTTTCGTTGCTTTTATCGCTGACCATATTGTTGTCTGGCATTATCCAGCCATCAACGCTTCGATATCTTTGATGTTTTTACAGATATCTGAGCTTAGTACGTCAGGATCGGATTTGGTCACCAGCACATCATCCTCGATCCGGATGCCCAGGCCGCGCCAGATTTCATCTACATTAGTTGCAGACTTGGGGATATAAATTCCCGGCTCGACCGTCAACACCATGCCCGGCTCAAGCACCCGTGAATGCCCGTCAATCTCATAATCACCAACGTCATGCACATCCAGGCCTAGCCAATGGCCGGTATTGTGAACATAGAAATCCTTGAAAAGCTCCTCTTCCAGCGCCTGTTCGAGACTGCCCTGCAAAATCCCCAGATCAAGCATCCCTTGCGTCGCGATTTCTACAGCTGTTTCATGCACATGGTCCCAGGGCAAGCCGGCTTTAACTTCATCAATGGCCGCCAACTGCGCTGCCAATACGACTTCATAAAGCGCATTTTGCGGGCCGCTGAATTTGCCATTGACCGGAAACGTGCGGGTGATATCCGAGGCGTAGCCGTCGTATTCTGCGCCTGCATCAATCAGCAGCAGATCGCCGTCATTCAACTCATCGCGGTTGCTGATGTAGTGCAAAACACAGGCGTTGGCGCCGCCAGCCACAATCGGTATGTAGGAAGCTTCGCAGTGGTGTCGGGTGAAGGTTTTGAGCAGCTCCGCGTGGATGTCGGCTTCATTCATTCCGGGCTTGCACACCTGCATGGCAATCTGATGTGCTTGTGCCGCCACTCTGGCTGATTTTCGCATGGCGGTAATCTCAGTGCGGCTTTTAAACAATCGCATCTCGTGCAAACTGTGATCCAGTGCAACGATCTCATCCGGCACCACAAACTTACGCCGCGACTTTCCACGTGACTCGTTCATCCAGCTGATCAATGTCTGATCAAATTCGGCATCTTTGCCGAGGTCGTGATAAATCCTGTCGCGATCCTGCAACAACTCTGGCAGACGCTTTTCCATATCAGCAATCGGAAACGCCTCATCGAAACCAAAGTGCTCAACAGCACCTTGCGTGCCGGCCATAGCACCGTCCCACATTTCGCGAAACGGATCTTTTTCGCGGCAGAACATTACACAACGTCCATCGCCGCCTTCTTGCTCCGGCAGCAACACCATCATGGCGTTTGGCTCTTTAAACCCGCTTAGATACATAAAGTCACTATCCTGCCGGTAAGGGTAGTGCGCATCATTATTGCGAATTTTTTGAGCAGCCGATCTCACGATGACGACGGAGTCTTCGCCCGCAATTTCCATTAGCAATGCGCGACGCCTGGCAAATTCTTTTTGTTTTATCATATCAGTGCCCTGCTTGATGTATTTGGTCTCAATGTATCTGGTCCAGTTCATCCGGCCCGCGCAAGTCTTCATGGATCATGTACACCACAATGCGTACATATTCGACGATTTCGGTGTAGGCGTTTTCATCATCTTCACTTTCTTCTGTATCCAGAACTTCGGCTTTGGCGATTTGGGCCAGGTCGTTTAGTGCGTCATTGGCGTCTTCTGACATGGCCGTCAGTTCTTCTTTACCGCCGCCACCAAGACCAGCTAAAAACCCGGTACACCAGTGCGAAAGCGCCATGGTGCGCTCTTCCAGAATTTCACTATCTTCCGGTAGCCACAGTGTCAAACCCATATTCTCGTCCGCCAACTGTTCGCGACTGGAGGTAAAAAGATCTTCCAGGGTGCCGTGGAAACCTGCTGCGGGCGCGTCCACTATGATTTCAAGTGTCTTCATCAGTGTCATATAGGCATCAAATGTGCTGTCAGGCTGCCTGCACAACAGACCACAGGCCACACCGTGGCACTCAGATAACTCACGTACGTCGAAATTTCCCTGCGCCATTGCCAGGGTATGTTCAAAATCGGGCAAACTTGCCATATGCGTATCTTGCTCTGTTCAATTGGTTAGCCTGATGATGTTATCAGGTGGTCGGGCTGCTTCCCAGAGCCAGAAACTATTTCGGCTTCAAGAGCATTTGCTGATTGACCGTTAATACCTGCCAAATTATAGTGTTGTCATGGATTCCTTAGAACAAACAGACAAAGATCTTCAGCGACTCGAAAACCAGTTACGCAAGTTGCTCGATCAGATCACAAAATTGCGCGAAGAAAACAGCTCGCTGCATACTCGTCAAGACACACTGGTGGCCGAACGAGCCTCACTGGTCGCCAAAAATGATGAAGCCAGAACCAAGGTTGAGGCAATGATCAATCGCCTTAAAGGTCTGGAACAAGCCTGATCTCATATGGAAACTAACCCAGAACCTATTTCGGTCACTATTCTCGACCGGGAATTTCAGTTTGCCTGTCCTCCTGAAGAACGCAAGGCACTTAAAGAAGCAGCCCAACACCTCGATGAACGCATGCGCATCATCAAGGGTGAAGGTCGGCTAATGGCACTCGAACGTATTGCTGTGATGACCGCCCTGAACCTGAGTGATGAACTTTTGAAACTGCAGAAGCAGGAACAATATCGCAAGCAGAACCTCGACAGTCGGATCCGCAAGCTGGCTGATCAACTCGATGATGCACTCGAGCGCTAAATGGTCTAGAATATAGTTGCCCTCTGTGGTGTTGGCTAGGAGACTTGATATATGCCTTGTCCCTACTTATTAACTTTGGAATGGCACATCTGGAAGCCGTTGTGCATGTTCGCCCTGGAGCGAAAAGCCTGAAGCACAGACAGCCGTCCCACTTGAACCTTTGGTTCAAGGTCATCCTGTCAACGGCGGCATTCACGGAGGGTTTATTTACTTGCTCCCATGCAAATACAGAAACCGTAATTATTCAGCCGCAGTGACTATTCATTCTCGACACCGTCCAACACCTTCTACCAGCAAAAGCCTTGTAAGGTACTTGTAAATCCAATTAGATCGTTTAGTCTGTACCTGAAATAGTCACAGTTTGTTTTCTGATTCTTATGGAGTGATAGATGAAGCATTGGTTGGTAAAAAGTGAGCCTGGCGTGTTCAGTGTTGATGATCTGGCTGCATGCGCAGATAAAACCCGCTGGTGGAAACATGTACGCAATTATCAAGCGCGCAACTTTATGCGTGATGATATGAAGCTGGGCGACAAAGTGTTTTTCTATCATTCCAATACCGATGTGCCGGCAATTGTTGGCATTGCTGAGATCGCCTCAGCGCCCTATCCGGATCCGGATGCATTTGATCCAAAAGCCAAATATTTTGATCCCAAGAGTGATCCAGAGAATCCGCGCTGGTTTCTGGTGGACATCAAGCTCGTACAAAAACTGGACGAGCCGATTTCCCTGCACAAGATTAAGGAACATCCCGAGCCTCTCGGCGATCTGCCATTGATCCGCAAAGGCAACCGTTTGTCGGTGATGCCGGTTGCTGCCGATCAATGGGATTACATTTTGTCGTTGAAAGCCGCATGAACCAGGACGAACTAAAACGCCAGGTTGGCAAAGCAGCGCTCGAGTACATACGCGAAGACAGCATCATTGGTGTGGGCACCGGCAGCACGGTCAATTGTTTCATTGAAGCACTGGCCGAAAGTAGTATTCAGATCGAAGCTGCAGTTTCCAGTTCTGAAGCCACCACCCGCTTATTAACAGATGCAGGTATCAGGGTCGTTGACCTGAACAATACTGGCGGACTGGATGTTTATATCGATGGCGCAGACGAATTTGATGGCCACCGGCGTCTGATCAAAGGTGGTGGTGGCGCGCTGACCAGAGAAAAAATCGTGGCTGCCGCCAGCCGCAAGTTCATCTGCATTGCTGACGAGAGCAAACAAGTATCCGTTTTGGGTCGGTTTCCTTTACCTGTTGAAGTCATTCCACTGGCACGTAGTTTGGTGGCCAGAAAGCTGGCTGCACTGGGTGGCCAACCACAATGGCGTGAAGATTTCGTGACCGACAACGGCAACTGGATACTCGACGTACACAATATGGACCTGGTGGATCCGCTCAAGATGGAGCAAACCATCAACAACCTGGCAGGCGTAGTGACTTGCGGTATTTTTGCCATTCGCCCGGCAGATACGATTCTGATAGCCACCACAGCCGGCATCAAGAAAATTTAATCCATTAAACTCATTTAGTTGACAAAACCGGAAAGTTTATCAATAATGGCTTTAACTTGGGGAAATACCCTAAAGTCGAATGATTACACTGATTCAAAAGCATTTACAGGAAGTAGAGGCTTGTTATTTTGATAGTTAAACAAGGATGTATCATGATCAAATCAACTGCATTATTGACCATCGCACTATTCTTTACTGTTGCGCCTTCACCGGATGCCAATATCTTATCTCAAATTACAGGCGGCTTTCTGAAAGAGAAAAGCAGTGTTGAGGTAATTGCGGGCGAATTTAATCCGACGCTTCAGATCACTCAAATTGAACGGAAACCTTCTTTCGAGGTTGCTGCTGCTTTCTGATCAAGCACTCAGGTTTCTAATCCAGTCGAAATCCGCTAGAATCCTTCCAGAAAAGTGGAATAGGTCCACATTTGGTATTCCATTTACGGAGGGTCAAGCCCATGAAGTTATTTAGCTCAGTTGTTGTTCTGACATTCGCATTTTTATCCTCATCAGTATTTTCCGCAGATATCGAGGCGGGCAAAGCAAAGTCTGCCACCTGTGTGGCCTGTCATGGCCCGGCTGGCGTGAGCACCAATCCTTTATGGCCGAATCTGGCGGGGCAGCATGCAGCCTATCTGGCCAAACAGATCAAAGCATTCAGAGACGGCGACCGAAGCGACCCGTTAATGGCACCTATGGTTGCTGCTTTAACTGATGAAGACATCACTAACCTGGCTGCCTACTACGCTGCCCAATAGCCAGCGATTTTAAAATTTACTTTTAATCTATGCTTAATATCA
>Ga0105055_10001496_pt1 | contig 37679 bp, 40 predicted proteins | sample BON03_FD_78090 | JGI IMG/M metagenome (GOLD analysis project Ga0105055, IMG submission 78090) | Freshwater microbial communities from Lake Bonney liftoff mats and glacier meltwater in Antarctica - BON-03 | ecosystem: Environmental > Aquatic > Freshwater > Ice > Glacier meltwater | place: Lake... | reverse complement strand
CGTCGGGCAACACATGCTGAAGCCAAGAGGTTCTATGAGGGGGTGATCAAGACCTTCGAGAGTATCGTTGGGCCAGTGGATCACAGTGTTGCTGTTGCTGGTGGTGCTGTTGCTGTTGCTGCTGCTGGTGGGACTGGTCTGCATTCCGTCGTCGAAGCCATGGTGGATGGCATGGCCGAGGGCGCGGATGCTCCAGCTGCTGCGGTCGGTGGCCTCAATGCTGGCAAGGCTCCAGCTGATGCTGCGGCTCCTGAGGTGCCTGAGGTGCCTGAGGAAGCGCCGCAACGCATGAGCTTCAAGGGGCTTGCGCGCATGCCCAAGGATGCTGAGCCTGAAGTTGAGGTCGTTGATTGGTCCGCCTCAAAAAAAGGAGTTTAGGTGTGAAGAGGCCAGTGAACTATAATTATCTTTCGTCGCTTGAAAGGCGGCAGGTCCGAGAAGAATACTCGCGGCTACAGAAGGGCTTGTGTCATCATTGCGACGAGCCTCTGGCTGGGCCACCCGCAGATGAAGTGGACGCGGTGGACGTTGATCAGGACTTGTTTCCTGTCGGGTTCTTCCGTTGGCCTGTTCATCTGCATCACAATCACAATACTGGCATGACGATTGGGGCAGTACATGCCTACTGTAATGCCGTGTTGTGGCAGTACCACGGAGAATGAGAGATGCGTTTGCTTGCAGAATTTAATGATGCTGGTGTGTCAGTTGTGCTTGCCGAGTTGATGCCTCAGGGCTGGGAACTTGGTAAGCTGCGCAACAGGATCAGGGGGGGTATGGCTGACGCCAGAGACCTTGAGGTTCTTGATCGGTTGCTTGATGTGATTGAGGAACTTGGGTTTGATATTTGCCTTGCACGGTAGAGGCTGTCATGGTAACGTGACACTACGAATTCAGGGGTGATGACACACTCCTTTCGTTGGTTATTCTGGAGGAAGCTCGAACCGATGCAAACAAGTGCAATGTCTAGGCGTAGGTGCCCCGCTAATAACGCACACTGAAACCGATGTGATCAAAGCCGGGTCATCAGGAGAGGGCGCAGCCCTCGAAGTAACAAGCGGTAAATTGCACATGAGACCTCTAGTTGGGCGGTACGCGGAATGAGCCGGGTGCCGCCCAACTTATGAGGGGGTTTGATTTTTGGAGAATGGAGAGAGAAAAATGGGAAACAGAATTACTGGCATACCTAATGTAATCAGGGCGTCGCATTGGGCGGTGCCAAGCGTGATTGGGCGGACTGAATTATGTCATTGAGAACAAAGTTGCGTAAGGGTTCCGATATTTATTATGCGGTCGGGACCATCAGATATAATGGGAAGACGGTGCGCGTAAGAAGTTCGCTGGATACGACTGACTTTATTGTGGCCGAGGCTGAGTGCGCGTCTCTTGAAAGACGTCTTAAGCGTAAGCATGCAGGCGGATACGATGGCCATAGTTTCTTGGACGCTGTGCGTGGGTATCTTGATCGCCGCGAGTTTACTTCGGCTACTACAAGTGGGTACCTCTCGAAGTTCTCTGATATGTGGGGGCACATTGATATGAGCGAGTTCGACATTGACCTGATTGAAGACTACATCGAAGAACGATTGGCCAGTGTGAGCGGGTCAACTGTTCGGCGGGAAGTCAATGCGCTGTCGCCTGTGTTCCGGTTTGCTTATCGTAGGCGGTGGACTAAGGGTTTGCTTACCGTTGAGCGGCCCTCTGATGGGCCACCACGCCTCAGGAACCTTGATCATGGGGAGTACGACCGCATTGTGACCGAGTACACTGACATCAATGCTCAGAGGCTGGTTGTGTTCTTGCTGAATTCGGGGGCGCGCATTGGCGAGGCGTTAAAATTGGACTGGCGAGACGTTAAGCTTGATGCTGAAAATCCCTACGTAATATTATCTACTCGTAAGCGCAAAGGCGGGCGTGAAGCCCGCCGGACTGTGCCCGTTAATTCCAAGATGAAGGTGGTGCTGGATGCAATACGACCAGTGGATATTTCGGTTGGGGGTAGGGTGTTTTACTTTTGGCGTGATCAGCAGGCAGCGGGCAAGGCTGTTAAACGTCATGGAGAGCGAGCAGGTATTGGAGACTTTACGGCTCACGATTTGCGGAGAACTTTTGCGACTAGAGCGTTGGAAGCAGGGACAAGCCCGCGTGTGGTCGCTGACCTTCTTGGGCACACAACTCTGGCGATGGTGATGCAGTACGCCGTCCCGCCTGAGCACATGAAAATTACTGCGGTACAGGAGATATAAGATGTTGATGTTGATGTTGAAGTTGAAGAAATATTGGTTCGGGGTGTTCGCTATTGCGGCGATGATCGCACTGATGGTGATGGTGGTTTTTGTGGATTTTGGGGTTGTCGGCACCCTGAAGCGTGGCGGGACACCGCCTGTTATGGTCGTGGTTGATGCGCTGGAAGAAACCTGCGTGTTCGAGGGGACGCCAGATAGCTATCCGTTTAATGCGTTCGGGTCTGACGTTACGTCCAAGGCGTATGTCTGTGACCCTTGGATGCTGGTAATAACTGTGCAGCTCACGTCGGAGGATGGAGGATGGAGGATGGATGACTGATGACTGATGACTGATGACTTTTGAGCGGCAAGAACATTATTCAAGGAAAGGAAGATAGCCCTCATGTCAGTTGAGATAGATGAAGTATGGCACAGAACTGTGTGCGGAGATTGTGGTGTGAAGCTCAGGTACAAATGGCCTGATGTGGCGTTCGGGATTAGGTTTATTAGGGGGGGCGGGCATGCGTTTTATAATGTCCGGTGCCCACACTGCGACAGCATTTCTGAAGTAGACAAACCAGAGGATTATCGTGATGGCGAAGATTAGTTTGAAGGATGTCGCTGGGGTTTCTGTGGTCATTGCCCGAATAAAAGGCGGTGATGATTGACAGGTGTTTGTTTGTGACCGAGTATGAGTTCACTGTCCGAAAGGAGGTGATCCAGATACCTGAAAAGCCCGTGGCATTATGCGCCACGGGCTTTTTTCTTGGGATTTTTTCAGTAGCTCCAGATCGTGGGGCCGGGCAGGTCGGACTTGTCTAGGTGGATAAATCTTCCTGCGCCTTTCTGGTTGACGCCAATGCGTGTGACACCGCGCTTGAGGGCTAACTCTACGAGGGCCAGTGCTTGGCTGCCTGAGACGGCGATGTCTATGGCCTTGCCTGTTGTGTGCGCGCCTTCAGCGTGGCCCTTGCGTTTTTCTAGGGGGTGTTCGGGGCAACGATAGCCGGACGTTACGGGGAGCGGGAACCCTAGCTCGGCCCGCATGTCATTGAGTAGAGCACGAAAACCTGTGTCGAACTTGTATGCGCCGCAGTGAGAACAGCAGAGTTCTTCGGCAGTAAAGTATTCGTCCGATGTGTTGGTGATGCGGGTCATTTTTGGGGTGGTCCTTTGCATGTGTTCAGGGCGCTGCGAAGTTGTGCTTCTGTTTCGATGCGCATGGGACGGGCTGCGACGACGGCCTTCAGACGTTCTTCGGGCGAGGGTGTTTGCAAGAGCTTGCCTGTTTCGTCGGGGTAGTCAGGCATGGGGACCTCAGTCGTGCAGTATGTGGGGGTCGGGACTTTGATTTCTTTGGTGATGTACTTGGGTTCGGATGGTGCTGCGGTTGTGCAGGCACCAATGATTCCAATGGATGCGAGGGTGATAAGGGTTTTCATTTTTATCTGATGCTTTCCATGAGTAGGTCATCGACTTGAATGAACCTGTCGAGTTGTGTTGCACCGTCTAAGGGTGAGGTGAGGATGGCGTCTGATTTTTGTTTGGCTTCTTGTATGAGTTTTGCGCGGGCTGCTTCGCCTGCTTTCCAGTGTGCCTCAAAGAGTTGGGCTTCGGCTTTGAGTTGGTCGATCGCCGCGTTTTGATTGGAGATTGCTTGGTCTAGTGTGGCCGCGTTTGTTCGGGCTTGCGCCAGATGGGTCTTGGTTTTTTCTAGTGTTTGGGTGAGCGATGCGATCTGGACGTTAAGAGATTTCTTCTCGTAATGATTGGCCAGAGAGGTTGCACTTAGAGTTATAAACAATGCGACTGCAACTCCAGCTGCGATTGGGCCAGCAAGACGACTGTTTAGAAGAGACATAATGGCTCTAATGGCTGTGATCATTGGGACATCAGTGCATCTTGGCGGGCTTGGACTGCGGCTTTGCCTTCGGCCACCAGAACTTTGCGCCGGTGATCAAAGACGGCCCACCATATCAGAGAAACAATGCTGATGCCAGCGCCGACGAATTCCGTGACCAAGCCTTGGTCCATCATGCCTCGTGAGACCATTGCGCCTGCGATGATCTGGAGGACGATGCGAATGATTTGTTGGGTGGTTTCCCAAGATGTAACGCGGGTTGGTTTGGCACCCATGGGTAGCTCCTGATAGACAGTTGTTGAACCTTGATCGGGCAGACCCCCCCCAAGGGGGGTCTGCCCACAGTGGATATTTCTTATCTCGTTATTAAGCTGAGGTCGTCCCTTTCGGAAATGAGACGGCAGAACGCGACAAGTTCTGTCATGCTCAATGAGCCTTTCATTGCGTTCACTGCGCTCAAGACGAGCCAGATGTTACCGTGTTCGTAGGGTAGCTTGGCGTTGATCCGGTCAATTGAGACGTTGTTGTATCTCTTGCCCGCGCCTGAGATCATGCTCATTGGCAAACCTGTGATCGCGCATCGTCCGTTCTGCATTTTCCATAGGGCCAGTAAGTCTTTGGCGCTGATCTCTGCGCGAGATCGCCTGCCGTTCCTGAGCATTGAATTGAAATAATTTATCGGGTCGCTCTGCCGTATCATGTAGTCTGTCTGGCGACACCTGACGCACCGGCCATACGGGATGTTGAGCTTGATGCCCCTGTCCCTATGCCTGAATTCGTCGTCTGGTTTTTCTGTTTTGCATTTCGGGCATATCCTTTTCGTTTTCATTATATGTGTGTGTGCCCGTTCTGCTTCAGGAATGCCTTGTAGAAATCAATGAAGGCGTCGAGCCTCATCGTTACGAGGCTGTCGCCTGTCGTCATTAGGTTGCGCCTGTTGATTACAACAGGGACGTCAGGAGAACCTGAGCGCTCAATGCCCCGTTCGGCTTGCTTGATGGCGTCAAGGACGTTGAGCTTTTCAACGCGTTTGGCTTCGATCCAGATGTGGGGAGGTCCGTACAGGTCAGCCATTTGTTCAATGTCAAAGCCGCCGCCGGATAGCGGAGTTCTTTCTGTTTGAATTCCTGTCTCTCTGGTGAAGTACTTGGCAAGCTCTCGCTCATAGTTGTCGCCCTTCGTTTTGCTGCTACTCATATTCTTCGTACCCCCGTTTCATTCTGCATGGGCGGCAAAAATAATGCCCCTTCGGTCGAGGGGCATTGTCTTGGCAGTCCATGCAGGGGCGTTCCCATTGTTGCACTGAGCTTGTTCGGGCCGCAACGTACTTGGCCCCGGTGAATTCCCTCAGTTCCAATCGAACCAATATACGCTTTAGTGTATCAACGCAGCACCCGATGTGCGCTGCCATATCAACAAGCGTCATCGCCTTGTGATTGTTTTCGAGAAAACTTTTTTGTTTCTCGGAGAGAATAATTTTTGTCATCGCGTTCCTATCGCATTGGCTTCATGTAACTAATACGGGACAGCTTAACAAGGAAAAAATTACACTCAGGGTATTGACTTGACGTAAGGTAAATCTGGTATTCTTGAAACTTCAAGATATTCATTGAGTTAAAAGAGACGACGGCAAAGCCGTCTGTCTCATATAACTCAGTAAATAACTGTGTTGGCCACCCCTTTGGGGGGGTGGCCAACGATCAGTGTTTATTTTTTGATTAATCTCTTTTTAAAAATTGCAGCGAAGTTTCAAGCCGAATGAAAAAGAAAAAATCAGACGTAATTATTCCCGTGTTGCCAATAGGCGCCAAGGTAATTGGGTTTGATTTGGGTACGCATTTCGGATGGTCCATCGGCAATGACGGCGGAGCCGTGGACCTGAGCATGTTCGATACTGAGTACGTGCCTAAGGGCAAGGGTAAGAACACGCTGAACTATGAGCGCGTGGCGTTCGCCTTTGATCGCTGGGCCTCTGAACTCTTTGACACACACAAGCCCGATGTGGTGTGCTCAGAGCTGCCGCCAGCCGGGCTTCACGGGAACGCGCGGCTGATCCTGTTGGGTATGCACTGGACACTCAGGGTGCACGCAGGGCGATACGATATCCCGATGTACTCGGTGCCTGTGACGACGCTGAAGGTATGGGCCACGACAGATTACCGGGCAGACAAGCCAATGATGATCAAAGCAGCAGGGAGATATTACAATGGAACAATCGAAGACGACAACCACGCCGACGCCATCCTCGTCAGACAATGGGGCTACGAGCGATACGTTTTGGGCAAAGTTTGATGACGCTGATCTGCCTAACTTGGATGTCAGGAACCAAGGCGACTACACAAAGGAAGCTTGGTTGGCACTCGTAGCCGAGTGGAAGAAGCGTTCGCCAGACGCTGAGGCAACAGTCAGAAAACTACAGGCGTCGTTTCCGGGAGCCAAGGTTATATATATGGGACACAGCCTTGGCTCCCGGTCGCGCGCTAGGCAAGCTCAAGCCATTCGGAGATCACAGCCAGAGGCTTCAGTAGAGCCTTAGAGATATCAACGGGCGTCTTGCCGTTGAGTGCCATTTCTTTGGCGCGCTGCTTCGTGGACATAGACGAGACCATTTTCTTTTTGCCAGTGATCTGGTGTGTCGCCCAGCCGATGAAGCTCTCGCTATCATGAAGCGCAGTCCAGCTACGCGTCTTTCCGTACCGCGCCTCGATCACCATATCCAACACCCACTCCGCGCCAAGCTTTGCTTCGAGCGCAGCGAATGGCGGGACCGGGTACTTGCCATTCCAGATGCCAGCCTTCGCCTTTGCCACGTCTTCCTCGCGATATACCTGAGCGATGCGTATCTGTGTTTCCAAGACAGTCAGCTGGTTCGTTGAGCCAGCCTCGCGTCCAAGCCCGTCTTCGCCCGGCTTGTTCGAGTGGTGCAACATGATCACGCTCATGCCTGCGTTGCGCAGCTTGATGGCCAGACGGTTGACTTGCGCCCAATCTTCAGCCGAGTTCTCACTGAGGCCAGACCAACCTGACCTGATGGTGTCAATCACCACAACGTCTGGCCTATAGTACTGCACCCAAGACTGAAGCTCTGCGATGCCCTCGGCGGTCCGGAGGTTCATATCCCTGTCTTCAAGCCATGGTGTCCAGACGCTGAAGCGATCACCCGCCGAACCAAACTGGTCGCGCAAATCCTTGAGGCGCATGCCTTCATCGCCGCGGCTGAGTTCCCAATCGAGATACAAGACGCGGCCGGTGTGGTTGATCTGATATGGTCCGAAGTGTCTCGCGCCTGATGCCATCGCGTAGAGGGCGTGTTGGACGTACATGGTTTTGCCAGAGCCTGAGTACCCATGAACCTGCACGATTGTCTGAGGCGTGAGCCACGGCTCGATGAGATACTCTTGGTTCTTGCCAGCGTTTATGAGGTCTTCGGCGTCAGCGTCAGTCAGAAGTTTGCGTGTCCTGAGCGCGCCAGTCTCGGTGACGTGCGTCTTAAGGCGCTTGAATATGTATTCGCCCTTCTCGTTGAAGCGTTCGGGATGGTTGCGCTTCTCCATCTGCTCGACGCTGGCCACGGTGGTTTCAAACTCTATGTCTGGCAGATGGTTCATGAAAAAATGGTCCATGAAATACCGGACCTTGACGCGTAGCTCTGGCCCAAAGTTACCCTGCATGATGCACTCACTGGCGTACCGCATGACGCGCTCGTTGCGCGAGTTCGACTGGCCAGTGGGTATTCTATTGTGCGGGAATTCTCCCTTCACAATGTCCCGTTCGGTGCGTTCCCACTCAGTCATAAGTGAGCTTGGATTAAACGAGACGTTAGAAAGATCAAGGTTCTCAAAGACAAATTCCGTGCTTGTCTCGGACGGATGCGTTGGACGCCAGTCTTTCCAGACCGGGGCCTCATCAATATCAAAACCTGCTGTGACTTTCCATGAGTAGTTTTCAGACGGCGGCAGAAGCGCGTAGCTTCCGTCTCCCCTGAAGTCCAAGCCGCCAAACTTGGGCCAGTCTTCGCCGCGAGAGTTTCCGCCTGCACGCGGGCCACGTCTAACGCCGTCATTGGGATGGGTGAACCACATGTGCCAGCCGCGCTTGGTCTTGACCATAACAGGCGAGCGCATGCCACAGTTCACGGCATGCTGAAGGGCTTCCTCGTTGTCACAATCAACGACGACGATGCCGCTAATCTCTCCGGTGACGATGGCCAGCTGGGCATTGGGCCACATTTCAAACCAGCTAGATACTTCGGCCTCGGTCGGTTGCCGATGCTGAAGTTCAAGCCACTTGATGAATGGTCTTTTTGTGTCGGGCCGAATTGGAATTATGGAATAGCCGCGATCTAGGTATTCAAGTGCGGCTGCTTCCAGTGTCTCCGGTTTCGTTTCGCTCATCATCTGTCTCACTGAAAGAGTTGTCGATGCACAGCAACGGGAACGCGACCTTGATACACTCAAGGGTACGGCTGCTCAGTGAGCCTTGTTTCATCCAGCGGTAAGGTGTCGTTCTCGCAACGCTAATTGCCTCGGCGCAGGCGGCAGCGCCTCCGCAATCAGCAATCATTTTTCTCACGTTGAAGCGCATGTATTCTCTTTTGCCGGATGGGATTGGGTTGACACTGTATCGAAAGAGTGACACACTCTGCCACTCAAATCAACCATCAAGTTTCACAGTCAAGGATAACCCCGCAAATGCGAATCCGTCTACCCGGTGACAGAGAAGCCGACGACAACATACATAAGGGAACAGGTGCGGGCGCGCACCCGCAGAATAAGAAAGAGACCATCGGAGATCGCTTCGATGCCGCTGAAGCTGAGAAGCTGAAGGAAGCCAAGGATGGCCAGCTCCGCCTTGCAAACGCTCTAAAGAGTATCCCCAAAGGCCTACCGGAAGACATGCGCGTCAAGCTTGCGAATGCTATACTTACGGGTAGTGGGTATAACACAGGCATGAGGGTAGACTCTGACCGCGCCGCCGATTATCAGGCTGCTGAGATAGCCTTCTATAAAGAAAAAGCCCGTGAACAGGGTGCCCGCAAGGAAGCTGCAGCATCCGAAATTTTCGATGACTTCCACGCAGAACTGAAAAAAGGAAAGTTCGCACTATGAGTATCAATCTTCGCCCCGCCGAACCAATCGACACAGGTCGCGTCCCTCACCCCAAGGATCCAAATATTCCTATGGAAGCCGAGTCATTGGAAATGGCCTACACGATCACCGACGCCGGTGTCTCTGAGGTGGCCAAGGACCTTGCTGGTCTTTATAAGGCAATGGAAAAACTTCAGGAAGCCATCAAGCTCAAGGAAGACGTTGTGGCCGAGTACGTCAGTTTCAATCTTCCTGTCTCAGTCATTGCTGAAAACGTGAAGCTCTCTATGGTTATCTTTACGCCAGAAGGCGTAATCGAAGTGACGCGATCCACTACGCGTTCGTGGGACACTGAGGTCATCGACAGCATCTATGGCGCTGCCGTCCCTGATTATATCTCTCGGAACTACTCGCTCACCCCCGCCAAGCTGCGATCGCTTCCTGAGTCTGAACAGCTTATGCTTTCAGACGCTATCATCTGGAAGCCGTCGAAGTTCAAAACCAAGAAAGCCAAATAACCATGTTCAAATCTACATCTGAGGTTGGCGCGCTGCATCACAAGACGTTGCTGTATGCGCACCATGGCTGGGGCAAGACGTTCCAGTTCCGGTTCTTCGCAGAGGAATACGGTAAGGGTCTGATCCTGTCTGGTGAGGGTGGCCTTGCGTCCCTTGCGGACGTTGACATTGACTTCGTGGAGTTCAAGGGTTGGTTCGCTGACCAACATCCGAACATCGACCGTGAGAACGGGGAGCTTACGTTCCGCGAGATCATCAAAATGCTTGCGTCCCCTGAGTTCAAAGAGCAGGGGTACAAGTGGATCGGCATCGACAGCCTTACCGAAATGGCCGACCAGTGCATGACAGACGTTGAGCGCACCTTTGACGACAAGGGCGACATGCGCAAGTGGCAGGACTATGAGCGCCAAATGATCGGTGCTCTGAAGTTTGTGCGTGACTTGCCGATGGAAGTCCTCGTTACGTCTTTGGCCAAGGAAGACAAGAACGAAAACGACAGCCTCGAATTCTGGCCGATGGTTCACCAAGCCAAGGTCGCAAAGAAAATCCCGGCTCTCTTTGATCACGTCTTTTGTGGGATCAAAACCACAGAGGACAGCGGTGGGACGGTGGTGTCGAAGCGCCATGTCATCACTGACGAAATCCGTGGCTGGCACGGAAAGACCCGCGATCCGCGCGGCAGGCTCGAAAGCATCGAGCCATGCGGAAACCTCGTGGAGTTGCTGAAGCGCGTCAAAGCGAAAGACTAGCGGCCCTAAAGATTGAACATGCGAAACAGGAGAACACTGCATGTCTAAAGAGTGGAATGGCTTTGATAGCCTCGACTTGTCCGGTATCAGTGAGGAAGGCGGTCGCGCCACCCTCAAGCCGGGCAATTATATCTGCGTCGTCACAGACGTTGAGATCAAAACCGCAGTGAGTGGCGGCAAGTACATCGAAGCCGTGCTGACTGACCCGTCCTGCGGCCAGCATGTGATTGACCGCATCACCGTCTGGAACAAGAATGAGAAGGCGACCGAGATCGGTGTCGCACGCCTCAAGTCTTTGCTCTCGTATGGCGGGCACCCGACGCCTGACAAGCCGGGCCAGCTGACATCGCTCAAGGGCCTGAAGGTCGGCGTCCGTGTTGAGGCGGGCGACGATTGGGTTGACAAGAAAACAGGAGAGACGCGTCCGGGCGGAGGAAAGCCGCGTAACAACGGAGCTTACTTTTCGCCCGGTTCCAACGTCCCTCTTGGTGAGCAGGCCCCGGCACCAGCCGGAGCAGCTACCCAGCGGGGAGCGCAAGACAAAGTTCCGCGTGCCGCCGGACTAGACGACGAAATTCCTTTCTAGGATAAGGGCCTACCACATGGCAAACTTGCGCTTCCGCGTCGAAGATATCATCGAGAAGATCGACCAGTCTTGGACGCGGGAGGGTGAGTCTCGCGCTTACATTGGCGCGAGCACGGTGGGCAATGACTGCCTCGCGTTTCTCCAGATGGGGTTACGCGGGTATCCGCAAGAGCCCTTCCCCCCGAACGTCTTGCGGATATTCAGAGACGGCCATCGCATTGAAGACAGTGTGGTGGCCGACTTGAAAAAATCAGGAATGACTGTGTTTGCAGTCAACGGCCTGACCAACAAACAATTCGAGTGGATCAGTTTCGGCGGGCACGTGAAGGCCCACGCGGACGGTATGGTTGAGCTTCAGGAAGACGAGCCGCTGGCGCTTCTTGAAATCAAATCTATGAACGATAAGCAGTGGGAGCTTTTCAAGTCTCGTGGCGTAAAGTCTTCGCACAAGAAATACTACGAGCAGATGATCATGATGATGGGCATGGGGAAAATCCCCTCTGCCCTGTTTGTTTCGTACAACAAGAACACGTCCAAGTATCACGCCGAAGTGGTTCCCTATGATGAGATTGAATTCAATTATGTGAAGGACAAGATCGAGCAGACGTTGGGCGGCAACAGGCGCAGGATCGCCGATGTCCCTGACCGATGGGACTGTAAGTTTTGCAGCCGCAAAGAAGTCTGCTGGACGTCAGACGCCGACGATCAGATCGAAGTCCTTTGTCGAACATGCGATCACTCCATACCAACAGATGACGGCGGGTGGAAGTGCACGCTTCACAAGAAACAATGCAAAGACGCCTGCCCTGACTGGCTGCGTCTACAGATAGAGCCAGCGCCATGAACCATGAAAAATCTACCGACCTTATGCGAGACCTTATGCAGATCGAGGGTGAGATCGGTGACGACCTTGCCGAAGTAGTTGACTTGGTTTCGGAGATCGAAAGCATCGAGCGAAACATTTCGGAGATCGACAAGTATCGCGATCACGACAAGTGGAAGCGCGCGACAGACAAGGGGCGGCATCAGCGTGACCGCCTCACCGAACTGCGCAAGCAGATCGTGCACCGCCAAGCATCACGCTCAATCATCAAGTACAGACTGGATTACAAACACTATGACTGACACACAGATTGTTGGAGATAATCTCACGCGCCTACTGGCTATCGAGCAGGCAGCGATAGACGTTGTGATGGCTAGGCATGCAGACCAGATCGACAAGGCGAACCTTCGTCTGCACAAGATCGTGACGCACCGATGCACCATTCCGATCAGCGCCGAAGAACGGGCGGCGGCATGGAAGAACGACAAGCTCAAGGCATTCATTGAGGCCCTACCAACGGGAGCGCCGTCCAATGTCTGATATTGCTGAGCGCATCAAGGGCAGGCCGCCTGAGAATTTTTACTTCTATGAGCACGCCAACGGAAGCATCATCATGAAAGTGGGCTGGGCTGTGACGACGAACACCACCCCTGAGGAATACTTCGAGGGGCCTTTTGTTCTGCGGTACTGGCGCGGAGACGAGTGGCCAGACGACATACCAAATCCATTTGAGGAATAACCATGGACGAAATCGACCACAAGAAAATCAGAAAGCTGGAACAAAAGTCCGGCATCGTCCTGAACTTCGCGGACTGCGCCGAACGCTTGCGCAAGGGCGAACCCTTTGACGATCCAGAGGAACAAGAATGCGTTGAGGTCATCAAGGTTGATGGCGTCCAGAAGCTGCGCGGGCCTGCTGTGTGCGTTGAGTGCGGCCACGAGTGGGAGCACACGTCAGACATTGGGCCTAACTCTCACACGTGTCCTGTGTGCCACCTAGAGCGCGCCGTCTGGAAGACATTCGTCTACGCGGAGGTAGGCGCGTACCGACGTTTGTGCCCACTCTGTCATTGCGAACTGTTCACCATATATGGTGACACAAACAACAAGACCAAAATCAGGTGCTCAGGCTGCGGCCAATGCACCGACCTTGAGGAAGACAATAAGCTTTTCCGAGAGGAAGTGGAGGCGGGAAATATACCCCCGCCACCAGATAAGACTAGCTAGTCCCACCCTTTCCAGCCATCGGATTTACTGCCGCCCTTGGCTGGCTCACCAGCAACGGCGTCAGTGATGCCTTCCTTGAACGCGCGGTTGCCGCCTAGCACTGGCAACCTTCCGGCGACCGCGCGAACTGCTGCACGCTCTTTGCCAGTGCCATCATCAGCGCCATGTGTTGCCGCGTTCATTGCGCCAGCTGCCACGTCGAAGGCGTTCCACGCCGTACCGACGCTCGGTCCACCGACAGTCCCGAAGAACCGCATGGCACCGTAGGCACCGCCTTGGTCAGCCTGCTGGACGCTATCATGCAGAAGCTCAGCCATCAGGCCCAAGCCACCCATCATCATGAAGCCCTCGTAGTAAGTGCCCATCCAGCGGTCAGCGTCTTCGGGAAGCTCGACGTCAACGCCGAGGCTCTTGAGATTATCACTCAGAAGGCGCTCGCGCACGGATGCCGTCTGGTCTTCGCCACGCATCTGAAGGATGTCCTTGGCCGAGAGAGCCAGTGCACCAGACGCAGGACCCATGGTCAGGAACAACGCAGGCGGAACCATGCGACGTCCACCACCCGTAAGCGGGTCAACCGTGAGCGCGCCCCTCCAGACGTCCTTGGAGTAGCGCGCCATCATTAGCGGGAAAGACTTCAGCTGGAACATGATCGACCCGACAGGGGACTGTGCCCACAGCGGAATGTCGTTCGGGTTCGGCGTGAAGATCGCCTCGTTGGCAAACTTGATGATGCCTTCCCGAAGGGCTGGCTTGTCGGCCATGTTTTCAAAGGCGTCGATGCGCTCAGCGTTGGCCAGCATACCGTCCAAGCCATACGCCCTGAGAACCCTGTAGGCTTTCTTGAAGCGTGGCGTCTGAGCGGTCAGGGCTTTCTTTGGATCGAATGCCTTGAGCGCAATGTCGTACTCAGACTTGAACCACTCGAAGCCAACGGCTCCGGCAATCTCTCGGTTCATCTGCGTCCAAGGCGTAAGGCCAGTCATGTTGAAGAACGCGACCGTGTTCTTGCTGAAGCTCGAACCATACAGGTTGGTCATGCGCTCGTGGATGATGTTGTCCACGGCCACGCCAGTCTGCTTGATCATGTTCCGGTACTCTGGCTGGCTGGCAAAACGTGCAATCGCCCTGCTGTACGCCTGCATATTGCCAGACCGCATGATCGGTAGCGCCAAGTCACCAAGCGAAGTGAGCGTGGTGTACGACAGCATTGTGATGCTGTTGAAGTTGCGCACCCACTTGGAAGACGTGCGGCCTGCTTCAGACAGCCATCCGCCAGATGTTGGCGACCGACGCTGCACTGAGCGCATGACGCTCTGAGCGTGCTCCACTTCGACGGCGGACAAAGGCTTGTCACCCCTAGCCAGACGATCACCAATCGCGCCCACGATGCCGTCAACGCGCTTAGCGTAGACTTTGCGGGCGCGCTCCGGTGCCTTGGCCGGATATAGGTTCATCAGGTAGGACCGGGCAGCGTCAGGGCCAGCCTTCTCGTAGGTGGCCATGGCTTTCTTGGCGGCACCGTATGCGCGGGTCGCCTGTTCTTCAGCTGTCCGCGTCTCGTTGGGAGAGAACGGCATTTCAGTGAGACGTTCCAGAACGATCTCGTCTGTCGGCAGGTTCTCGTTGACGCCCGGCGTCTTGAGTGTGCGCTTGGAGACTTTGTTTGTGCTGAGCAAATCACCGATGGCTATAGCCGCATCGCTCGGCTCATTCATCACAGACAGATAGTCGTAGAACGCGTGGCTCTGCTCGCCAAACTGCTTGGCGAAATCAATGCGGCGCATGGACGTGTCTGCATACTTGGCAGTGATCGCCTCAAGATTGTCTTCGAGGAAATTACCCAGAGTATCCAAGTGGTTCTGAAACTTGTCCAGTCTGATGAGACGTTGGAAGTCCACGTGGTCGCCCTGCGGAGACCGCGAGCCGCCACCCGGCGGCGGCACATACATGCCGTCATCGTCGATGAGCTTGGACGCAACACGACGCGCCTTGGTCATCGCCGTCTCAGGAGACATGCGGTTGACCTCGTTGGCCCGGTTCTCGTCAAGGAAATATGCCGACAGGTTCGACACGAATTCATTGTAGTTCTGCTGGATTTTCTCAGCGTTCCACACCTGAGGAAAGTATGGCTCGATCTCGCCAGACATTACGCCAGCGTCATCGAGTTGCTTGCGCACGGTGCTGAAGAAAGTTCTCAGTTCCTCGTATGCCTTGCGCTCGCCTTCTGTGAGGTCGCCCTCTTTGATGGAGCCGGGGTCACGACGCATGGCCGCGACGATCTTCTTGTGGCTATCAGGCTGGCGAGACTTGGCTTCTTTGCCGATGCGACCGATCTGATAGTCAGACGCGGACGATGCCCAGCGCGAAAGCTTGCCGCCAAGGCCCTTGGCGTGGTCAGGGAGAACCTTCAGCGCAAGTGTGATGGGGTGGATGGCCACACCCACGTTGCCCGCGTGACGCTCGAAGTGTCCGGTGCCATCGCTGCGCTCTGGTTTGATCCAGTCAGCGAACCAAGAAACACCATTGCGTCGAAGCGCCTGAGAGTTTTCTGCGGTCCCGTAGTTCCAAACTTTCTGAAGCGTGTTGGCTTCCTTGATGGTGGGCACTTGACCCTGTGCCATCTTGGCCATGCCCGTGCCTGCTTCAGCCGGAGCACCCATGCGTTGCAGTGCGTCCACAAGGAACTGCACATCAGCTGGCTTGAGTGGGCCAGTAGATGCGAGCGTCTTCATGATGGCTGGATTGGCAAGGCGAGAGCCTTCGTCCATTTCGAGCCAGCCATCTCCAAGCTCGTTACGTCCAGCCTCGAAGCGTTCGGCGTGGATGCTCTTGACCTGCTTGTGAGCCTCAAGAGGCATGATGAAATCAACACGCGTCTCGACTTCGCCAGACCCAGACCAGCCCCAAAGGTTGGACGTCTGAGCCATGGCCGAAGCGCCTTCGCCCTTAACGATGTCTGTGCCGATGATCGTGTCGTAACCCAAGTCACGCAGGCCCATCTTGATCAGGCTCGCGCCCTTCTTGGGAGAGCCTTCACCCACAAAGTGGGCGATGATCTGGAACATCTCGCGGCCAGACAGGACGCCCTTGACGTTGATCTGGTCAAGCGGCTTGGACATTCTGTCGGGAAGAGCCTCGCCAAGATCGCGGACTTCCTGACTGGAGTTATACATGGCCGTCAGGAACTTTCGCATGGTCGCATCGTCTCGCAGGTTCGAGACGTACTTCTTGGTGATGTGCCCGATGAGCGGAAGGATCATTTCTTCGAGACCCTTCACCTCACCTTCGCCGTTACCCATGGTGTAGAGCGCCTTCTCGGTGAAGTTCGCTGGCTTCTTGCCACGCGCATAGACGGGCTGGGACGTGTTGCTCTCGACGCCGAAAGCTTTCAGTCCGCGTACCCGGCCAGAGAATGCTTCTCCCAAGAACTCACTATCGCCCTTGAAGCCGTTCAGGATTTTGTCGTTGAGGACTTCGACCTGTTCTTCAAGCATGCGCGCAGTGGCCAGATGTTCTTCGGCTCTCAGGATATCGCCAGCTGCGTGAGCGCGCGATGCCTTGCGACGAGCAGCGCCAGCGAAGCCGACGTGCTGCTGACGCATCGTAATGTGCGCCAGCAGCATGGAAGCCTCGCGCTTTGGAACCTTCAGCTGCTCAAGGAAGTCAGGATAAAGCCGATCAAGGTTCACATAGCTGAGCGTGCTTGTGTCCAACGCGCCATATGGATCGCTGTAAAGTTTCACGCCGCGACCATAAACCGTGTCGCTCTGGTGAGGCATGGACGTCTTGCCCTCAGGACCAGCGTACCCTTGGACACGGTTGTCCGGGCCAGTGGCAATGAAGTAAGTCTTCGGTGGCGTCGCCAGCATGACTTCATTAGGCTCAGCGCCCAAGAATTTGATGATGTCGTCTTTGCGGGACGGCGAAGAATTGTGCCACAGCATGTGCGAAGTCTCGACGCCCTTGCTCATGGCGCTGTATTCTTCGCCAGTGGTCATGGACCGATCACGCAGGTTGGCCATCATCTTATCGACGTCGGCCTCACGCATCTCAAGGTATCCGTCTTCGTCGCGGAAGACGCTGCGGTATCTGTCGAGATTGGGGAATGCTTTCCTGATGCGAGCTGGCGCTTGTCCATTCAGGACGTAGCCAGTTGCATCCGCAAGACGAAGCACTGTGTCCCGCATCTCAAGAGGAACGTCTTCGATGGCTTCATCAGAGATGTCGCTCAGGAACGTGAGTGTTGCACTCAAGACTTCCTCGTCGGACGCATCAACCACGTCGTCCCCAACATGAACCTGCTGGTCCATGAGGACCTTCATGACGTTGCGGACCGGGATCATCGGCGCGACCTCGGAGCCAGTGGTAGTGCCCACAAGGTTCGTCGCTACTGGACGCAGCGTCGCGCGGGCCTTCTCCAGCTCGAAGAAGCCAGTGAGGGGCGTCTTACTCTCTGGATCAGCCACGCCTGCGATATTCGCGATCCTGTAGTACAGCGTGCGCATGACGTGCTGGCGCTCACCATTGCGATGCGTCATCTTGCGCTGCACGTCGTTCATGGATGCCCGCGCCTTGGGAGACACGTTGTCTTCGGACCAGCCCTTGATGTGATCTCGCTCGCGGCTGATGGCCTCGCCCACGTTTGGCGAGGTGATCACAGCCTGATCCAAATCATCGTGCACAGGCTCAGAGTTTTCGCGGGCATAGATTTCGCCCTGAAGACGCTTACCAAACGCGTTGCCCTCGTTCTCTCTGGCCAGACGTTGGAGCTTCGCCTCAGGAGCGGAGCGCACATCAAATGTGTCGTACTCTGTCGAGCGAAGCTCTTTGGTCGCTGGCTCATTGAGACCAGCCTTGGCTGCGGTACGTCCAGCTTGCTTCTTGCCAGTCAGGATTTCTGTGTCTGTCTTGCCCCGACGTTTTGCTTTGGCCTGCTTGCCAATGGACGCTTTCATTTTGCGGTAAGCTTTAGACCGGGCGTCCACGCTGCGCTTCTTCAGCTCGAAGTCCCGGCCCATAGACACGATGTCTTCGCCCGCGATGCGGTTGAAGGCAGCCTTGGCTTTACCGAGGATCGCCTTCATGTTGCCATCAAGGAAGAATTCTACGCCATCGTCAGACGTCTCGAAGATTTCGCGCAGACGGTCCGCTGCTTTCGATGGGTCTTCGACGACACGCAGCCCGTCCTCAACTGGTGAGTTGGCATACTTGTCAATGTCTTTGAAGCCGAGAGCCTCATAGATGCGGCCATATACAGCCCGCGCATTCGGGTGGGCTTTCTCAAGCGCAGCGAACGCTGGGGTTTTCTTGCGGGCGTTCGTGGCCGCAATGCCATAGAGTTCGTTGGCCAGCTCATAGGAAGTCTTGACGATGCTCTCGGCGCTGTCAGCTTCGAGCGCCATCTCAAGTTCGCTGTGAAGCATCCTGACCGAAGACACCCGGCGCAGGATAGCTTTGCCGCCTGCCGTCTTGGGCTGAAGAACGCCGCCCTCCAACGCACGCGCGTCTTCCGGGTCAGGAATAATACGAGCAAAGAGTTCTTCAAAGCCCGGCTCGATAGCGTCTTTGTCGAAGAAGAACCGATCAATGATCTGCTGAAGCATGCCGGAGACCTTGCCCCAGAAGCTCGAAGCCTGCGCATACTTGCTGAACTCAGGCTTGGACTTGAGGTCTGGGTCCAGATGGTTGCGCGCAATCCACATCATGAACTGGTTCGCGAAGAACTCGGCTGGGCTGTCCTGCATGTTGCCAGTCATTGGGATGCCGTTGTTCAGCATCTTATAGAGAGGCAGTGGCAGCTTGGCTTCAAGAGCCAGCTCATCCACCAGACCGTCAGCGTCGGTGTATTTTTCTTTGATCACGCGCCAGAATTCTAGGCGATCTGAAGGCGTAAGAATGTTTGTGTAGGCCCAATGTCCAAGCTCATGGCCCAGCGCATAAATTCGCGGAAGCGGGAATGGCGCAGCCGGATTAGGTGCGCCAATTCCGATCTCGTTGCTGGTCAGATTAAGGCCAGAACCAGAGGCACGGTTGATCCAAGGTGCGCGGCCATCATCAGCAACAAGGCTGATGATGCGCAGGGCTTCCACGATTTCGTCAGGACCGAACAGGTCGGTCATCGCGGCGAGGCTGCGTTGGCTTTCCTCAAGGCGTGCTGCATCGAGACGCACAGGCTCAGGCGCGACCTCTTGTTGGAACGCGTAGAGGCGCTCCATGAAGTCGAATACGTCTGTGATCTTGCTGCCATTGGGGAGCGTGCCGTCTACTTCTTTGGTGGCCTTGCGTGCCCACGCGATGCTCTGTTCGATGGTCCTGACTGCGAAGTCCAGCTCATAGACTGACGCTGTTCCGTCCTGCATCTTCTTGGCCAGCTCATCAAAGAGCCGCTTCGGAGAGATAGGCGATGCGCGGGTGCGCTTGGTCAGCGGCAAGGTATCAATGTCTGCGGAGAACTGGCTCCACCGTGTGACTGCTGTCGGAGGCAGCATTTCGTCGGATGCTTCGGCTGCCGTGAGGAACATGCGCAGCGGACCGTCGGACCCTGCTTTGCCAAATGTCTCGCGCGCCATGGCAGAGTTGGACGTTGCGCCAGCTTTTACATAGCCAACTTCCCAGAGCGTCTTGTCTGCCTTGCCCAGAAGCGTGGAAACATCGCCGCCTGTTTCGGTTTGTTTCTTTGTGAGCACTCGCACTGGAGCGTCAGTATCGTCACCAACATACCGGATGGCCAAGACGCGACCGTCTTCAGCAACAGCCGGGAGGTTTGGAGCGCCGAACTTCTGCGACACAGCCTTGTCGAGATCGAGCTTGTCGATTGCGCTCAGGAAGTCTTCGAGCTTGCCGCCAGCAATGAGATCATCGACAGCCTCATTGAGCAGATCAATGGTTGGCTTCTTGGGGACATCACCCTGCACAGCCTTGGGCAGAGAATTCTGCTCACGGGTCATGATGGCCGGGTTGCGCCAGACGCCAGATCCTTTGCCCTTGATCGGGTTGTACCACAGGATTTCACCTGCGTCGGCCTTCGGTCCGTCTTGGACGCGAGTGTTCTGCTCCGCCACAAACTGGAGCGGCTTGTTTGTCTTGAGGCGTTTAGCTGCATCAGCTGCGCCGTCACGTCCAAGAGGGATGCCTTCTTTGGTGGCAACCCGAATGGCTTTCTTGGTGAGCGTTGGGTCGGTGCTTTCGCGGCCAGTCGTGCTTTCGCCCGGCTCAGCCATGCGGGCCAGTGGGGAGGTGCCAGTGTCTGAACGCTTCGGGATGAACTTGCCACGGTCGTTGATGACCACAGCGGTTGCGTCGATCGCGGCTTGGATTTCCATGCCGACGCGCTCGACACCCGAAGGTGCCGCACCTGTTTCCTCGGTGAAGCGAGCGATCTCCGTCTTGACCGCAGCGCCCATGATCATCTTGGCGCGCTTGGTCTCGGTCGTGGTGAGCTTGCCGGGTTCTGGAACTTCAGCGCCTTCGTCCATGCGCAGAAGATTATCAGCGTCGTCCAAGTGCTTCGCAACGCGATCACCAAACTCAGGGTCAACGCGGCGCAGGATCTCGCGAGCGCCCTCAGGGGACGCAGCGCGAATAACCCGGAACCTCACCGGGTCCATGATCTCGTAGACTTTATCCAGCGTGGCGCGAACCTGAGCCTGCGATGGAATGTCATCAGCCGCCTTGGACACAGCCGCGCGCTGCTTCGTGCGCTTGGCGACTTTCTCTTGGCCTTTGACTTCGGCTGGGGTCGCAGTGTTCTCTGCGTTCTCGGCCTTCAGACGCTTGCGTAGAGCTGCGACAGACGTGGTTTTCAGTTTGCCGTCTTGGCCAGCACTGATCTCTGGAACGCGTTCGTTCTTGACGAGGCCGACGAGCCAGTCTTCGTCTTTGCCGTTGGCTTCAAGGAGCTTCTGGACGCTGGCAGCCTGAGCATCCGACTTGTAGATTTTCGGAGTCGGGCCTTTTTTCTTGGCGACAGGCGCGGGATCACCGCCGCCTGCTTTGATCTCAGCGATCTTGTCCACGGCAGCGCGGTTGTAGTTCTTGGGAGCGAAGTCGCTCCAGTCCAGCACACCGTCGTTGACCATGCGGTACGCGTAGGCACCCACGGTCCCACCGGAGAACGTGACGCCAGCAGGAGGCGGGTTCTTGGCGTATGCGATTGCTTCGAGGTCAGGCGAATTGAGACCGCCATTCTTCGCGCTGCCCTTGGCACCCTTCAGGTCCTCAGGCGTCAGGCCAAATTCGCGGGCCACAACTTCAGAGCGGATCGAACTGAACTTGATATCACCGAAGTCAGCCAGCTCAGGAGCAGCGTCTTCAGCGTCTGGTTTCGGAGCTGGTGCGATTTCTTCTGGGACGTCAACGTCCCCAAAGAGCATCTCGCGCTCAGCCTTAGACACACCCCTGTTGGCTCTGACTTTGCCCTCGGCGTCGTCTCCGCCACCAGAGAGAATTTCGTTGTACTTGGCGGCAGCCTGAGCCTTAGTCTCGTCATCGAGAACGGCCCACGCTTCTTCGCTCACCATGTCTGGCTTTTCGAGTGGTGCCTCAGGTGCCGCAGCACCAGTATCCCCAGCTTTTGCAGGGGCTTTGGCTGTGCCAGCGGCCTGCATCTTGGCGGCAGTTGTCTCGACAAGCAGGCGGTTTTCTTCGGTGTTGTTGTCCGAGAACGCCTTGATAGCTTCAAGGTGCTCAGCGCGAGCGGCTGCCTTCGCTGCTTCTACACTTGGATCAATGTCTGCCTTAGGCTTCGGAGCTGGCGATCCGTCAGCGGTCTTGGCCAAGGGAACATCAAGGCCAGTCTGGGCCTCCGCGCGTGCTGCATCGTCTGCTTCGATGCGGGCTTTGATCTGATCTTTGATCGACTGAAGCTCGGTGATGCGGTCGGTGGCCTCTGCCACTGCCGCCTCGTCGCCGTCGATGCCAGCGATGCGCGCGTCATTCTCATGAAGGCGAATGGTTTCTTCGATGCGTCCAACGTATGGAGCGAGGTCGATTTCTTCTTCGACTGCACGGATAGGCAGGTCGCCTTCTGTTGCAGGAAGATCGCCGCCAATGGTTTCTTTCACAGGCGATGGAACTGGGACTTCGCTGGCCAGAAGACCGTCGATCTCAGGGTTGTCAGCGCGGGCTGTGCCTTCTGTCAGGACTTTGCGGACGCTTTCGTCCGAGAGGACAGACACGTCTTCCTTGGTGTAGCCCATGGCTTTGAGCGCATCAGCCCGAATGGAGACGTCTTTGCCAGCACGAGTTACCCACTTGGCACCCACACCACCGAACGCGCCACCGAGAACGCCGCCAGTGATACCGCCCATGAAGCCAGCTTGGACGTTCCGGCCTTGGTCGATCTCGTCGATGGCCCCAATCTCAAGCTCGTTCTTTTGGATTTGGTTCTGTTGGCCCGCACCAATTATCGCGTTGAGCCCGCCTTCAGCGACGGCACCTTGAACGACACCTTTGCCGATAGCTGCGGCAGTTGTCTTACCTGCAATGATAGCTGTCTTTGCAGTTGCACCACCTGCACCGAGACCGATCAGGTTGATTGGGTCAGCAACGGCTGCGAGAACCAATTGGCCAAGACCTGCGGCACCGCGTCCACCCTCTTGCCAGAACATGGGCGTATTGTCGTACACCTGCTTCATGCGCACCATGATCTCTTTGGTGCGATCTCCGCCTTCGCCTTCAGGGATATCGTTCACTTCGTTGGACTTTAAGCCCATGCCGATAGTGTTGAAGTTCGACCACGTTTGGTCTGAGTAGAAAGCCTCAATCAGCTTCTCGTCGTCCTTGAAGTACTTGCCACGCGTGGCGAAGTACTCTCGCATCTCAGCCAGAAAGAGGGGGTCAGCAAGCGCCTCAAGGCCCACAGTGTTGGACGTTTCGCCGCCTGCTGCGGCAGCGTCTTGCTCGGAGAAAGTATCCTGAAACTTGAACTCTGGTTTAATCTTGCCGGGGAAGCGATTGTACGCACCCTTGTCAACCATGACGTTTTCAGAACTGGTCCCGCCCAGCGGCCCAAGGGGCTGCGTCTGAGGGGTGGCTGCGTCTAGGGGGGTCGTATCGGTGGGCGCAATTACGCCCTCTACGTTGATATCATCAGGTTCCACGGCGGTACTCCAGTTTCCGGCGAGTTGATTTGCCGGAACCTTATGCGGAGATACCTTGAGCCGTCGTCCCTATTACTTGGCGGGAACTGGATATTCTCGATCAAGGTATTCCTCAATGTCCTCACCAGTAGGTGTGCCGCCCGATTGACGCAACGCACCACGAATTTGAAAGCGTTGATCTTTAACGATTTTTTGGCGACTGAACAAGTCGGATACACCGGCGTCGGTCTCAGAGATATCATCAGCAGTAACGGTCAGCTTCATCTCCAACGAGCGCTCAAGCTGACCGATGCGGCTAAGAGACTGGTCAATAAGAGGACCGACAGTCGAGAGACGGCGCTGGTTGGACAGCTGTGCGTCTTCACCCACGCGAGGAATGAAGTTCTTTGGGTTCTCCATCTGAGACTGAAGGTTCATAAGCTCCTGACGGAAGCCTTTGAGCTGCGGCAGAACCTCACCGATCTGACGTTGGACCGCCAGATTGTCTCCTTCTCGCGCAACCTGCATGCTCGCAATGCGAGAGACAACACCTTCAAGGCCACGAACAGTCGTGTTGATGTAACCGGGGTCGCTTCCGTCACCAACAACCTGCTCCATGAACTTGTCTGAGTACATAGGGCCTTGTGTGAAGCCGTTACTGGACGTAAAGATGCTGCCAGCACTAGAGCGGGAAGCCTGCTCAATTGTCTGTAGATCACCACCCAGCTGAGATGTGATCATACCAACGATGTCCTCGGCAGTAATGTTCTTTTTGCCTGACGTCTGGGCCATCACTTGGTCCACAATAACCCACTTGGAGCGCGGAATGTAGTATCCCTCAAGGCGACCGATTGCTTGGCGCTGCGCCACAGAAGCGTCGTCCCCCAAGAGTTCGTAGTTGTCACGGAATGCCTTGGCCTCAGAAGTCATACGCTCGTATGCGGTCTCTTGGGCAGCCTGCATAGCGCCAGTGCGCTGGCTGTCAGACGAACCAAGAGCGCCCTGACGCAGCAGGTCGTCGATCATTTCATCTGTGTAGCCAAGGCTCTTGCGCGCATAGATCACATCAGGGTCGCCGTTGATCTCGTCAGACGTCAAGTAAAGCTGGGACCCTAGCGCTCGGATAGTCTGAGACACCTGCGCGCTCTCCGTTCTGGCCAGTGTTTGACGTTGACGGGCGCGATCTCCTGCGGCCTCCTTGGCCTTCTCGATCTTGTTTTGGAGCAGCTGGCGCAGGTATGGCGAGTTGCCCACTGCCGCAGGCAGGCCACCACGGGAAACCAAGTCGTCCACAGTCATGTTGGGCGCTGCATCCAGCGCCATATCAATGGTGTTCTTCCAGCGTGGCGAAGCAATCAAGTCGCTGGCGAACTTAGCGTCCAATGCGGCTGGCGTCTGACGCCCAAAGAAGCTCTTGGCCATCTCGCCAAGGGGGCTATCGGGGTCTTGTCCCATCTGCTTTGTCATGTTGGCCATGGCAGTGGGGAGATCAGCGCCGTTTTCCCATGCCGAATAGAGCTTATTGTTCAAGCTTTCTTCCAGCTGGGTGGTCATCTGGTCGTCTTCCATGGACGCACGCAGCTGTTCGCGCTGCTTGTCCCGCATGCGCTTCTTGTAGATGTCCTCAATGGAGCGATCCGAGTTGAAGCCATGGTCTTCGCCATTGAACATTTCTTCTGAGAGCTGCTGAAGTTCCTCAGGCGTAGCGTTCGGGTTTATCTCAAGGACTTTTTGCCAAGCATTGGCATTGCTCAGGCGGTCAGAGACGTTGCGCTCTTGGCGGTTTCGGGCGTTCTCTTTGCCGAAAGCACCCACGCTGCCTTCTCCGATGGATGGCGCACGCAGGTAGTTCTTGGAGCCAGACAGGTTGTCGGCGTAATCCTGAAGCTGCTCGTTTGTGGCATAGGGGTTGGACTTGGCAAAGGCAGCCAGCTTCTCAGCGTTCGAGACACGCTTGTCGTCAAGTTCCTCTTGACGTGTGACGGCACCCTTATAGATGGCACCGCCGAAGTTTGTGAACAATACCATTGATTACTCAGCTCCAAATAGTTTGCGCATGTCAGCGTCGTACTCGCTTAAGTTGCCCACACCCGGCGCTTTCGGTCCACCAAAGATGTCACCAAAGATGTCACCGAACCAGCCCTCATTACCACCCGCCTCAGTAGGAGGCGGGTTTTGATTAGGGGTGCGCCGCCGACCACCACCCGCCTCAGTAAGAAAGTCAGTAATGCTGGAGCCGAAGTTCCCCGCACTCTTGGACGCGCGGTCGTACCAGTCGTTGGCGCTGTAAGCGGCTGTGCGAGCTGCGTTGTTGTTGTTTGTGGACGCCCGATCAAAGAACGCGTTGAAGTCGTACTCAGGAAGAGAGGGTTTGTCAGAGGCGTATCCTTTGGCCGTGCTGTAGCTGACGTTGGATCCGGGTCCCTGAATGTAATCAGCGATGCTCATGCCGGGACTGTTGATGTTCCTGATCCGAGAGTTCACGTTGATTGGACCAGTGACGCCCTGCTCAGACGACATAAGGCGCACAAGGTTCGAGTCACTGGCCGAGCCAACGTCTGCATCATAGACGCCAGACGGGGCCTGACGCACGCCATTGATGAGATCAAGCCCAGCCATTCCTGCTTGGACTTCATTCTCAAGGTTGGCACCCTGCGCTGCCCGTAGGGCAGCGAACCTATCCTTGAGCGTACTGTTCTTTGAGCCAACAAAGTTTGCGGCCTGCGTATCAGCGGCGACACTAGCTTCAGCCAATGCAGGAACCATGCGGGCCATGATCTCGGCGCGCATAGCATTGGATGCGCCGCCAGCGTCCATGCCAGTGCGGATCATGTCAGCTTCTTTTTTGGACATCATATTTGTGATGTCGCGGTCAACGCCCTTTTTGAGCATCTCGTAGTTGGACTTGCTCTCACGTTCGATCTCGTCTGGACCATAAAGCTCAGGAGCCTGAAGCGTACCCATACCGTTTACGAGATTGCGCATGTTGTTTCTGAACTGGGTTGCGCCAGACAGCACAGTGTCTTGGATATCCACCTCACGCTGGCGCTCTTGGCCGCGCATGGCCCGGTTCTCGTTGAGGCGATCAAGGCGAGACTGGTATTCTTGGGTCTTCGTGTTCTCGGCAGAACTCACACGATCCAGCTCTGTGGCTTTCTCATTGCGCGAAATGGTGCGCTCACGATCAAGCTGGCTGAGCGCGTAGCTTCGTTCTTGTTCGGACAGCTGATCGTCAGACGCTAGGCGCTCAAGCTCAAAGATGCGGGACTGCTGAGCCGCAGTGTCCGCCATCGTCTGGCGCTGCTTCACATTGGCAATCTCGGTCTCAAGACGTCGGGCATTCGCCATGTCGCCCTGCTGAAGATAGCTCTGAAGATCCAACTCCATGGCGTTCTGGTCTTCGAAGATGCCCTTGAAGTATTCGTTCTGGCCTTCCTGCTGTTGGTACATGTAGGAAGCGAACTGTCTATCAACGGCAGCCTGTCGGGATTGCTGTGCTTGAGCTCGTTGGGCAAGTTCACTTTGGTAGATTGCGCGTTCGGCCTCAGCTTTGGCCTGAGAGGATGAGCCAAGAAGGCCAGCGATACCTTTTGCCGCCGAGAACGCTGCTGCGAATGCGACCATGTCTGGTTATCTCCCGATTACGCCGCGTGCGAACGCGGAATTGTCACTGAGGTTGTAGTAGCCTTCTTCGTCTTCGTTCATCAAGGCCAAGAAAGACCTAAGTTGTTCTTCAGACTGTAGCCTGCCTCCTGCGACCGTTGGGAATTTCAGGTTGCCATAGGCATCCATGACTCCCTTAACGTCTGCCTGCTCGCGCGATGTCCGGTCATCGACGTTTGTCTGGAAGCCATCAACAAGAGACTTACCGTCTCGAAGAAGCTGCTCGATAATTGCGAGTTCGTCCTGCGCTTGGGTTGCGCCCCACCTCTCACTGCGGTTGCGCAGTTCAGAGAACGGGTCTTTGAATGCAGTGACTTCGTTCAGGTTCCTGAACTCGCCGTTGCGAATTTGCTGCATCAGGCTGATCGCATCGTTCTCGATGCCGCGTCGGCCAGTGGCGACTGCATCAAGACGGTCGTCCACCTGACGCATGGCGTCTTCGATAGCCAGAGTGTTGGCAGATGTGCCGCCACCATACTTCTGCAAGTCTGTTGCTTCGCGCTGAAGACGCGACTGAAGGCCCTTGAGAGAACCTTCGTCGTACTCCGAGATGTCACCAAGACCGCCCAGAAGCGTCTCAACGTCCCCCATCTCAGCCTGAAGCGCAGTGTCCCGGCGAGTTCTTACTTCACCAAGCAAGCCTGAGCCTTCGTCGAGCTGCCCCAGAATGTCATTGAAGTCGAAGCTCAGTTCTGAGTTCACACCGCCGATTTCTTGGCGGAACATATCAAACTGGTCGTTCAGGTCGTCGATGCCGTAGCCGTTATATATGTCAGCGCGGCCAGCTCGGTTGCTGAGGCTTGTTGCTCGGTTGGCAAAGCTGTTTTTGAGCTGCTGAAGACGCGCTTCTTCAGACGACCTGTTTGACCGAAGACGGTCGAAGTTCGCCTCTGCGTCGTAGAGAAGGTTTCGCTCGTTGCTGAAGTCAGTGTCTAGTTCGCTGTCAAAGCCTGAGAGTTGGCCAGTGAGGGCATCGAGCTGCGAATAGAAATCATTGGGATCACCAATGTCTCCGATGCCCATCGTGCGCATGGAGTTACGCAGGGCCTGAGCTGCGCCGCCGACCGACGTCATGAAGTCGGTGACGCGTCCCTGTTCTTCTTCCTTCAGGCCCATGCGGTCCCGAAGCAGCTGCTCGAATTCGTCGATCTCAGACATCGCTGACGTGCGGTTGTCAGTAAAGTCCAAGACGCTGTTAAAGCCCTCGGCCTGCCGTCGCACTTGTCGCGCTTGAGTGAGGTACTGATCGAAGTTCGAGTTCAGGCTAAGCCCGGCAATCGTCTCATCGCCTTCGTTCGCCTGATTGATGATGTTCGTGAAGAAGTCATTGCCGCGATTTTGCTCTGACGTCCGCTGTGTGTTGAGGCCAGACAAGGTTGTTTGGAGCTGTTTGAGTTCGTTCTGGAAGTTTGTCGCTTGGCCACGGTTTAGCTGTGAGAGTGTCGGGCTATCATAGAACACGCTCTCGCCGTACTCGGTGCCCGTGGGCGACCAGTTGGGTGCGATGGGGAAACCATACGCGTCATACTGCAAAGAGCTGCCAGAGGACGCCGGAGGGCCACCCCACACAAAGTCAGCAGCGACGGGGATCGTCCCGGCCGTGCTTCCCATGGCACTGTAGGGGTTCCCCCCGCCACGGGAGTCAAAGTTTCCGTAGTCAATGTTTCCGTAGTCAATTGTCGTCGGAGCGGGCGAAGCGCTTGGCGCATCTGGCTGCTCCCACGCCTGCCATCCAGAGAAGTCGTTGTTGAGGAAGCCGCTGATCTGATCTTGATAATCGTCGAGTTGGCCAGTGAGGGTGTCGTAGTTGGACCAGTCAGAGCCAATCGACATGCCATTGATTGTGTCGCCAAGGCTGTCCACGTTCGAGCCGAAGCCAGAAAGCTGGTTGTTGAAGAAGCCAACACGCTCGTTGTATGCCTCTGCCTCCCTGCCACGGGTCTGGTTCGTTGTGTTCACTGCCCCTTGGCGCTGCTGGGTGTAGTCAGGCGGCAATGGGGGTGGCGATGGACTATCTTTTTTACCCATGGTCGATCCACTTGCATTCTTCGCGCAGCATTCCGAAAAGAACACCGTCTGTTTCTGGTCCAAAAAACTGGCGAGACACGCCTTCTTGTTGGAACCTCATTTTCTTTATCACACGAAGGGACTTGTTGTTGTCCCCCTTGACGATTGCCGCAAGACGTCGGACCTTGCAGACGTTAAATGGGTAATCAAACATGTGGCGCAGGTTGGTTCTGGTCCACATGATTGGGTCGTCTACCCAGATACTTCCCCAGATTTCAGAGCCTGTGTATCCAGCAAAAGTCACACCGCCAACCAGCGCATTTGTGTCTGCCCTCACGAAGCCAATTGACGTGCATGGCTCAGGAAAAGGCGGGCATCCGATGCGCTGGGCAGCGATTTGGGACAGAAGCCGTTGGTTCTCGTTGGTTGGGTATGTCTTCATTTATGCGCTCAGGATTTGGTACGCCAGTGTAACTTCGAGATCAGCAAGAGAAGAAGCCGAGGTAATCTGAAACCCGATGAGCTTGGACGCTGAGCTACCGTCGATTTCTTGGGCAGTCGGAAGTGTGACCCCAATGCCGGACGTCGTGAAGTCTTCGGTGTCACCCACAGCAACGCCGTTTACCAAGAGCTGGTAAGTCGCTGACCCGGCAGAACACTGAATCGAGACCCCAACGATCTGGATTTTCTGCTTGAAGATGCGCTGAATGCTGAAGTCGCCATTAGAGACTGCGCTCGACTGGAGATCGTAGAAGCTGCCGCTGGAAAGAACCTCTGGCAGCTGGCTCGAAGGGAGCTTGCCGCCGCTGTCGAGAGACGCAACACCGTTGGCTGCACCCTTGGCGGACACTTTCAGCAGGCTCGTGTAATCAGGAGCCGAGTATTCAAGCGCAGTGCCCGTGCCATTGACCCGGATGATCTTGTTGGCGTCAGCCTCCACAAAAGTTGGAAGGCCGCTATCAGGGCTTGTCTGAAGCCACTGAGTGCCAGTGTAGAACTTGAGGAGATTCGGGCTGGTGGACGTATCGAGCCACAGGTCGCCAGTTGCAGGTGTGATCGGCGCAGTGGCGTTCGGTGTGATCTTGGCAGCGGTGGCCAGATGGGTGACGAGACCGCTGACTTTTGCCTGAGTGATCTCGCCGTCTTCGACGGCCAGCTTGGAATAGAGGATTTTGCCAGTCTCAGTGTCAGTGTATCCGGCTTCGGTCATGAGGCCAGTGACATAGTTGAGCGCGGTGTTCTCGACTGTGATGATGCTGATCAGGTTGCCGGACGCTACGGCGCTCGTAAGCGTAACCGTGTCGCTGTCGGGGTTGGTCGTATAGTCGTGGGTGCCGCCATCGCGCTGCAAGATGCCGTTCTTGTAGACCTGAAGGACCGTGTTGATGTCATGGACAAAAGGAAACACGGCCTGAGTCGCCACAGTCAAAATGTCGGTCCGCAGGAAGTTCGTGATGCTGGTCGAACGGATTTTGTAAATCGTGACGGTCTCGCCGCCAGTCATTGCAGAAGTGAACGTGACTTCGCCATCGCCTGAGCTTGTTGTGTAGTCGTTGCCGCTACCCTCGACCTGAAGCACGCCGTCCACATAAACAATGAGTTCATCGGTGGCGGCATGCGAATAAGCAACCACTGTTTCGGTTGCGAGCATGTCGGTGTCTTGGCGCGAGTAGATGATGGGTGCGCCGATCTCGCCAACCACAAGGCCGGGTTCGCCACGGATTTCATCAAGAGGAACAATGCTCAGCCAGCCAGCTTCGGCTTCAGTATATGTGCCGACCCGGTACTGAAGGCCGTTCGTGCTATCGAGGCGAACCTCAATGGGACCAGCCCATTCGCCGCTGTCATCGAAGATTTGCGCGAGCAACTCTCCCAACGTCTTGTTGCCGTACTCGGTGGCATTGAGGTATCTTACGACACTCTCGAACTCGTCGCTGATGTTGCCAGACGAGATGTAGTTATTTGGGTTCTTCTGGCGTAGACGGCTCATGCCTAGGTGTCCTTCAGATTGACTGCGAAACCAACGATACGGCACAAGCCCGTTCCGCTGACCTTGAACTCATATTGCGCGCCCCTGTACCTGAGGTTCAGAGGAATTTGATACTCGGAAGACAATGGAACATCGGGGTAGTAGTTGTCGTCCGGGCTGGCGTCCACCTCGACCGAAGTGTCATAGATCAATTCGCCACTGTCGTCGTAGACGTTAATCTGGATTGTGCCAGAGCCAGCGGCCTGAAGCACAATTTCTTTGACTTCTTTGATTTCTGTGAAGCTGCCGTGCCACAGCACGGGCGTGACAACGCGCATGATCGGGTGGTGATCCACCTTGTCTTCGATCTTGGCCACATTGTAGATGCCGCCAGACGTTCCCCACACAAGCCGACCGCCCAGAAACTGGGCGCAGCGTGCATTCATGAATGATCCCGTGGACCATGATGGTTGGACATCATCGCCCGGACGGATCGTAACCGTGAGGCGAACTGACCTTTGGCCACCCGCCTGAGGGAAAAACACGTGGTACTGGCCCATGTCAGGGTCGTATGCAGCCGAGATAAACTCTGGGTCATCCACGCTCTTGATGAGCGCGCGATAGAGAATAGAGATTTTCTCGGACATCGGCTGGCTCTCAATCGTGATGCCGTTAGCCACAGACCGACGAAGAAAATGCACCCCAGAACGACTACAAAAAATAACGTCCGTTCCAGCTTTCTTGATAGTTGAATGCGACACGCATCCAATATTGATTGAGGCTTTGTCATCGAGCGCCCAATTATCTACGTCTGGATCAATAAGGTAGATCAGAGTTCTTTCAGAAGTGAAAACCGCGAGACGAGACTGCTCGAACTTCGAGAGGCCAGTGATGGCTTCGGCTTGGTCCAGCTGGTTGGTGATATCAATTTTGGCAGCGCGCAGAACATTGACGCTATCAATGGCCTCGTCGTCCGGGAAAATATTATGGTCGTCTACGCGGGAGGCATGAAGCTCTGCGTCCCGGCCACGGATGCCAGCGACAACCATGCGACGTCCAACAGTCGTGGCAAAGGCGGGCCTCAGAAGATTGAGAGCAGGGCTTGTGTTCACCTTAAAGAGCGTGCCGTTGTATTCGATTGGGGCTTGGTCTTGCGACAGAAAATGAGCACGCTTGTTGAAGACGTTGGTCGTAATCATGCTGCCAGTCCTGAAGGCAGACTCAAGGCTGTGGTCGTCTTCAGACATAAGGTTGATGCCCGCACCGTCTTGCTCGGCGTAGACTACTTTGGCTGGCGTATAAAACTGGACGGCGACAATAGGGAAATCTCCGCGTACTTTAGTTGCGCCGGGGTCCCTGACTAGCTGGCCGCGACTGTCAGCGAAGCCATTGTCCAAGACAGACAGGTGCTGCTCTTTGCCAGTGTCGAGAGTTCTTTTGTCCGAGTACGTGTCGAGACCCATGAAGCTTTCATAAGTCGTCGGACGCTTATTGACGCCATCTTGGCTCTTGTTGAATTTGGTCATTCGTCAGGTTTCGTAACAAGCCCGTTGATCTTTGACGTCTTGCCCGCCACATAGTTGGGGTTAGAGGCATTGTCTGGAATGCGCATCTGGATTTTGGTGTTGCCGTTCATGTTGTACCAGAGAACTTCGTTCATCGTGCGCGTGAACATCTGCCCGTACATGGGTGCCTTCGACGAGCTTTGCTGCGAGGCATAGTAAAAAAGAAGACCCGCCTGAAGGACCGTATCAGGGATCGGGCGGGTCTCGGTCTCGGATTTGTAGTAGCTCAGCGGAACGTCTTCTGGCCAGTAGGGGTGCGCCCTCAGGATGTCGATGATCATGTTGGCGAAGTCCACGAACATGAGCGCCGCTGAGCTTTGAAGCTTGCCAGACGAGAAGTCCCCGAACCGACGCAAAGCGCCCTTCGCTAAGGCATTCAAGTCAGAATATCCGTCGGTCAGATGTGGGTTCAGGTTGCTCTCGGTCATTGGCCTTTAGTCTTTGCGGAGGATGCGTTGAATGTGGCAGTGGTGATGCGTCTGGAAGCTGTCGGCTTTGTCCTCCGGGACTTCCCACTCAAGACGACCGTCGGGCGACCGCGTTGGGGAGATGCCCATCACGGAAAACTGGACGGGTTCTTTTTCGCGCGAGACGAAAGTCACGACACCTTCGCCAACTTCGGGTACGCCGACTGGAGATGTGACTGCGCCAATCTCTCCGTCCTGATCCGATCCAGCATTATCATCAGCAGCTGATGCTGATCCAGCATCATCAGTTGCTGCTCTACCGTCGGGGCTGACATCGGCTCCGTCCGTGTTGTTGTCTGCGTCGGTGTTTGAGGCGTCTGCGGAAGCCTGAGCTTCACCATTGGTGACGTCCCCCATGGTTGCTTCGTTGTCTTCAGAGTCCATTTTGTAGTTCTCCATGTGAAAAGGGCGGCACCATAAAGCGCCGCCCTCTTTCTATAGTGCCTTATGTGGACTGTCGTCCAGCTACTAAGCGCCGGTTGCCCAGTTCTTGATGTAGCTGTGCGTCTTGTCCTGCAAGAGTTCCAGACCGCACTCGGTCAGGTACTCGTGGATTCTGCCGTCCACGCCGTTGCCCTGACGGTTCTCGTAGAGAGCCGTATCGCGCGCCGAGAGGTAGCGATACTTCAGGTGCGGGAAGTCCACGATAACCATCGCGGTCTTCATCTGCGGCAGTTGACGGAACTGCGGGTGGAGGTGGACCATCAGGTCGCCAGCGAAGGTCTTGTAGCGTGTGAGGTTCACGCCGTAGGCGCCTTCAACGCTCTGAGGTGCCCAGCGGTCCTTGCCGAACTTCTGCAAGTGAGCTGCCACGGTCTCGCCAACGAAGGCGATTTTTTCCTTGGAGCCGTACTTGAAGACGGTCGAGATCAGCTGCTCGTCGAACTGCGACTCAGACATCGTGCCATCGCCGTCAATGTCGCTGTTGCAGTCAATGACCGTGGAGAGCGAGTTGATCAGTCCGCCGGTGTAGCGGCGAGGCGTTGCGGACGAACCGCTTTCCTCGTGCTTGATGCCGAAGAACATGGAGCGCTCAATGTCGCTCATATGGAGCTTGAGGGCCTTGGTCATCGCCTCGTCTTCCTTGTCCCCGGTGCGGAGATAGGTGGACTTCAGCGTGTTGGACACACCGAACGCAGTACGGAAAATCTGCGTGTAGTTCGAGGCAACAGTCGCGTCGAACGTGATCGGCGTACCAACGTCTGCGTGTTCAGCCGCGGCGAAGCCAGCCACAAACAGAATCGCATTGTCTGTGATCTGGTGAATGGTGCCGCCGATGTTGCGAACAACAGTGATGTCCGTGCCAGTGACGTCAGCGGTAACGCGCATGACTTCGCCAGTCTCGGAGTTGACCAGAATGGAGCCAGCCACTGCGAACTTGTTGCCATCGGCAGCGTCCACAACAAGGGCGGTAGTGACTGCCGAAGCAATCGCGCCGTTGATCTGAAGCGTGCGGTCAGGAAGTTCGTCGCGGAAGTTCTTGTATTCTGGGTCGTCGGTTTCTTCGGAAGCACCGAACGACAGAAGTGCGTTCAGTGGTGCAGAGCCGTTTGGTTCGAGCATCGTGAAAAGCTCGCGGTAGTTCTTGGGGCGGAAGTCCGTGCTGAACTCGCCAGTGCCCCGTGCGCCTTGAATAGCCATGTGGGTTTCTCCATTGTGATGGCTTGAAAGATAGGGTGATTGGAAAGGTCGTACTGCCGCGAGGAACGATCACCCGCTTGGTATTCACTCGAATTTTGAACCGTTTGGTATGGGGCCGTAGCGCCCGGTCTCTTGGACACTACAAAAAAAGACCGGGACTTGTCATCCCGGTCTCTAAGATTTTGCAGAAAAATAGGATTTTTATCCCATTCGCTTGGAGATCGCCCCGTCTGTAAGGCGACCGAGCGTTGCGTCTGGAGCGCCTTGGGTTTGGCCACCGCCGGGTGTGCTGGTTGCGCTTGGGACGCTGCCAGTGAAAGCCTGACGTCTGCCATGAAGCTCTTTCAGGCGGGTGAATTCGTCGCTGTTCTTGGAGTTCTTGAAGGCGGTCATAAGCTTGACGGTGAGCGTCGGGTCACTGAAGTCATGCTGGACGTAACCGAGTTCGGCGGCATACATCTTGAAGTCCCGGGCATCTTCGCTAGTAAGACCAACATGTTGAGCTGCGCCATTCAGGACGTTCTCAATGCGCTGGGTCATCGCGCTGGCCTTGTCGGTCTTGGCATCAACGGCCAGACGTGCAGCCTGATCGCCTTGCTGAAGCCCGCCCTTGAGGACGTCGCCCAGCATTTTCTTGAGGCCAGCCATCTCGGAGTTCATTGATTTGAACATCTCTTTGTAGCCGGGCGGAAGACTGACAGCGTTGTCGTCTTCCCACTGACTCATGGCTCTGGCCATGGCATCAGGGCTTGAGGCTGGATCGTTTGCTTCGCCGGGACGCTGCGCTGGCTTGCCATCTCCGCCCATCTCTGGGTTTGGCTTGCCAGCTCTCATCAGGGCAAGAAGCTGCCGAGCTGCATCGTCTGGGTCTTTTGCCATGCCGCCTTTGATTGCGGCTTCCACCACTTTCAAGAGGTTCGAGTTCATGGCGTTCTTGTGGTTCATGTCCTTGTAGCGGTTCATCACGCCGCTGATCTGGGACGGTGTAAGGTTCTCGGTTTTGCCGTCGCCCATATCAATGGCGTACATGACAGCGGCGCTATCTGCGCCGCTGTCGCTTGGGTTATTGGGAGACAGCGCCTCAATGGCGGCGCTCTCTTTGGTGGGCTTCGCGGCTGCTGGTGCAGCGGCTGGGGCTTGACCAAGTTGCTTTGCGGCAACACGGTCGATCACACCAGACGAAAAATTATCAGGAAGTTTTTCCATGGTTTAGTTCTCCTGCCCGGCCTTGGCGGGGCGTGTAAGTGGTTCAGCTTTATATTCCGCCTGTTCCGATACGGGTTTCTTCGCGTCTTGGATGCGAAGCTCGATTTCGACCGCGCTATACATGCGATCCACATAGCCCGCGAACTTGCGGGCTGCTGCGATTTCACCACGCACAAAGTGCATACGGGTGTCTGACATCTCGGCGTCGTAGCCAAGGGCCATAGAAAGTTCCAGAAGATCGTGCTTGAGGGCTGCGCTGACCAGCTTCCACCCCCGGCTGTCCTTGAGTTCTGAGAGTGCGAGTAATTGTGATTGTAGGGTCATGCTCATTTTTTGGGCTTGCCCTTACCTTTGGATAGGGGCTTGCCCGCCATGACCGGGGAGAACTTCGCGCCGGGAGATGGATTAGATTTCTTGCCGGGGATCGGCTTTGGTACACGTCTCATGTTGAGTCTCCATGTTTGATGTGCGGGACTATAGACGTGAGGGGCATATTTGTCATCCCGTGGACTATCGGCCCAGCATCTGCATGATTTTTTTCATCATCATGCTCTCGCCTTCTTCGTCTTCTTCGTCGAGGTCGTCTTCGCCGGTGGACATGCTCTCGGAGATTTCCTCGTTGGACATTACCTCAGTAGCAAACGTGTGCGGTTGTTTTTCTTGGGCAAACATGTTTTCTTGGGCTTTTCCCTGCTCAGCCCAGTATTCGTCTGAGTTGGGCGCAGGAATTTTTCCAGAAAACATGTCAGAAAAAAGCTGATCGGAGATTTTGCCTTGGGGCGGGATCAAGCCGTTGCCCTCTTGGATATTTTTTGGAATAGGCTGACCAGTTACCGGATCAAACCCTTCGGCTTCCTGCTCTCCGAGCATCTTTTGCACGAGAGCGGCAAATCGGGCGTCTTTGTCCATGGTGGTCGTCCTTGGTTATTTGGTTTTCACTCCGGCCATCTCTAGCCTAAGACGTTGGTAGTTGTCTTCCGTGAGCTTTACGCGATCTTCAAGTGAGGCAGACGCGTCATTGAGGCGCTGGATTTCTTGGTGAATGATGCGGCCCTCACGCGCGAAGTCGTCTTGGGTAAAACGCGGAGCCGCCATGAAGTTATCCATCTTGTCCATCTGGATCACGATGCGGTCCACCGAAGACTGAATGTTTGTCTGGAAGCCGATCATCTCGGACTTGGTAATCATGTTCTCCGAGAGAGACTTCATGGTCAGGGTGTTTGTATCTACGCGCGAATTGAGATTGGCGAACCAGAAAATCGAGCCGATCACAGCAGCAAAAACTGCGAACGCTGCGGCCAGTGAGACGGTAGAGTTGCCGCTCAAGGATGGCCCTGAACTTATACGACGGACGCTCTCGTGTGCAGCTACAGCGTCCTTTGCGACTTCAGCAAGAAGCAGTCTGACCTGCGGGTCATTCATGTCCATGGGTATCATGTCCGTCACGTGTTGGATTTGTGTGACAGTATGTTTTTTGTGGGCCTTCTGTCGTCCTTGGTTATTTTGTTATTTGAACTGCGGCCCAATGGCCCATGCGACAGCTGAAAATCTTTCGCCGGACGTTACGGGCGTGACTTGGTGATAGAGAAAACTCGGAAACACAATGATGCTTCCTTGGGGTTTGAACTTGGGTTCGGCTGAGTATTCTGAGGTGCCAGTGTCTTGCAGCAGAAGCTCGCCGCCTTCATATGAAGACGGGTCGCTTAGCTGCAAGACTGCGCTCACCTTGCGCATGCTTTCTTCCAGCTTGAATGCGTCCATGTGCTGATCATAGAACTCGTTGTGGCCATAGTGAGTGAACTGGACCTGTTCGAGCGCGCTCAGAATAAATCCCCACGCGTTGCCGCGCCTGATGTGATCAGACATGAGGGCCTGCACCCAGCTGTCTTGGGGGAACCACCCAATCTGGGAGCGGCGGACGTCGGGGTCTACTTTGCCGCCAGCAATTGCTGTCTGGGCCTCAAGGTCTTTGCCTTGACCAATGATGAGATTGCAGACGTCGGGGT
>Ga0105055_10001488_pt1 | contig 37785 bp, 28 predicted proteins | sample BON03_FD_78090 | JGI IMG/M metagenome (GOLD analysis project Ga0105055, IMG submission 78090) | Freshwater microbial communities from Lake Bonney liftoff mats and glacier meltwater in Antarctica - BON-03 | ecosystem: Environmental > Aquatic > Freshwater > Ice > Glacier meltwater | place: Lake... | reverse complement strand
ATCGTTGCCGGTGGCGTCGATCGCGGCGCTGCCGGTCAACTCCAGGTCCTCGACGTGGTCCGACAACACATGGCTGACACTGGCGCGCACGATGTCGTGCCCGCCGCCGGCCAGCTCGACGACAGTGTCATCGCCGTCGTCGACCCGATACACATCGTGGCCGACACCCCCGGTCATGGTGTCGGCACCCAAGCCGCCGTCAAGCAGATCACTGCCGAGCAGGCTGAACCGGATCGCGCCATGGCTGCTCAGCCCACCCCAACTCGACATGGTGTTGACGCCGTCAAATGCGGTCGCACCGGAGCCGAAGTCCGTCACGGCGCCAGCGCCCCTGGCGGCAATGGCCTCGCCGTTGACTTCGATGCGATCCAGGTACAAGTTGCGATCCTGTCCCAGGTCGGGGCGGTAGGCATCGTTGGTGAACGTAACCGCCACCTCGGAGGCAACCATGCCGGGCGGAACCTCGACCACATAGGCGGCATAGTCGGCGCTTTCAACGTCGAAGGTCTGCACCCATAAGCTGCCGATCCAGACCTCCATCTTTGGCCACACATCCAGGCAGACCGTCCCGCGGGCGAACACCACCAGCGTATCAATCGGCTGCGCTGCGCCGGACGCATCGGCCGCGTCACCGATCAAAGTGTCGTCATCAGAGCCACCGTTCAAGACATCGTTCCCACGTCCACCATATAGATGGTCTCGACCTTTGCCACCTGAAACTACGTCGTTACCCTGGCCCCCGAACAACTGGTCGTCTCCATCCAGACCCTTGATGGTGTCGGCACCCGACAAACCCAGCATCTTGTCGCCGTCAGACGTTCCGGTCAGATGGTCAACACCGTCGGTTCCGACCCGGTCCGTCGAAAGCAAAACGTCGATGTCCGCGAGGTTCCAGTGGTTGCCGCCGGCAAATATGACACGCTCGATCTGTTTGTCCTGTCCCGCGAACCAGTCCAGCACGGCGAGCGCGTCATCGGTGTTGCCCATGCTAAGCAGCAAGTCATCGGCGGACCGATGCACGCCCACATCTGACGGTGTGATCGCCGAACCGAACGCCAGGGTATCGTCGAATCCTGCTACGGGCGTGACCTCGGCGATGGTGTCGCGTCCGTCCCCGATGTTGAACCGGTATGTATCGTTGTAACGGCTGCCCTGCAGGGTGTCTTTCCCCGGCCCTCCCTCGAACACGGTACCGTGCGCAATGGTGCTGGCGTGAAGCACATCATCACCGGCGCCGCCCAGCAGCAGGTTGCTGGCCCAATACGTCTGTTGGTACGCGCCACTGCCGTAAAACGTGGTGACGATATATTGACCGTGATCCGCGTAAAGGTCGTCATCGCCATCCCCTCCTTCAAGGGTGTTGTCTCCCCGCCCGGCGCGCAACGTGTCATTGCCACCAAGACCACGCAAGATGTCGTCGCCATCCGATCCGTTCATGGTGTCGTCCAGGGTCGTGCCCTGCACCTGCAGCGCCGCTGCGGTGAGTGAGGCGGAGTCCCACTCGGTGTCATTGGTAAAACGGATGATCTCGATGCGACGCTCGGTGCCTGAAAAGCCCGGTGTGCTCGCAAACCATCCCTTGACCGTGATCTGGTCCGCGCCTGTGCCAACGGACAACAAAAGGTCATTGGTGCTCCCCGGAACGAGGGACCGGGCGGCATGCACATCGTCTGGAGCAAGGTCGGGTCCGAACAGCAGCACATCATTGCCAAGAAATCCAGAGGACGTTTCCCGTTCGGTGATGGTGTCGCTGCCGTCGCCCCGGTTGAAACGGTAGCTATCGCCCTGTCCGCTGCCGGTGATGGCGTCGTCACCAAGGCCACCTTCCATAACATTGTCGAGAGCATGGAGTTTCGCCAGCAAGGTGTCGTCACCGGCGCCACCGATCAGGGTATTGCCACTTGAACCGAACCCATCTTCTCCGGCCGTGAGCACATCGGCGCCAGCGCCGCCGTCCAGGTAGTTGCTGCCCTGCCTGCCAATCAGGATGTCGTTGCCGTCGCCGCCGACCAGCACGTCATTGCCTGCCCCACCGGTCAGATCATCGTCGCCGCCAAGGCCATGCAAGGTGCCACCACCCGCCGGGGTCACCAGACTGTCGTCGCCCGACGTCCCCTCGACGATCGGGCCACCCACAACAATGGTGAAGGTGTCCGACGCTGCGAGATACCCGGAATCCGTGGCAGTCAACCGTATCTCCAAGGTCTGCAGCGTATCGGTGGTGCCGAGAAATCGGCGGTCGACCGCCTGATAGTTCAACCAGTCCGGCAGTGGCGCGCCGTCTGCCAGACTGGCGCCCACAGCCAGACTGTCACCCCAATCCGGATCAATGAAGGTGTTCGGAGCCACCTGGTAGTCGAACTGACCGCGGTAAGGGGCCACCTGATCCGCTATCGGCGCCGAGAGCATCGGTGCGCGGTTCAACGGATGCACGGTCAAGGCCACTGCGGTCCCGGTGGCTGCGCCGTAGCTGTCTGTAGCCCAGATAGCCAGATCCAAAACCCCCACATCCGCAACCAACGGGCGACCCGTCAGACGGCGCGTCTGCAGATCGAAGTCCAGCCAGTCTGGCAACGGGGAACCGTCTGCCCGTTCTGCGCTGTAGCGGATCACATCGTCCGGGTCGGGGTCGATGAAGGCATTGACGGGCACGACATGAACGAAAACTTCCAACGCCCGTCCGTGGAGTGCGGCCAAGGGCGTGGCCAGTGCCGGCCCCCGGTTGTCCATGGCCTTGTCGATGACACCGCGCATGAACGCCTGGTCCCACACCGGACCATCGGCAAACTCGACACGATCGATCTTGTGGTCGCTGACCTGGGTACCAGCGACCTGATTGGCCTCGAAGTAACCGGCGATCGTGACCTGATCGTCCGTGCCCTTGATCGCCAGCACCATGTCGTCGCTGGTTCGCCAGCCTACGATATCGGTTGCGGCAATGTTTGGGCCGAAACGCAGCGTGTCGACCGCAGCCGCCAACGACAGGTCTGCGCTATCGCGCAGCACATCGGTATTGCGCAGCGTGTCATGGCCCGCCCCACGGCCGAACAGGTACACGTCGTTGCCGGCGCCCCCCGACACGAAATCGTCACCACCACCACCGTCCAGCAGGTTGTCACCGGCATTGCCGGTCAGGACGTTGTCGCCCGCATTGCCGGTCAGCAGCAGGTCTGCGTTGCCAGTGGCCATCAGTTGCTCGACGTTGTCATGCAGGGCATGGGACACACTGGTGCGTACGCTGTCGTATCCAGCATCCGGGTTCTCGATGATCTGCTGCGCCGCGTCGCCAATGTCGTAGATGTCGTCGCCCGCGCCACCCTCGAGCAGGTCGGCACCGCCACCCCCATCCAGCCGGTCATTGCCTGCACCAGCGAGGAAATGGTTGGCCGCGGTATTGCCGGTGATCGTGTTGTCCCGCGCATTGCCGGTCACGCCGACAGCCCCGTCACCGATGACCCACAGATTCTCGATGTGATCCGGCAGCGCGATGTCGACTGAACTGAACACGGTATCCAGGCCTTCGTCGGCGAACTCGAGCACGATGTCGGCGATATCGTCAACGTAGTAGATATCGTCCCCGGTTCCACCCAACATGCGATCGGCCTGGCCGCCGCCATCGAGATGGTCATTGCCTGAGCCCCCGTACAAGGCGTCATGACCGCCACCCCCCGACAGGTGGTCATTGCCATCGTCGCCATGGAGCAGGTCGTCACCGTCGAAGGCCATTGCGGACGGGTCGGCCGCCATTGTGTCGCCGATCAGCGTGTCATCCCCGGCGCCGCCGAACATCACGTCCGCCCCACCACCGCCAATCAGCACATCGTGGCCATCGCCACCGTCGAGGTAATCATCGCCATGAAAGGAGCCTGCCAGCATGGCCAACACGTCGTCACCGATGAGTTGGTCGGCGCCCTCCCCGCCGAGCAACATGTCGTCGCCACCACCACCGACCAGAGCATCGTCTCCGACGCCTCCATCGAGATAGTCCGCACCATGGAAGTCGCCTGCCAACGCCGGGTTGCTTTCGTCGCCCCACAACGCATCGTTACCTTCCCCACCAAACACGTGGTCGTCGCCACCGCCGCCCACCATATGGTCATCGCCGCCTTCGCCATCGAGCATGTCGTCCCCGAACGCCAAACCGCCCAGCGACAAGGCGGTGGCTCCCGATGTGTTGCCAACAATGTTGCTGGCAGTCGTGTCTCCCCACAGCGTATCGGCGCCCGCTCCGCCGTACACCGTATCGTCGCCACCGCCGCCCTCCAGATAGTCGTTGCCAGCGCCACCATCGAGGAGGTCCGAGCCGTGCACCGTCAAATCGACGAACAATGCGCCATCAGTGCGCCCTGCGCTGTCACCATAGATGAAATCCGCGCCGGCGCCGCCATACAACTGGTCAGAGCCGCCGCCACCGTGGATCTCGTCATCACCGATTCCTCCGTCGATGTAGTCGGCGCCATGCAGCCGTACAGGCGTTGAGTTCAGGTAGCCCGGTGTCACGATACCGTCGCCCCGAATGATGTCGTCTCCACTGCCTGCATCAATGAAGTCGGCGCCAGCCAGGCCGTCGATCCAGTCGTTGCCAGCACCGCCGTCGACCCGGTCATCTCCCGATCCGGCGACGATGGCATCATTTCCCTCCCCTGCATCGATCACATTGGCGCCGACGACCGCGCCTTCACCGACTACGCCGTCCCAGATCAACAGGTCGGGGGCATCCAGGTAGACGCCCCATGTGGCACCCTGGCCGAGAATGGTTTTTCCCACCGGGGCCTGCCAGCGGTCATTGGGACCCAGCTGCTGCAACTGGCGGCTCAACACCGCGGAACCCGCCAGAAAGTCGTTGCCAGTGCCCCCGACAAGGTGGTTGTCTCCCGCTCCACCCGCAATCAGATCGTCACCGGCGCCGCCGTAAAGCCTGTCATTGCCATCACCACCATCGATCGCATCGTTGCCGGACAACGCATCGATCCGGTCATTGCCCGATGACCCGTACAACACGTTCTCACTCAGCAACACGTCATCGCCGGCCACCAGGTTGTCGTCGCTGCCCACCGTGTGGGCGAGTTCGCCGGCCGCCACCACGATGCGGCCTTCGCGAACCATATCCTCTGAACTCACACGAGTGCGATACGACTGATCGCCCGTGATGGTGTGTGTCGCGACGCCGCTGTCCTGCAGGTGCAGCGTCCAGGCGTTGGAGACAATCGACGCACCGTCGCGGGTCACGCTGGCGTGCAAAGTGATATCGGTATCGCCATCCAACTCACCTTGCTGCAGCAAACCAAAGGAAACTGCAGTCTGCCCTGCCTGCAAAGCGATCGTCGCGCCATGCGCATCCGTCATCGTCGATCCCAGGACCAGCCCGAACTGCTCTGCCAGATCCGAAAAGGCCAACGTCACCACCTCCCCGGCCCTGGCGGCGCTGCGCAACAACACTGTGAAGCTTTGCGCTCCGCCTTCGCCAGTCACAGTCGCGCCGGCCACTGTGCCAACAACCCTGTCCCAGAACCCGCTTTGCTGCGCGCCAGCACGGATGGCGTCACCCGCGCCCTGCACGATCAGACACTGTTGGCTGTCGTCCAGACGCACCCCCAGGAAGCCGCCTTCCGTCGTCGTCGCCGCAATCAGGTCGAAATTGTTCAAGATGATGCGGTTGGCTGGATCCCCCGCACGTGTGATGACCAACTGGCTGCCGGTCGCAGACTGCCGGCTGTCGCGCACGGTGTAATGCTCGGTCGCACCATCCACACCATCACCCCGCCATTCGTTGGCAAAGCCGGAACTTCTTCCGCCCCTCAACATTCGCTCATCCAGCTCGATCGAACCCAGACCGCCGAGATCGTGAACGCTGTCGACACCGAAGTTGCCGGCGAAGACATAAGTGTCGCTGCCGCGCCCGCCCTCGAGATAGTCGTTGCCGGTCAGGCCTTCGAGGCGGTCGTTGCCGGCGCCGCCGTACAAGCGATCGTCCCATGCATCGCCGATGATCACGTTGTGTTGATCGTCGCCAAAGGTGACCCTGCGGACATCCGCGTCGAAAATGGGACCACCTCGCCGCAGTAAAGCTGACTGATGACTCGCCATGTCAACCATATCGGTGTTGCGAGCGCCGAGCAACGGTGTGTCGGAAACAAGATCGTGATTGTTTCGATACACGATCGCATCCAGCATCTTGACGCGATCCTGGAACCAGCTATCCGAAAACGCGACCGGGGTGACAGCGTCTTTCTCTGCGGTCCAGTCCACAAAGTCCACCGCGCGAGATTGCCGCCAGAACGCGGTCAAGGCAGCATCAGAGGCCGGATTCGAATCGATGGCCGTGAGAAAGAACGGGCTGAGGTCCTTGAGCGCCACCAGCATGCCGAACTCAGTTGCAGCAAGCGCTATGAGGTCCTTGGTGACAATCTTTACGGAAACCTGCCCAGCTAGCGCCGCAAACTGCGGATGGGCGACCGGGAACGCTGGCGATCCCCCAACGAGCCGCTGAACCGCCAAATGCAATTCGTTCCGGTACGCATTGCCGGCGTCCAACGCACTTCGATCTATACCCAAAAGAACCTCGACCCCGTCGACCAGGTTTTCAAGGCTGCGGTTCTGTCCATTGGCGGACGCCCGCAAAAAATCGCCGAATGACGTCAAACTCAGCCCATAGTCCATCCTGTGGAGCATGTCGAAGACTGTCAGGGCATCGGTTACCTGACGCTGATCGTGGTTGTAGGAGGGTCTTTTCGGATCGGGAACATCACCCACGAATTGGTTTTCAATGGGGATGGTCAGTGGTTGCCCCGGAAAGTTTCCATCGGGGAAACCGGCAATCAGATTGAACTCGTCTTCGACGCCTTGTGTTTCGCTTGACACAACATTGACAATGGCAGGGTCACCCGGCTTGGGGGCAGCCCCACCCAAGGCGCGAAAGAGCGTATTGACATAGTCGTTGTCAGGGAAGCCGGGCGAATTGAAGGCTACCGCCTGCGAAACCCGGTCGCCAAAAAGGCCGACAAATGCCATTGCCAGATGCCCACCCAGCGAAGAGCCAGTCACGACAACCTTGCGGTCAGGGAATTCTGCAAATATGTTCAACGCGTTGACAGCGCTGGACGCAACCGGACCACGAGCCAGATAGTCGGCTGCCGGCAAGCTCGTCCCGTCGCTCATTCGGAAGTCTGACAACCTCACCGCTCCCACGGGCTTAGACTCACCTTCATAGAGTCTGACGATCTCGAACTGGGCAAGATCTGTCCTGCCTCGCGTGCTGACGCGTTGCCACCAGTTGTACATTGCAACAATCTGATTGGCAGCCAATCCCTCGGTGAGAATTTGATTGACCGCATCAACGTCTGTCGGAACACCAGACATGAACTTCTGTTGGGTGCCTCGAAATGCCAGAAATATTTGGTCAGTGTTGGTGTCGGCACGGCCTTGAAAGGCGGTTACGTCGAAGCTACTCGTCAGACTCCCATCCGCTGAGCTAGCATCATTGAAGGTTGCCGAGGCAACATCAAATCTATCCTTGAATCGATCTGCCTGTGCATATGTAAATCCGTACAAATGCCCATTTGATGCTTCAAGCTCGGAAATTGTTGGCGATCGATCGGCGACATTGAACTGTCCATAACTTGCAAGTGCGACTTCTGCAAAGTCAATGAATTGAGTAGTGTTCATTTTTCCTCCAATGCGCTTCTACGCGGGTGATTGAGGAAGACATTGATCTCCAAACTATCCTTAAGTGTGTTGTCAGGACAATTTCGGATCTCACCATGATCGATGCCGAGAGTTCCCCCGTCGGCTCTCTGATATCCGTAGCGCTCAGCAAGGATCTTGTTATCCGAGGTGCGTACGATCCGCTCTGTGTACTTGACTACGCTGGGGTTGTCATGATTGAGCACTTCAACTGTCCGCGTCTCAGTCACATACGGATACTGCGGGCCGAGAGTTACGCCTTCAGAGCGGCTAGGTACTCCAAGGCTCCTCACGGGAGTGGTATCCCGGAAGTACTCCTTCGTCTCCGGCGCCATAACCGTCTCATACACCCGCGTCGCAACATCCTTGCCGTCATTCGCCGCGCACAACGCCTCGATCTTCGCGTCCCATTTGCGGACTTCATAACTCTGATAAAAACCCCACGCGACGAAGCCCGTAACCAATACGATCAACGCCACGACGGCGAAACCCAGTAAAGACAGAATCACTTTCAACATCAGACAACCCTCCTGAATTCGGTACCACGCGTATCGATCAATCAGCGCCCGCGGCTTGGGCGTCAACGCCAACAGCAATAAGCACTACTAACCTCCCCGCCTCACCGCTCCCGCAAACTCTCACTCCCTGCCCTTTGAATCGGACTCAACAGGAAGTCGATCACCCGTCGTTGCCCGGTCTTGATTTCAGCGGTGATATTCATTCCCGGACCGAGCCGAACACTTTTGCCGTCCACGTCGATCGTATTCTTCGCCAGCAGCAGTCGCGCGGGGAAGATCGCGCCGCGTTGTTCGTCCTGCACTGCGTCTGCCGTGACCAGTTCCACGGTGGCGGGTACAGTGCCGTAGCGCGTGAAGACAAAAGTCTCGAGCTTGACTTCCGCCGCCTGACCTGCACGGACAAAACCGATGTCCTTGTTCTCGAGCGTCACCTCGGCTACGACCTGGCCGCCACTGGGTTCGTCGGGAACGATCACCATGAGGGGTTGCGCCTCGGTCACGACGCCGCCCACGGTGTGGGTTGCCAGTTGTTGCACCACGCCCGCAACGGGCGAGCGCAACACTGTCAATTGCTCGCGCTGCAGCGCCTTGCTTAGTTCCAGCCGCGATTGCGCCAGGCGTTGCCGGGCCAGTGTTTCCCGCTCGGACAGGTCGCGCCGTGTCTGCGCGACATACCCCGTCAAGCCGGAGACGCTTTGCGCGTGCGATGCCATTGCTTCCTGCAGTCGCGCCTGCTCGGTGGCGATGTCGCGCTCCATTTCGATCCTTTCACGGGTGCGGTCCTGCCCGGCGTGATTCGAGATGAAGCCCTGGGTGACCAATGCCCGCATGTCGTCTTCGCGTTTGCGGATCATCGGTAACGTCGCCTCCAGCTTGGCCAGCACTTGCTGCGCCGTGGCGATTGCGGCCTGACGGTGTCGCAATTCGGCGGCGAAACGCGCGCGTTGGGCAGCAATATCGCTCCATTCGGCCGCAAGTTGCGACTGGACTCTGTCGCGTTCGGCCGTCAGCGACTGTTCCGGTTCATGTTGAGATGCAGATGCAGATGCAGATGCAGATGCAGGTGCAGGTGCAGGTCCGGGTGCGATCGGTCCTGCCGCTTCACGCAACAAGGCCGTTGACACCTGCGGCATCGCCGCGGGGGGCGTCTTTAACGCCAGCCGCAACAAGCGCGCGCGAATGGCATCCGAATGCGCCGATCGCCGTTGATCCAGCACACCGGCTTTGTCAGCCATTACGTCGGTCGCATCCAGCTCCACCAGGGCCTGCCCTGCCAGTACATGGTCGCCATCCTCGACCAGCACACGCTGCACCACACTGCGCTCGAGCGGCTGCACCACCTTGCTGCGCTCACCCACGATGATGCGCCCCGGCGCAACTGCCACGATGTCGATCTTTCCGATCCAGGCCCATGCCACAGCAATGGCCAGCAATGCCATCAACAGGTATCCCGCGCGCCGCGGCGCCGGATGCACCGGTGTGTCGCGCAAACTGAGCGCTGCCGGCAGAAATGCGATCTCATCGGCCTCACGAGGTGCGCCGTCCATCACCTTGCGCTGACGCCACGACGCGGCGAATACGGCTGCATAACGCGCAACCAGATTGCCCCAGGCGCCGTCGTGCAGCATGGCGGGCTGCGTCATGCCATCGCCCCGTCCACGGGCTGGCCGCCATCCTGCATCGACCACAGACGCGCATACAGACCGTCCGGGCGTGCCAGCAACTGGTCATGGGAGCCTGCCTCGACGATTGCGCCCTTGTCCATCACCACAATGCGGTGCGCGCGGCGCACCGAGCTGAGCCGATGCGCAATGATCAATACGGTGCGCCCGCGGCAGATCCGGGCCATGTTGCGCTGGATGACGGCTTCGCTTTCGTAGTCCAGGGCACTGGTGGCTTCATCCAGAATGAGAATGCGCGGGTTGGTGAACAAGGCGCGCGCAATTGCGATGCGCTGGCGTTGCCCGCCGCTGACGCTGCCGCCCTGCTCGCCGACCAATGTGTCGTACCCCTGCGGCAAGGCACTGATGAATGCGTGCGCGCCCGCCAGCCGCGCGACGCGCAACACCATCTCCAACGGCGCGGCCGGATCGGCAATCGCGATGTTTTCGCGGATGCTGCGGTTGAACAACAGGTTTTCCTGCAGCACCACGCCGATCTGACGGCGCAACTGCGCCGCGTCGATCAGGCTGATGTCCATGCCATCGACCAGCAACCGCCCGCTCTCGGGCGTGTACAGCCGCTGAACCAGCTTGGTCAGCGTGCTCTTACCGGAGCCTGATCGGCCCACGATGCCCAACACCTCGCCCGGCCGGATATCGACCCACACGTCGTTCAACACCAGCGGTCCATCCGGCTGGTAACGAAAACGCACTTGGTCGAACGTGATCCGGCCCGTGACGGCCGGCAACTGCATCGCACCCGAGCCCGGGGACTCCGTGCGGGTGTTCAGGATGTCGCCCAGGCGCGCCACCGACACACCGGTTTGCTGGAAGTCCGTCCAGAGTTGCGACATACGCAAGATTGGCTGCGCGACCCGCTGCGCAAACATCGTGAATGCCACGAACTGGCCCACCGTCAGCACATTGGCCATGACCAGGTGCGCGCCGTACCACAGGGTTGCCGCGTTGACCAGTTTGCCGATCAGGTTCGCCATTTCATGGGCCGCACTGGCCAGGGTCTGCGTGCGGAAGCTGGCCTGCACATAGGCCGCCAGCTGGTTGTCCCAGCGCCGGCTGAAGCCGGGCTCGAGCGCGGCGGCCTTGACCGTCTGGATGCCGGTGACCGTCTCCACCAGCATGGCCTGGTTTTCGGCGCCGCGGGCGAACTTGACGTCCAGCCGCCGGCGCAGGATCGGCGACACGACCAGGCTGAGGGTGACATACAGCGGCAGGCTGGCCAGCACGATCCAGGTCAACGGCACGCTGTAGAAAAACATCACGCCCAGAAAAACAAAGGAGAACACCAGATCGAGCACTACGCTCAAGGCACTGCCGGTCAGGAAGTTGCGGATGTTCTCGAGCTCGCGCACCCGTGCCACCGAATCTCCCACCCGCCGCGCCTGAAAATAGGCCAGCGGCAAGGCCACCAGATGGTGGAACAACCGCGCGCCCAGTTCGACGTCGATGCGGCTCGTCGTGTGACTGAAAACATAGTTTCGCACGATGCCGAGCAGGCTCTCGAAAATGACCACGACCACCAGGCCGATGACCAGCACGTCCAGTGTGGTCAGGGCCTTGTGCACCAGCACCTTGTCCATCACTACCTGAAAAAACAGCGGGCTGATCAGCCCGAAAAGCTGCAGTACAAACGACACCAGCAGGACTTCGCCAAGCAGCCGGCGGTATTTGACCAGTGCCGGAACGAACCAGGAAAAATCAAAACGTGCCAGCCCACCGGCCAGAGTGGCGCGGCTGGTGATCAGAATCAGCTCACCGCTCCAGCGCGAGGCGAAGCTGGCCAGCAGTTCTATGCGTGGTCCCGCCGGGCGACTGCGCGTGGCCGCATCATCGTCCTGGGCTGGCGCGCCAGCACCCGGTTGCGGCGTCGACACCAATACCCGGGCTCCATCGCACTGGGCCAGCAGGCAGATTCCATTCACGCCCTGATGGTCATTGCCTGCCTGGGCCACACGCATGATCGCCAGCGCCGGCAACGGCGTGTGCATCAGGCGCTCGGAACGGGTGCGCACCAGCCTCGCCTTCAGTCCGAGATGGCGCGCGGCACGCAACAGGTCGTCGACACGCACCGGGTCGCTGGCAGACAGGCCGAGCTGGTGCGCAAGATGCGCCGGATCCGCAGCAACCTGGTGCAGCCGGGCAATGGCACACAACGCCGCCAGACCCGTGTCCGGAGGCGTTGCCGCGCTGTGCGGGTCCGCGCGCTGCTGCTGCGAGCCAGTCGCACTACCCGCAATTGCTGCGCCGGCGCCGACTGCGGCTGTCGCCACTGCTCCCATGTTGTCGCCCTTTCATGAAGGCTTGTCACCGTTGACTCTTTTGCCTCTGGCCAAAAGATACAACGGTGTGCCGTCAAGGTGGGCTATGGGCTTCCCTCGTCGTAATGACGCGGCGCAGCAGGCGCAGTTTCAGCCCGGCAGGCCCGTGCATGGGTGCGAACGGCCTGGCCTCATGCGCGGCGCTCCAGCGCGCGGACTACGGCGCGCCAAAGTGCGATGGTCGGCGGGATGGGCCGGATGGGCCGGATGGGCCGGATGGGCCGGATGGGCCGGATGGGCAGAGTAGATCAGCTCCGTGACCGCAGGCGCGCCATCAGTACCAGAGACACCAGCGCCGTTGCAACGAAACACAGGAACGACCAGTTGGCGATCGATCCGCCGAGGAACGTCCAGTCGACTTTGGAGCAGTCACCGCCACCCTTGAAGATCATCGGAATGGCGCGTTGCAGCGGGAACGTCTCGATCATTCCGTAGAAATCACGTCCACACGTCACGACCTCGGGCGGATACCACTGCAGCCAGCTCTGACGCGCGGCCACAAAGGCACCAAATCCGGCCATCAGCACCATCAGCAGCAGCCCGATGAAGTGCACCGCCCGGGCACGGGCAACCGCGCTGAGCCCGGCCAGCAAGGCCACCAATACCAGGGCATACCGCTGTACGACACACATCGGGCACGGCTCGAGACCCACCACATGCTGCAGATACAGGCCATACGCCAGCAGTCCGACAGAACCGGCACAAATCATCAGCAGACTCTGGCGCGCACTCACGGAACGGAACATGAAAACTCCAACGACAAATTCGAAACAGCAATGGCAACCCGGCTGATTGAACACCCATGCCGGGTCGGGTAACAAAAAACGACGACAATTTCCCCTTTGTCGACCACGTTTGGATAGAGGGAGTATTTCATGGCACGGATGGTTCAATGCATCAAGCTGGGCAAGGAAGCTGAGGGGCTTGACTTTCCTCCGTATCCTGGTGAGTTAGGCAAGCGCCTGTGGGCGGAGGTCAGCAAGGAAGCCTGGGCCGCATGGCTCAAGCACCAGACCATGCTGGTGAACGAAAACCGGCTGAATCTGGCCGATGCCCGCGCCCGTCAGTACCTGGCACGCCAGATGGAAGCCCATTTCTTCGGCGATGGCGCCGACGCGGCGCAAGGCTACGTTCCGCCCGCCAACTAGGCCCTGTCACGGGTAGCCGGCATGGCCGACCCGTTGCCGGTACCAGACTGGATGCGCGCCTGCGCCCTGCCGCAGGCATGGCGCGGCCACCCTGCGTGGCGGGTGCTGGACGCCGACTTTGGCCAGGGCGGCCGCTTTTTCCCGCTGTGGCAGGCCTGGGCAGACGACCCACATGGCTGCGCCATGCTGCATATAGTGGCGATAACCGACAAGGCGCCATCGCGCGATGCGATGCTGGGCGCCATGGCGGCGTTCCCATCGTTGTCAGCGATCGCGCCTGAGCTCGCGCAACAATGGTTCGGCCTGTTGCCGGGCTTTCACCATCTGGTGCTGCACCAGGGGCGTCTGCGTTTGACACTGTGTATCGGCACGCGCCAGGCCATGTTGCGCGAACAGCAGTTTGTGGCCGACAGCATCGTGCTGCAGGCTGCCGACAACACCGGGCAGACGTCTGTCTGGGACGCCTGGGGCATCAAGGCGCTGACCCGGCTGTGCCGGCGTGGCACCGGCATCGCGCTGCCGTCGCAAGGCAGGCTCGACCCGGCCATGCTCGAACATGCCGGGTTTGTTGCGCAGCCATCGTCCGACGCGTGCCACCTGCCACAGGGCGTCTGGTCCGGGTGTTTCCAGCCCCGCTGGCAGATCAAGTCCAGCCGCAACGCATGGCAACTCACACCGATTCCGGTCGCAGATTGCATCGTGATCGGCGCCGGGCTGGCGGGCGCATCGGCCGCCGGCGCGCTGGCGGCGCGTGGCTGGACGGTGACGGTGCTCGACGCGGCCCCTACGCCAGCGGCCGGAGCGTCGGCATTGCCGGTCGGGCTGCTGGCACCCCAGGTCTCACGCGACGACGGCCCCCGCTCGCACCTGTCCCGCGTCGGTGTACGCATGACACTGCAGGCTGCGCGCCGGTTGCTGCGACACGGCCAGGACTGGGCCTTGTCGGGCACGGCCTGGCGTGGCGAAGCGGCAGCCGCGTTGCCTGCACCTTGGCCGCCGCAAGGACGCGCGTGGGTCGAGGCCGGCTTACCCCCAGGTCGTGCGCTGCCAGGGCCTGGGGCCCAGGCCGGGCAGGACGACTGTCTGTGGCACGCAGCCGCCGGCTGGATCAAGCCCGCGGCCCTGATTCATGCCTGGTTCGCGCAGCCGGGTGTCCGTTTTCAGGGCAACAGCCCCGTACATGGGATCACGCGTGGCAACGGCCAATGGCGCCTGTTCGGCTCCAACGGACATTTGCTGGCCGAAGCAACGCAACTCGTGATTGCCTGCGCGGGCCATACCGACGCCCTCGTGCACATGGCCATGGAGGCAACAGCAACAGCAACAGCCAGGGCAATAGGCGCGCCCTCGCCGCGGCCACCGGCCCACAACCTCGCATCGTTGGCAGCCGTCCATGGCCAGGTGTCCTGGGCCGCCCATACCGACGCCGACCAGCCGCTGTTTCCCGATTTCCCGGTAAACGGGGCCGGCAGCGTGCTAGCCCAAGTGCCATGGCAGTCAGGCACGGCATGGTTTGCTGGCGCCACCTATGAAAACGCCACGGCCCCCGCCTTGACCGAATCGCAGGCACATGCCCAGAACCTGGAGCGGATCGCCCAACTGCTGCCCGGCGCCGCAGCAGCGCTGCAACCGGCATTCGCCTCAGGGGGGGTGCATGCCTGGCGCGGAACCCGCTGGACGACGTCCGACCGCCTGCCGATCGTCGGTCATTGGCCCCTCGACAACACCGATGCCATGCCCAGTCTGTGGATCAGCACGGCAATGGGCTCGCGTGGGCTGACCTATGCCACCTTGTGTGGCGAATTGATTGCCGTGCAGATGGGTGCCGAGCCGCTACCCCTGGAGGCACGGCTGCTCAGGTTCATCAGCAGCGGCCGGGCGCGGGTGCGGCTGTAGTGCAAGTCCGCCCGCGCACACGCAGCGAATCGCGAGCGTCAGGCACCCGACGATCAGACCATCTGGAAGACCCGGTATAAATGACCCGGGTCGTAGGGTTTGTCCAGCAACGCCCGGCACCCCGACTGCTCGGCCCGCTCATGCATGGCCCACGACCGGTTGGCCGTTGTCACCACCACGCTGCCGATGGGCGGATGGGCGACCGTCAGACGCTCCACCAGCGCCCAGGGGTCGTCGAGCATGTCTACGTTGACGATGACGACGTCGTAATGGCGTTCGCGCAGCTTTTTCTGTGCCTGTGGCACCGACTCGACCTCATCGACATCGATCAGGCCGGCCAGCGACAGGCGGGCCCGTAGGTACAGACGATCGTCGCGTGTCGGTTCGATAATCAGGCTCTGGCGCACGCCCGGCGGGATGATGGTGGTGGACTGGCCATCCGGATCCAGATCGATATCGACGCCAACCTGGGCAAACAGCAGATCCATACAGTGCAGTATGGCCTTCCAGTTGATCGGGCGCGGGAAAACGCGCCAAGCCCGCTCGGGGGCGCCTTCGCCTACACAGATCAGTTTCAGGTTGCGATTGAGGCCGGGCGACGCCAGCGTCATGCCGGCCTCGTAGCTCTCGACGTCGATCAGGGCGATATGCGGCATCACCGGCGCCTCCGGCGTCCACAACGCATAACAGGTCGGTTGTTCTGCTGAAACCCGAAAAAGCGTATTGAGCGCATGGCGCTCCACGTCACGAAAACCCACGACCTTGACGAATACCGTACTGCTCATGGCTGCCAATGATCCTTTGCGATGGTCCCAGACTGTCCCTGAAACGGCACGATGCACGTCGGGAGGCCGGCTCAAACGGCTGGTTCAGCGCAATTTGTAGCCCATAATTCTGATACGTTTTCTACCAACGGGTCAACGCCATGACCGGCGCCGTGGATGCTGCCACCGACCGACCCGCAACTCTGGATTGATTTAACCATGATTCTTGTCGCCGGCTCGGCCAATCTCGACTTCGTAGTGCGCGCCGCGCACATCCCGGCTCCGGGCGAAACCGTGCTGGGCCATGGCCTGGCGACTCACCCCGGCGGCAAGGGCGCCAACCAGGCGGTTGCAGCCGCGCGCGCCGGCGGCAGCACGACCCATATGCTGCTGGCACTGGGCAACGATGCGCACGCCCAGCCACTGGAACAGTCGCTGCATGGCGCCGGCGTCCAGACGCACATCGTGCGTAGCGCCGAGCAGGCGACCGGCACGGCATTCATCTGCGTGTCCGACGACGCGGAAAACGCGATCACCGTGGCATCGGGCGCCAACAACCTGCTGGCACCGGAGCATCTTCCGTCGCTGGAAGGATTCAGCCATTTGCTGATGCAGCTTGAAACCCCCTTGGCAACGGTTGCCGCCTATGCGCGCGCCGCCCGGGCCGCAGATGTCACGGTCGCGCTCAACGCCGCGCCGGCACAGCCGCTCGATGCCGGGATTCTGGCGCTGGTCGACATACTGATCGTCAATGAGGGTGAACTCGCCAGCATCACCGGCCACAACGGCACGGTCAGCCAGGGACTGGCCCAGCTGCAGGTTCCGGTCGTCGTCGTGACACTGGGCGCGCGGGGTTGCTGCGCGCGCACCGGCTCCGAGTTTCTGGTGCAGCCGGCGTTCGCGATCGACCCGGTCGACACCACCGGCGCCGGCGACACCTTCTGCGGCGTGCTGGTCGCGGCGCTCGATCAGGGTGCCGCCCTGGCGGATGCGCTACGCACGGCCAGCGCGGCATCGGCGCTGGCATGCACCCTGCCTGGAGCACAGTCGGGCATTCCCGGGACCGCCGCCGTGGCCGAATTCCTCACGCGGCGCGGCAAAGCCACACCAGCGCAACAGGCCGAACTGCGTCGCTTCTGCGGCCTGCCGGACTGACCATGCGACACGGCACCGCACCGAAGACCTGCGGACGTCAGCGCCCACCGGCCCCGACGCGTCCGACAATACCCATCCCTCTATCGAAAGGCTCTCGCGCATGACCCAACAAGCCAAGACCCGGGTGATCTACGACACCGACCCCGGTGTCGACGACGCCATGGCCCTGTATTTCGCGCTGGCCCATCCGGCAATCGACCTGGTCGGCATCACCACCACCTTCGGCAACGTCAGCGTGGAGCAGGCGGCCACCAACGCGCTGTACCTGACCGAACTGGCCGGCTGCGACGTGCCGGTGACCAGGGGCGTGGCCGTGCCCTGGTGCAAGCCACCCGAAACGCCACCGGCGCATATCCACGGCGCCGATGGCCTTGGCAACCTGGGCGCACGCAAAACCGTCACACGGCAGCTCGACCCGCGTTCATCGGCCCAGTTCATCGTCGACATGGCGCGCGCGCATCCGGGCGAAATTGTGCTGGTGGCCGTTGGCCCGCTGGGCAACCTGAGCCTGGCCCTGCTGCTGGAGCCCCGGCTGCCGGTATTGCTGCGCGAAGTCATCATCATGGGCGGCACCGTGGCCGAACCGGGCAATGTGTCGCCGGTGGCGGAGGCCAATATCTGGAACGATCCCCATGCGGCCGACCGGGTGTTCACCGCCGGCTGGAAACTCACCATGGTCGGCCTGGATGTAACCCACCGGGTGGTCACGACGCTGGAGCAGTTCCAGCGCATCGCCGACAAGCACCGGCACCCGGCCACCGACGCCTTGCTGCATGCGGTGGACTTCTATTCCCGCTTTTACAGCGGCCTGTACCAGCACATCGCCAGCACCCCAGGCTGTTTTGCCCATGACCTGCTGGCCTTCGTGTACCTGGTGCAACCCGACCTGTTCAGCACCAGCGCCAAGGCCGTTCGCGTGGCCACCGACGGCCTGGCACAAGGCCAGACCATCATGAACCAGCGCGACTTCATCGACTACCCCCATCCCGGCTGGGAAAAAGACAAACCACGCACCCAGGTCTGCATGCAGGTTGACGCGCTGGCCTGTATCCGGCTGTTTGAGGACACGATGCTGTGCGACTGGCTGCCGACTTGAGCACGGACCCGCGCGGGGCCGTGCAAGGCGCAGTGCCACAGCGATAGCCGCCGACGCCTTACGCTCAGGTGGTGTCGCGGGCGAAACCCTGCAAACGCGCGCCGGCTGCCCGCATGTCCTCAACCAGCGCCTGCATCTGCCGCGCCACAGTGGTGCGCTCACGGATCGCAAACACACTTTGCCCGGCCGCTTCGTAGATCAACCGTACGTTGTCGTGCTCATGTATTGACGCGAACACATCGCCGGTCAGGGCCTGCTGCAAAGGCATCGGCAATGCCGCTGGCGCTGACGCGTCGCCCCAGGCATCGATCCATTCACTGCGCACGACGCGGCAAGGTTTGCCACTGTGGGCTCGAGTGATGACGGTATCTTCGCTGCCACTGGCCACAAGGCGCGCCAGCAGCGCCGGGGGCGTGTGGTTCTCGACGGCCGCCATCCACAGGGTGCCCAGCCAGCCGCCCTGGGCCCCCATGGCCAGCGCTGCGAGTATCTGCCCGCCATTGCCGATGCCACCCGCAGCCAGCACCGGTGTATCACCCGCCACCGCCACGATCTGCGGCACCAGCGAATACGTGCCGACGACACCGGTATGGCCACCAGCGTCATAACCCTGCGCCACCAGCACGTCGACCCCCATGGCCAGTGCCTTGTGCGCATGGCGTACCGAACCGATCAATGAGAACGTGGTCTTTCCGCACGCCTTGGCACGCGCAATCAGATCCTGACGCAGCCCGATTGCCGTGGCCACGCCATTGGCGTTGGACGCCAGCACCTGCTCGATCTGCGACTCGAACAGTTCCTGCGATCGCACCTGGGTGGTGAAAAAACTCGGTTTGACAGGCGCTGGCACCGCGAACTTCTTGCGCAAGCCGGCAACAAAGTCCAGGTGCTGCCGGGGTAACGCAGCGCGGACCTGCGCGATATCGCCGCTTTGCGGCACCTGCGACGGCAACATCAGATCGACACCATACGGCATCCCCTGCATGCGTTCGTCCACAGCGCGCAAGATCTCCGGGATCTCGTGCGGCATCTCGCGGGCCAGGCCCAGCACCGGATAACCACCAGCGCGGGCGATCTCGACTACGACATCGACAGAGTGCGAAAAACCGAAGATCGGATGCGCAATACCCAGCCGATCACACAGTGGTGTTCGCCAGTTCATGCGCATGTCGGTGCCGTGGCCGGCAACCCCGGTGCATGTTGCGCGATCAATGGGAAACAATGCCCGCTTGCTTGATGACCTTGGTCCATTTGGTGAACTCCGCGGCAACGAAGGCGTCGAATTGCGCTGGGCCCTGCGGGTTCATGTCCATGCCCAGGCTGTCGAACTTCGCCTTGACATCCGGCATCTGCATGATCTCGGCGATATCGGCGGAGAGCTTGTTCACAATCGCGTCCGGCACCTTGGCATTCGTAACCATACCGAACCAGGTGCCCACCTCATAACCCGGCAGGTTCGCGGCTTCTGCGACAGTCGGTACATCGGGCAGGGCTGGCGAACGCCGTGCGGTGGTGACGGCGAGCGCACGCAGTTTGCCGGTCTTTATGTGGCCACTGGCCAAGGCAGCGGTCAGCGGCATCATCGACAGACGCCCGCCCAGCAAGTCGTTCATGGCATCGGGCTGCCCTTTATAAGGCACCTGGGTCAGCTTGATGTCGGCCATCTGGCCCAGCAACTCACCCGACAGGTGATTCGATGTACCGTTGCCAGCCGTCCCATACGTCAGCGGCGTCGGACTGGCCTTGGCAAATGCAACCAATTCAGCCATGGTCTTCACCGGCATGTCGGGGTGCACGACAAAAACGTTCGAAATCACGCCGAACCCTTGCACGGCACCAAAGTCGCGCACTGGATTCCAGTTGACGCTTTTCATCAGGCTCGGTGCCACGGCATGCCCGGGCGAGACGGTCAACAAGGTATACCCGTCCGGTGCGGCTTTCGAGGCATAGTCGGTGCCGATCGAACCACCAGCACCGGCCTTGTTCTCCACGATGACCGGCTGGCCATAGCGGGTCGACAGCTTGTCGCCGATCAGCCGGGCGATCGAGTCGACGATGCCACCAGCCGTAAACGGCACGATGATCCGGATCGGATGGTTAGGATAGGATTCGGCCTGAGCGCGCGCCAGCGGTGCGCTGAGCAACGCAGCACAAGCAACGGCGACGACGGCGGCAGCGGAAAAGGTACGGACGGTTGTTTTCATCAAGGTCTCCTGGTTATAGTTCGGCAAAAAAATCGGGTACCGCAGCGGGAATCGCCGCTGTAAACACACGCTGGTTGACGGGATGCGTGCGTGCCTCGTGCAGGTTCAGCACCGGCGTCACACAGGCGTCGACCGATTCGAAATGGCGCGCCCAGTGCGCCTGGTCATGCGCCGCGAACCGGGCCTGCAACGCTGCAGCAAGTGCGGGCCACCGCGTCTTGTCGCTGCGAGCGGGTATGTCGGCTGCGTTGAGCGTCAGCGCCAGCAGCAGAGCGTCGTAGAAACGCTGCTCAATCGCGCCCACCGCCATATGGCGATCGTCACGCGTGCGATAGGTCCGGTACCACGGCACGCCACCATCGATTACGTTGGCAGCCGGTGCATCGTTCCAGGCGTCCACCCGCAGACGGCCGTAAACGGCCGACAACAGATGCGCACTGCCGGCCACCATCGCCACATCGACGACACAGCCCTTCCCGCTCGAGGCCCTTGCAAACAAGGCCGCACCGATACCCGAACAGGCATACAACGCCCCGCCGCCGATGTCGGCGATCAGGTTCACCGACACGTTGTCCGGCCCGCAGGCATGCAGCGCACCGGCCATAGCCGCGTAATTGATGTCGTGGCCGGCACGTTGCGCCCACGCGCTCGCGCGGTCCCAGCCGGCAAGCCGGGCGTAGACCAGGCGCGGATTGTGCTGCAGACATTCGGTGGGCCCCAGACCGAGCCGCTCCATTACGCCAGCACGAAAACCTTCGAGCAACACGTCGGCGTCGGCAATCGCGCGCAGCGCCGCGATTCGCCCCTCGTCGGTCTTGAGGTCGTGCACTGCCGTCTCGCGCTCCCACTGTCCGATGTCGCCTTCAGGCGCTACCGGCACCCCAAGTTCGACCGGCCGGGGTGACTGCACCCGCAAAACGGACGCCCCCTGTTGCAGCAGCCACCAGGCGCAAAACGGTACGCCACCGACTGTTGCAAACTCGACCACACGCAGGCCGGCGTACGGCTTCATGGCGACGACTCCACCACCGCCTGCGCACGCGCCATAGTGCGCCGCGCAATGTTCACCAGGTGGATCTGGCTCGTGCCCTCATACAACCGGAACAACCGCACATCGCGGTAGAAGCGCTCGGCCACGTTGTCGGCGATGTAGCCGCTGCCACCGAACAGCTGCACGGCCCGGTCCGCCACACGGCCACACATCTCGGAGGCAAACAACTTGCACATGGAGGCCTCCATCGTCACGTCGCCACCGGCATCACGGGTGCGCGCCGTTTCCAGCACCAGCGCGCGTGCTGCATGGACCTCGGTGTTGCTCTCGGCAATCATCTGTTGCACCAGCTGGAACTCGCCGATCGGCTGGCCGAACTGCCGGCGTGACGATGCTTGACGTACCATCTCGTCGACCAGGCGCATCGCTGGGCCGACGCACAGCGCGGCCAGATTGATGCGCTGCTTGTTCAGTGCTTTCATCGCAGTGCGAAAGCCCTGCCCCGGGGCATGGCCGACGATGGCGCTGGCTGGCACTCGGCAGCGCTCCAGCACCACCTCACCTACCGGTGAGCCGTGTTGGCCCATCTTGCGATAGGCCGCGGGCGTGTGCAGGCCCGGCGTGCCGCGGGCGATCAGGAACGCCGAGATGCCCTTGGCCCCCTTGGTGCCGGGTTCGGTGCGAGCAAACACCGTGAACAGTTCCGCGATCGGCGCGTTTGTAATGAAACACTTGGTGCCAGTGATCAGATAGTCGTCGCCGTCGCGCTCCGCAACGGTACGCATTGCCGTGGCATCCGAGCCGGCTTCGGACTCGGTCAGCGCGAAACAGCCGGTCGCGGCGCCACTGGCCAGTTGCGGCAACCACTGCTGCTTCTGCTCTGACGTACCGTCAACGACCAGCGACTCGGATGCAATGCCGGTGTTGCCCCCGAACCGGGCGCGGAAAGTCGTGGCGGCCTGCGACACCTCAATGTTCACGCGCGCCAGTTGTTCTGTGCTCAGGCCCGCACCACCGTACATTTGCGGAATGCTGTGGCCGAACAGGCCGAGTGCGCGCATGCGCCCGACCAGCGACTCGGGAATTGCGTCATCGCGATCGATCTGCTGCTCCAACGGAATGCACTCGTGGGTGATGAATTGACGCACCTGCTCCAGCAGGAGCGCAAAGGAATCGATTGGAAGTGTCATGGAAAGTGTGGCTTCTTGAAAATCTGATTCAGGGCATGCCACAGGCGACTTCGATCTGGCGGATGGCGTCGAGCATGCGCGGCGCAACGTCGTTTTCCAGCGTGTCAGGCTTGAGCCGATACGCCGACAAGGTGCAGTTGATCGCCACCAGTTCCTCGCGCCGCGGTACCCGGATCGGCGCGCCGACCGCATGAACCTCTTTGCGCCAGTCGCCGCGCGAATGGCAGTAGCCGCGTTCGGCGAACGCCTTCAGGTCGCCCCGCCAGACTGCGGCGTCGGTCGCGTAGCGCTCCGGGTCTTCCAGTTTGATGCGGTTGAGGATGGCGTCGCGTTCGCTGGTCGGTGCCCCCAGCACCAGCGCACGACCGATTGACGTAGACAGCAGCGGCCGGGTGCTGCCAATATCGGGCTGCTAAACGTTGCCCCGGTCCGCGCGGCAGGTGTCGACATACACGACGTTGGTGCGATCGCGCATGCCCAGATTCACCGTGCAGCCCGTCTCCTTGGCCACCTGCTCCATGAACGGGCGCGCGATCTGCCGCACGCGAATGTTGACCAGCAAGGGATAACCCAGCGACAACACGCCCGAACCCAAACGGTACTTCTGCAGGCCCTCAACGCGACTGAGATAGCCGAGCAGCGTCAAGGTGTAGGTCAGGCGTGAGACGGTCGGTTTCGGCAAGCCGGTGCGGTCGGATATCTCGCGGTTGCCCAGGATGGGATCGACCAGCGTGAAGGCCCGCAGAACCTCCATTCCGCGCGCAAGGTTCATCGAGAACTGACGGTCAGTGCTCAGGTCATGCGGATTGACCAGGCCGGGTAGGGCGATCGTCGTCATGGGGCGGGTTGTGGTGTGTGCGGATGGCTTGCTTGCTGTTTTCATGATCGGTGGCCGCTGCGAGAGCGTCAATGGTTTTGGGTCGTGTGTTTTGCTGCGCGAAACACCGATTGTGCGCAGCCGAACACTGTGGCAAAACCGCGGCACTGCGCCCTTGCGGCGCGCGAGGTGAAAAGCAGGTTTGCGAGCGCAATGGCGCCGTTGCCGCTGTTGCGATGGAGCCATCGACGTGAATCCGACCCTGAACCCTGGCGCGCTCTGCGGCGTGCGCATCCTCGACATGGCCACCGTTCTGGCCGCCCCGTTCGGCGCCACACTCTGCGCCGACCACGGCGCCGAGGTCGTCAAACTCGAGTTGCCCGATGGCAGCGATCCGCTGCGCGGCCTGCAGCCGGTCAAGGACGGCGTAGCACTGTGGTGGAAAGTGGCCAACCGTGGCAAAAAAGGCATCTCGCTCGATGTGCGCAAACCGCAAGGCAAGCAGCTGCTGTTGCGCATGCTGTCGCAGTTCGACGTGCTGGTGGAAAACTTCCGCACTGGCACCATGGACCGCTGGGGTCTCGATGAAGCGACGCTGCTGCAGGCCAATCCGCGCCTGGTCATCCTGCGCCTGACCGGTTTCGGCCAGACCGGCCCCTATGCGGCGCGACCTGGCTTTGCGCGCATCTTCGAGGCCATGAGCGGCTTTACCAGCCTGACCGGTGAACGCGGCGGCTCGCCACTGCACAGCAATTTTCCGATCGGCGATGCTGTAGCCGGCCTGTTCTGCGCTTTTTCGATCGCCAGCGAGATGGCCCGGCTGCGCGGCGACCCGCAGGCCCGTGGTTGCGTTGTCGACCTGTCTGCAACCGAAGCGCTGTTCCGGCTGCTCGATCCGTTGCCGGTCGAACATGAACAACTCGGAATAGTGCGCCAGCCCGAAGGTAACTGCGCTAGCTACACCGCACCGTCAAATATGTACATCAGTCAGGAACGGGTGTTCTTCTCGCTGGTCGCGTCCAGCAACCCCATCTTCGCGCGGCTGGCGCAGGCAGTCGGGCGTCCGGAATGGATCGCCGACGAGCGCTTCGCGACCAATCCGGCACGGGTGCTGAACCTGCGGGCGCTCGATATCGAACTCGCGGCATGGTTCATCGCGCGGCCCTATGCCACGATCGCCGAGACGCTGGAAACAGCAGGCGTTCCGTTCAGCAAGGTGTACACGATCGAAGACATCGAACGGGACGCACAGTTTGCTGCCCGCAAGGCGATCGTGCGCTTGCCAGACCCGATATACGGCAGCTTGCCGGCCCCCTGCATCGTTCCGCGCGTGGCCGGTCGCGACATGCCAATCCCGCGCACTGGGCCGGACGTGGGCGAACACAATGCCGAGGTCTATGCGCGGTTCGGTATCGATGCCGACAGCTTGGCAGCGCTGCAGGCCGACGGCGTCATCTGAAGCGCGCTCTGCGGTCGATCAATAGTCCGTCAGTGGACCATCACGCAGGCACGGGTTGCGTTCGGCACTGGCCACACGTCGCACCAGATCGCGCCCGATGATGGTCTTGTGCACTTCACTGGCGCCCTCGCCGATCTGGTTGAGCTTGGCATCGCGGAAAAAACGCTCCAGCGGGAAATCCTGCAGGTAGCCGCGCCCGCCGGTGAGCTGCAACGCGTCGGTGACCACCTGCATACACAGGTCGGTGGCGTGCAGCTTGGCCATCGACGCATAGACGGCGCAGTCGGCGTCACCCTGGTCGTATTTCTGCGCTGTCATATGCAGCAAAGCGCGCGAAGCCTCGATGCGGGTCGCCATCTCTGCCAGCATCCATTGCACGCCCTGATGGTCGCCCAGTTGCTTGCCAAACACCTGGCGATCGCTGGCATAAGTGGCGGCAATCTCGACTGCGCCAATGGCCCGGCCCAGCGCCATCGCCGCATGGCCGATCCGCGCTCGCAACAAGGCATCCTGCGCGAGCGAGAAGCCATCGCCCTCCTCGCCCAGTCGGTGACTGGCGGGCACCCGCACTCCGTCAAAAGTGAGCGAGGCGATCGGCACACCGAACCAGCCCAGTTTGCCGACCTCGGGGCTGATGGTCAGACCCGGGGCATGGCGTGGCACCAGCAAGGCGACGAAGCCTTTCTGGGCGTCGAGTCGGGCCACTACCATCAACCAATCGGCGGTGCTGGCGCGGGTGATGAATTTTTTACCACCGTCGAGCCGATACCCGTCGCCTTCGCGCCGTGCCACGCTGGTCAGGCCGCGCACATCGGAGCCGGCCTGCGCCTCGGTGAGCCCGAATGCCGCCTGGATCTCACCGCGGCACAAGCCCGGCAACAGCTGCTGCTGCAATGCCTGCGAAGCGCCGGCGATGATGGCACGCGCCGAAAGATCGGTGCCGGTAATCATCGATGCGGCCGTGCTGCAGACGCGCCCCAGTTCTTCAATGATGCGAATGCGCAGCACCTGACGCGCGTCGGTGCCGCCAAACGCCTTCGGGAATGCGGTGGCCACCACGCCTTCGCGCGACAGCAGCCGGAAGGTGTCCCAGGCGAACCGGTCCTCGCGCGCCGCCGCGGCGGCGTTCGGACCGATGGTGTCGGTGCACAAGCGGCGCACATGGCGCAGGACGTCCTGATCCTCAGGCGCCAGGCTATGCAACAGATGTTCGGAAAACAGACGGTCCGGCATCGGGGGTTCCTCCTGAATGACTGCGCATCTTGGTCACACCCCATGCAAAAGTCCAGCGGGTGTTTCGACAGGCGATACAGGGCTTGCAGGGTATGGCTGATGCGTGGTGTCATCCCAGCGCTATTTCTGCCCTAAACCAATCGCCATGACCACCACTTCCACACCCAACAACTTCCAGTGCCTGCGCACCTACCAGGAGGGCGAGTCCATCAACAGCCGGCTCGAGACCTCAAAAATCGATGCGCTGTCTGCCGGCGAGGTGGTTGTGCGCAACCGGTTTGCAGGCGTGAATTACAAGGACAGCCTGTCCATCCTCGGGCGGGCCCGCATCATCGAACAGTTCCCGCGCGTCGCCGGGATCGAGTTGGTCGGAGAAGTGGTCAGCAGCCATTCACCGGATTTCATGCCCGGCCAGCTGGTCATGGCGCACGGCTTTCGCACCGGCATCGCGTTCGACGGCGGATTCTCAGAATTCGCCCGGGTACCGGCCGCCCACCTGATGATGGTGCCAAAGGGGCTCGACGCATTGCAGGCCGCGACCATCGGTATACCCGGCTTCACTGCTGCGATGGCACTGGACCGGTTCATCACACTGGGCGTCACACCCGACCGCGGCCCGGTCGCTGTCAGCGGCGCCACCGGTGCGGTCGGCATGCTGGCCATTCAAATCCTGCAGCAGGCCGGCTGGCGTGCGGCCGCGCTCACACGCAAGATCGCCCTGACCTCGACCCTCACGGCGCTGGGCGCGCATGAGGTGATCGACTCCACAGGCCTGGTCGCAGGCAAACGACCCTTGGAAAAGGCCCGATTTGGCGCCGCCATCGATAACGTCGGTGGCGACATGCTGGGATGGTTGCTGCGCAGTCTGTGCGAAGGCGGCCAGGTCGCGGTGGTCGGCAATGCCGGCGGCAACAGCTTCCAGGGTAACGTGTTGCCGTTCGTGATGCGCGATATCGGCATGTTCGGCGTGATGGCCAGCGCGCCATGGCCGATACGCCAGCACATCTGGCAACGCCTGGCCACCGATTGGCGCCCCGACTTCGCGGCGCTGGAACCCCATGTGCAGACCATCGCCCTGCCTGCGCTGATGGACCACGCCGCGGCACAACTCGACGGCACGACCACCGGCCGGACTCTGGTCGCGTTCTGAGGCGACGGGTCGGCGCGGCCCAACACACTGCGGCGGTCCGTGACGCGCTGCTGCGCAGGGTCACGCTGTCACAGCATATAGTGCAGGCCGTTGAAATCAGCCCGGAACGTCGTGACATCAGCGGCAACCGTTTCCGGCTGCTGCGTCAGCGCGCGCACGATCAGCCCCGCCAGCGCCGCCATGTCGGGCGCGTCCATACCCAGCCGCACGATCTCGGGCACGCCCAGCCGCAGGCCGTTGTTGTCACCGGGCACCTCGGCAATCGGCAGGCCGATACCGCAGGCCAGCAGATTCGCACGCCGTAGCCGCTTGGCCGCGGTTTGCCCGCCACCAAACGGCGCGGCTTCGATGGCCAGCTGGTGCGAGTGGGTGAACCCGTGCGCCTTGGCAAACACCGGCATGTCGGCGGCATCCAGCGCTTGCGCCAATGCCTGAGCGGTGCGTTGCATCGCCTGTGCGTAGGCTGGCCCATGGGTTTTCCAGTCCAGCAGGCCGACGGCCAGCGCGGCGGTCTTGCCGGCGTCGAAGTTGGCAGTCAGGCCCGGATAGGCGATGGCGTCGATACGCTCCATCATGACCGCATCGTTGCTGACGATCAGACCGCCCGGCGGGCCGCCCAGGCTCTTGTAGGTGCTCATGGTCATCACATGGGCGCCCTGCTCCAGCGGTTGCTGCCAGACCTTGCCGGCGATCACGCCACTCTGATGGGCCGCATCGAACATCAGTTTGGCACCTACGCTGTCGGCGATTTCGCGCACCTGCGCCACCAGGTGCTCAAACAGGTTCAGGCTGCCGCCCAGCGTGATGAGTTTGGGCTTCACCTCGTGGGCCAGCGCGCGCAGGGCATCCACATCCACTGTGTAACCGTCGGCATTGACGGGCGCCGCCACAGTTTTCAGGCCGAACCAGCCTGCTGCGCCCTGCGCATGGTGGGTCACATGGCCACCGATCGAACCTGGCGGTGCAATGATCGTGTCACCCGCCTTGCAGGTGGCCATGAATACATACAGGTTGGCCAGGGCGCCCGAACCGACCCGGACCTCGGCAAACCGGGCGCCGAAGACTTCGGCCGCCAGTTCGGCGGCAATCACCTCGATGCGCTCGATCGCCTCCAGCCCCATCTCGTATTTGTCGCCCGGGTAACCGAGCGACGCGCGTGAACCCAGCCCGCGCGCCATCATGGCCTCGGCTTTGGGATTCATCACATTGGTTGCCGGGTTCAGGTTGATGCCTTCCACATCGTGGATGCTGTGATTTTGCTGCACCAGCGCCTCGAGCCGCAGCGCCAGCGCTGCCGCGTCGGTAGCGGCGGTTTCAGCCGCAATGGACTGGATAAGGTCTTCGCAGGCCGGGAGCACCCAGGCACGGTGTTGCAGGCTGGCGGGCATCGGGAGAACCTTTCTAGCAGGGTGGTTGGCAAGCAGCCGGGTCGGTCAGTTATCGATTCTGCACCGGTCAGGCTGAGGTCAAGGCTCCCGCGCAGCGCCAAATCGTCTTCTTATATGTAAATTTAGATATAACAACATCACAATAATGTAGTTTGTAATATAAAGAGCCCCGCCTACAGTCCGTGCCTATGCATGATGTGGTGTTCATTTTTGCCGGCTTTCTTGTGGGCCTCGTGGTCGGACTGACCGGCGTGGGCGGTGGCTCGCTGATGACCCCGATCCTGATCTTCGTTTTCGGCGTCAAACCCGTGCTGGCAGTTGGCACCGACCTGTTGTTCGCCGCCTTCACCAAGATGGGCGGCACAGTTCGCCTGGCGCGCGCGGACCTGGTGGATTGGCGCGTGGTGCTGCATCTGTCGGCTGGCAGCATCCCGGCATCGCTGTTAACGCTGTGGATGTTGCGCCTGGTCGGCCCGACCAGTGCGCAGGTGCAGTCATGGATCACCAGCGGCCTGGGTGTTGCGCTGCTGCTGACGGCTGCGGCCACGCTGTACAAGGCCTTCCGCGGCCAGCCTGTCAGCACCGCCACCGGCGCCCGGAACCCTGGCGCCGCAACCCGCGCACGCCACTGGAGCCTGCCACCGCTGTTCGGCGCAGCCATCGGAGCGCTGGTCACATTGACCTCGATCGGCGCCGGGGCGATTGGCGTGACTGTTCTGCTGGTGCTGTTTCCGCTGCTGCCGTTACCCCGCATCGTGGCAGCCGACATTGCTTATGCCGTGCCGCTGACGCTGGTCGCCGGCCTGGGCCACGCATCGATGGGCTCGGTCGACTGGGCCTTGCTGGCCAAGCTGCTGGCAGGTTCGCTTCCCGGCATCTGGATCGGTGCGCACCTGATGCAACGGGCCCCCGAGCGCCTGGTGCGCTCGCTGCTGTCCGTGTTGATGGCCTATGCCGGCCTGAAGCTGATCGCCCTGTAATTCACTCCCGCCACAACAACGACAACCGACGAATCCCGATTTTTTCCGAGACCGACCATGTATCAATACACCGACTTCGACCGCCAATTTGTCCAGAGCCGCGCCGCGCAATACCGTGACCAGCTGGAACGCAATCTGGCCGGCAGCCTGGCTGACGACGACTTCAAGCCGCTGCGACTGCAAAACGGCTGGTACATCCAGCGCTTCGCGCCGATGTTGCGCGTGGCCGTACCGTATGGCGAGTTGTCCAGCGCGCAACTGCGTGTGCTGGCCACCATCGCCCGCGACTACGACCGCAAGGAAGAAAACAAGTTGGACACCGCCAACCCCGGCCTGAGCGACCTGAAATCCCTGCCCAGCGGCTATGCGCACTTCACGACGCGCCAGAACGTGCAGTTCAACTGGATTCCGCTGACACGCAGCGCCGACGTGATGGAGCTGCTGGCCAGCGTGGACATGCACGGCATCCAGACCAGCGGCAACTGCATCCGCAACATCACCAGCGACGAACGCGCCGGCATCGCCATCGACGAGATCGAAGACCCGCGCCCGTATTGCGAGATATTGCGCCAGTGGAGCACCTTGCACCCCGAGTTCGCCTTCCTGCCACGCAAGTTCAAGATCGCCGTGACCGGCGCGCTTGAAGACCGCGCAGCAACCGCCTGGCACGACGTGGGACTGCAGTTGCAACGCAACGCCGACGGTGCTATCGGATTCAAGGTGCTGGTCGGTGGTGGCATGGGCCGCACCCCGGTGATTGCCAGCACCATCCGCGACTTTCTGCCCTGGAACCAGGTGCTCAACTACATCGAGGCCGTGGTGCGGGTCTACAACCGCTGGGGCCGGCGCGACAACCTGTACAAGGCGCGCATCAAGATCCTGGTGAAGGCCGAGGGCCAACGTTTTACCGGCGAAGTCGAGGAAGAGTACCGTCAGATCGTCGAGATCGACGGTGCCCCGCACACCATTAGCCAGCAGGAGTTCGACCGGGTCGCGGCATCGTTTGTCGAACCCGTGATCGCACAGACCCAGGCCGTTGTCGCGCCACCGCCAGCAGACACATTGACCGAGCGCGAGGCACTCGAGTTTGGCCGCTGGCTGCAGCAAAATGTGGCCGAACACAAGAACCCGGCGTTGCGCGCGGTGACCCTGTCCTTCAAGCGCCTGGGCTTCGCCCCCGGAGACGCCACTGCCGACCAACTCACGGTGGCGGCTGACCTGGCCGACCACTTCAGCGCCGGCGAGGTGCGGGTGACCCACGACCAGAACCTGGTGCTGCCGTGGGTGCGCGCCGAGGCCTTGCCCGCCTTGTGGCAGGCGGCCCGCACGGCCGGCTGGGCGCGTTCGAACATCCGCTTGCTGACCGACATGATTGCCTGCCCGGGTGGCGACTTCTGCTCGCTGGCCAATGCCCGTTCCCTACCGATCGCCGAGTCGATCACCGCGCGTTACCAGGACATGGACGAACTGCACGACATGGGTGAAATCGACCTGCATATCAGCGGTTGCATCAACTCCTGCGGCCACCACCACAGCGGCCATATCGGCATTCTGGGCGTCGACAAGGACGGCCAGGAGTGGTATCAGATCACGCTGGGCGGCTCGGATGGCTCGACGTTGTCGGGCTCGGCCACGCCGGGCAAGGTGATCGGGCCGTCGTTCGCGGCAGCCGAAGTGGCGGACGTGATCGAGGCAGTGCTCGACACCTACCGTATCCAGCGCGCGCTGGCCAGCGACACCACCGAGACCTTCATCGACACGGTCCGCCGGGTCGGCATCGAACCCTTCAAGCAAGCAGCCAACCAGGTGCGCACCAGCACCGGCAAAGGCAACCAGAACCGCACACTCGAGGCCGCATGATTATGGACACCACCATCCGATTCATTCCCGCGGCCGACCATGCCGAACCCATCGAAGGCAGTGGCGCAATCACCATCGCCAACACCGAAGACCCGCGCGAGGCCGCGCTCGACGGCGTGACACGCATCGACCTGTATTTTCCGAAGTTCACCGACGGGCGTGCCTACAGCCAGGCCTTCATGCTGCGCCGCCGGCTAGGGTTTACCGGCGAGATCCGCGCCACCGGCGATGTGCTGGTCGACCAACTGGTGCAATTACAGCGCTCGGGGTTCGACAGCGCCGTATTGCGCCACGACACCGGAGCCGACGTGATTGCGCGCCAGTTCACGCGTTTTCCGGAGTTCTACCAGGGTGACGCCGTCACCACACAGCCGCAATTCGCCAGGAGCGCAGCATGAGCGCCGCGCTGGGCTGCCCCAAGCAAGCTCGCACCGCAGGGCGAAGCACGAAGGTAATCCAGTGAGCGCCGTGACGCAGAACGCCAAGGCCAGTGCCGACTTCATGGCCAAGCTGACACGCACGCGCGAATCGTTGCTGCAACTGGCCGAACAGCATGGTCGCCCGTCCGGGCAATCGCCGATCGTCGTGCAGGCCTCCAGCCTGGGCGCCGAGGACATGGTGATCAGCCACCTGATCAACACGCTGGAACTCGACTTCGGCATCTTCATATTGCAGACCGGCATGTTGCACCCCGAGACGATGGCGCTGCTCGCAAGACTCAAAACCGACTCGCGCGCACCGGTGGCGGTCTATGAGCCGCGCCGCGAGGCTGTGGTGCAGTTCGTCGGGCGCGAAGGCGACGACGCGATGTTCAAGAGCATCGACCTGCGCAAGGCGTGCTGCTCCATTCGCAAGATGGAACCACTAGGGCGTGCGCTCGACGGCAAGAGCGCCTGGATCACCGGTCTGCGCCGCGAACAATCCGGCGCCCGGGCGGAGGTGCCGCTGCTCGACAGCTCTGACCCCGTGCGCGCCAAGCTCAACCCGCTGGCCGACTGGACCTGGGGTGACGTATGGCACTACATCTCGGTGCATGGTGTGACCTACAACCCGTTGCACGACCGGTTTTTTCCGAGCATTGGCTGTGCGCCCTGTACCCGGGCCATCAGCCTGGGCGAGGACTTCCGCGCCGGGCGCTGGTGGTGGGAAGACGAGACGGCCAAGGAATGCGGCCTGCATGGTGCCGACAAAAACAAACAACAAGAGGAGAGCCACGCATGAACGCACATACCGAAGCGGCCCTGCTGGCCCAGATGAGCAACCAGCACCTGGATGCCCTGGAGGAAGAAACCATCTTCATCCTGCGCGAAGTGGCGGCGGCGTTCGAACGCCCGGCGCTGCTGTTTTCGGGCGGCAAGGACTCGCTGGTACTACTCAAGTGTGCCGAGAAAGCCTTTGGCGTCGGGGGTATTCCCTACCCGCTGCTGATGATCGACACCGGCCACAACTTTTCGGAAGTGACCGACTTCCGCGACCAGCGCGCGGCCGAACTGCAGGCCAGGCTGATCGTGCGCAACGTGGAAGATTCGATGGCCCGCGGCACGGTGCGCCTGTCGCACCCGGGTGAGTCGCGCAACGTGCACCAGTCGGTGACGCTGCTCGAGGCGATCGAGGAGTTCGGCTTCGACGCGCTGATCGGCGGCGCCCGCCGCGACGAAGAAAAGGCCCGCGCCAAGGAGCGCATCTTCTCGCACCGCGACCAGTTCGGCCAGTGGCAACCCAAGGACCAGCGACCTGAGTTGTGGACACTGTTCAACACCCGGCTCAAACCGGGCGAACACTTCCGCGTGTTCCCGATCTCGAACTGGACCGAACTCGACGTATGGCAATACATCGAGCGCGAGCACATCGCCCTGCCCACGCTGTATTACAGCCACCAGCGCGCAGTGGTCGAGCGCAAGGGCATGCTGGTGCCGGTCACGCCGCTGACACCCGCACGCGACGGCGAATCGGTAGCGCTGCGCGATGTGCGTTTTCGCACCGTGGGCGACGTCACCTGCACCTGCCCGGTAGCCAGCCTCGCGGCCAGCGCGGCCGAGGTGGTCATCGAAACACTGGGCACCGACATAAGTGAACGCGGCGCCACCCGCATGGACGACCGGACATCCGATTCGTCAATGGAAAACCGCAAAAAAGAGGGGTACTTCTGATGGACCTGATGATGGAACTGATCGACGCGGAGACATCCGCCGCGACACCACAAACGGCACCGAACACGGCATCCGACACGGCGCCAACCCAATCGCCCGCTGCCTCGCGCGACGACAATACGCGCCCCGCATTGCGCTTCATCACCTGCGGCTCGGTCGACGACGGCAAGAGCACACTGATTGGCCGCCTGCTGCTGGACAGCCACAGCGTGTTGCAGGACCAGCTGGCCAACGTCTCACGCAGTGGCACCATCGACCTGGCGCAGTTCACCGACGGCCTGTCGGCCGAACGTGAACAAGGCATCACGATCGATGTGGCCTACCGCTATTTTTCAACCGCACAGCGCAAGTTCATCATCGGCGACGCGCCCGGCCATGAGCAATACACCCGCAACATGGTCACCGCTGCCAGCAGCGCCGACGCCGCCGTGGTGCTGGTCGACGCGACGAAGCTGACCTGGAACACCGACCCGCTGCCATCGGGCGAGCATGCCTTGCTGCCGCAGACACGCCGGCATAGCCTGCTGGTGCATCTGCTGCGCGTGCCATCGATCGTTTTTGCCATCAACAAGCTCGATGCCGTCGCAGACGCGCCGCTCGCCTTTGCGAACATCCGCCGTGCCTTGCAGCAGTTCGCAGACGCCGCCGGTATCGCCGTAACAGGCATCGTCCCGATCTCGGCGTTGCTTGGAAACAACGTCGCCACGAGCGATCCGGGCTGGTGCGGCTACCGCGGGCCGGGCCTGCTGGAAATCCTGGAACGACTGCCGGCCACGTCGAACGAAACGGTCAACGCACTCGCCTTTCCGGTGCAATGGGTCGAAAAATCGCCGGCAACCGATGGCAGTGGTGCGGCCAAAGCCAACGGCAACGGACAGCGGGTCTTCTGGGGCCGGTTGGCCACCGGCGAACTGGCGCCCGGCCAGCAGTTGTTGGTGATGCCCAGCGGACAGGTCGCCACTGTGACCCAGGTGCTCGACCATGCCCGGCGCCCGGCCATTGTGCCGGCCGGACGCAGCGCGGGCGTGATGCTCGATCGCGACGTCGACGTGTCGCGCGGCGACTGGCTACTGGCCCATGGAGAAGGACCATCTGCGTTCGAGACCAAGCGCGAAATCCATGCCACCGTGGCCTGGCTCGACGACGAGCCACTGCAGATCGGCCGCATCTATTGGGCCGTGCACGGGCATCGCTGGGTGAAGGCCCGGGTGACCCGGATCGTCCACCAGCTCGACATTCACACGCTCGCCAACCATGCCAGCACCGAACTCGGCGCCAACACCATCGGCCAGGTCGAGCTGGCGCTGCAGGCCCCGATAGCCGTATTGCCCTACCAGCAATCGCGCACGCTGGGGGCCCTGGTGCTGGTGGACCCCGCCACTCACAAGACAGCAGGAGCCGCCTTATTGCATTGATCCACGGCAAGAACCACAGCGACGGCATGCCCCCGCTAGACCGCCGGTCGGCAAAAGCCCATAAAATCGACGGCCGCGCCCCGTTTAGAACTCTTCCAGAAAAATGACCCACACCGTCACCGAAGCCTGCATTAAATGCAAATACACCGATTGTGTGGACGTTTGTCCCGTCGACTGCTTTCGCGAAGGCCCCAACTTCCTCACCATCGACCCCGATGAGTGCATTGACTGCGCCGTGTGTATTCCCGAATGCCCTGTCAACGCCATCTACGCCGAAGAGGACGTGCCCGCAGACCAGCAACACATGACGGCGCTGAACGCCGAGCTGGCCAGGCTACCCACCTGGAAGAGCATCACCAAACGCAGAGAGCCGCCACCCGACGCGGATAACTGGAAAGAAAAGACGGACAAGCTCGACCTGCTGGAGCGCTGAAGCACCAATAGTCAGAGCCTGTGCGTTGCGCGCACCACGCTGCCTCCGGGGTTGCGGCGCAAAAAAGAAGACATCATGGAACCACATTTGAACCAAGAAGTGATCGATACGGCCCTTGCCCACGAAGGCCCCTCCGCACGCAACACCGACGGCGCGATCGAAACCGATGCCGTCATCATCGGCTCCGGCCCGGTCGGCCTGTTCCAGGTGTTTGAGCTCGGCCTGCTCGAGATCAAGGCGCACGTGATCGACTCGCTCGCCTATCCCGGCGGCCAGTGCGTCGAGCTGTACCCCGACAAGCCGATCTACGACATTCCAGCCGTGCCGATGTGCACCGGCCAGGAACTGACCGACTCACTGCTCAAGCAGATCGAGCCCTTCGGTGCGGTGTTCCACTTCAGCCAGGAAGTCACCGTAGTCGAGAAACAGGACGACGGCCGCTTCTTCGTGCAGACGTCCAAGGGCACGCAGTTCCTGACCAAGACCATCTTCATCGCAGCCGGCGTGGGCGCCTTCCAGCCACGACTGCTCAAGGTCGACGGGCTCGACAAGTACCACGACAACCAGCTGTTCTACCGGGTCAAGAACCCGGCCGACTTCGCCGGCAAGAACATCGTCATCGTCGGCGGCGGTGATTCTGCACTCGACTGGGCGCTGAACTTCGCCCAGGAAGGCCCGAACAAGGCCGAAAGCGTCATCCTGCTGCACCGCCGCGACGGCTTCAAGGCCGCCCCCGCCAGCGTGGCCAAGATGCGCGCAATGTGCGAAGCCTACGAGATGCAGCTGATCGTCGGCCAAATCACAGGGCTGGAAGAAAAAGACGGCAGCCTGACAGGCATCAAGGTCACCGGCGGCGACGCTGTCACGCGTGTCGTGCCGCTCGACATGCTGATGGTGTTCTTCGGCCTGAGCCCCAAACTCGGCCCCATCGCCGAATGGGGCCTGGACATCGAACGCAAGCAGCTCAAGGTCGACACCGAGAAGTTCTCCACCAGTGTGCCCGGCATCTTCGCCGTGGGCGATATCAACGTCTACCCTGGCAAGAAGAAACTCATCCTGAGCGGCTTCCACGAATGCGCCCTGGCCGCCTTCGGCGCAGCACCGTTCATCTTCCCAGAGAAGAAGATCCACCTGCAATACACCACCACCAGCACGAAACTGCACAAAGTGTTGGGCGTGGACACGCCGGTGTTCGACTGAACCTGAAAAACACCCTAAAGTATTGCTATACTCATGGGCTTGTTCCTCGATAGCTCAGTTGGTAGAGCGCCGGACTGTTAATCCGTAGGTCCCTGGTTCGAGCCCAGGTCGAGGAGCCAAAAAATTGAAACCCACTGTCGAAAGATGGTGGGTTTTTTCGTTGGTAGCGCAAGCGGGGCTAAACTGCGCGCATGCCCGTTGTGTTTCGCTACAGGTCATTCAGATTTTTCTTCTATTCCAACGAGGGCAATCCGCGTGAAGGCATGCATGTCCATGTACGAAATAGCGATGGCGAGGCAAAATATTGGCTTGGTCCGTCAGTCTATCTGGCAGATAGTGACGGATTCGATGCCCGGACGCTTCGTGAGCTTCGGGACGTAGTAGTCGCGAACAAGGATTTGATCGAGAGGGCTTGGAATGACCATTTCGCCTAAGGCCGTGCGTTTTGATGACGACACCTTGTGGGTCAGCCTGTCTGATGGCCGCACAATCGCTGCACCGCTCGCCTGGTTTCCTCGTTTGCTGGCAGCCACACCAGAACAACTTGGCAATGTCGAACTGAGCAGAAGTGGTCTGCACTGGGAGGCGCTGGATGAAGACATCTCTGTGACTGGCCTTCTGAAAGGGCAACCAGACCTTTCAAAGCATGGTGCAAGCCTGACGACTTGAACAAGCTGCCAAACGTACTGGTCGCTGGTTCGAGCCCAGGTCGAGGAGCCAATTAGGTACGGAGATGGGCACCCTTGCGGTGCCCATTTCATTTTGTGCCGCAGCCGCCATCAAAGTGGCCTTCTTCCCCCGCATCCGCACCCGTTGTCCATCGAAGCGAATCTCGCTGACGAACTCGCGCAGGTAGCGTTTCGAGAAGCCGCTTTCGCTGTCCATCACCCGCGTGCGTAACGCGGTCCCGAAGGCTTCGACCTGGCGGGCCGTGAGCAGAGACACCGGCATTTCCGTCTGCCTCCGCGCCTGTGCCATCTCGATCATCACAGCATCACGCCTTGCCTTGTGCTTTTGCGCCCGGTCAGTCAACGTCTGATCCATCGGCAGCAGGCCTT
>Ga0105055_10001485_pt1 | contig 37819 bp, 38 predicted proteins | sample BON03_FD_78090 | JGI IMG/M metagenome (GOLD analysis project Ga0105055, IMG submission 78090) | Freshwater microbial communities from Lake Bonney liftoff mats and glacier meltwater in Antarctica - BON-03 | ecosystem: Environmental > Aquatic > Freshwater > Ice > Glacier meltwater | place: Lake... | reverse complement strand
GCGGAAACGTCCAGTTTGGCGAACTGGCGACGGTTGTTTCGATTGCTGGCAGCACGGCCAACCTCTCCTTCGCCAACACCGTGTCCCTAGGCTCTGAAACTCGCACCCTCACGGTCGGGAACAACGGGACGACAACATTTTCAGCCAACATCTCGGGTTCTGGTGGCCTTTCGGTCACCAGAAATTCCGGGACCTCGGGGGCGATTATTCTGACCGCGTCTAATGGCTACACGGGAACAACAACCGTTATTGGCGGAGGCGAACTGCGGTTGACCGGAAATGGAACAATTTCTTCCTCTGCGGGGATCTCGATCGGAAGCGGTGTCGGCACGGAGCTAGATGTTACCGGGGTCACTCCGGGCACGTTTAGCCTGCTTTCGAATACCGCCTTCATGATTGGCAACACGGTCGGTGCGAGTGGGATGATCAATGCGACTGGAAAAACTCTCAATTACAACAACACCACCCTCTCGCTGGCAATGGCCGGTGTTCTTGCGGAAGGATCATATTCGTTCAACTTGTTCGACGGAACAACCACTGGCTCTATCAACTCGTTTGTTCTTTCCGGAGCATACGCTGGCACGTTCTCCTCGCTAGCGAGTCAGAATGTTGGCGCCGCGGCATTTACATTCACCGATTCCACTGGAGTTCTATCGGTTGTTGTCGTTCCCGAGCCACATCAGTATGCGCTGATGGTTGCTGGATTGCTGATACTTGTGATGGTGCTTCGCCGGGAGCGCAGCGCCCGGATCAAGGCGTAAGCCCATTAGTCCGAAGGGAACGCAGAAGGCAATTTTAATTCAGATCAACCCCGGCAGGCCCAGCGTCCCGCCGGGGTTTTTTGTTGTTAGGCAACACCGGAGCGGTGGGGCCACTCGGTTCCATCAAAAAAAAGGTATCCGCATTGCCTGTAAATCCTGTCAAAACTCACCCCACGTCGATCCTGAAAAAAGTCGGACGGCGCGGACCGCCATCCCAACCAAGTTTTTGGATGGGCATTGCAGATTACCCCCCGAGGGGGATTCTTTAAATTGCCATATAAATGGAAAGCAGCCATATTACTGGGAATGAAGACAACGCTTGATCTCCCGGATGATTTGTATCGGCAGGCCAAGACCCGTGCAGCGGCTCAGAACGGCAAAGTCAAAGATTTAATTTCGGAAGGATTGCGTATGGTGCTGGCATCACAATCTGGAGACGGAGTTGGCGATCAGAGTGCTGCCCGCCAAGTGTTGGGGGCACTGGATGACATTTTGCGATGCCCGCCCGCACCGCGTGGACGCACGAAGCGATTGCAAGCCGGCGTTCGGAGGCTACGCAGTGAGGGCTGGGGAGCCGGGGAGAAATGAGCCGTCTTCACCTGGATACGAATGCCCTCATTGCGCTTGCCGATTCTGGCGAGCGATTGGTGCATCGCGTGAGGGAAAGGGTGTTGTTGGGAGTGCTTCCAGAAGCCAGTGCCGTGGCATGGCATGAATTCGTCCGGGGTCCCTTGATGCCGGATGAGCTTCTGCGGGTCGAGCGGGTTCTGGGGGCCCGGATCCAACCCGTGACGCGGAGTACAGCGGAGCTTGCTGCCCGCTTATTCAACGCCACAGGCCGCCGGAGGGCCTCTACTGCGGATTGTTTTGTTGCTGCAAGTGCCATTGAATCTGAGGCAGAGCTTCTGACTGCCGACAGAGAAGATTTTAAATTATTCCAGCCATACGGCCTCCACCTTTCAGAAGACGGCTGAACGCTGTGGAAGCATACTTTTTTAGTGATTTAACCTGTGAGATTTTCCCGCTGAGACGCAGGAACGCCGAGAATTGGATGCGGTTCATTTCAGGGTTTCCTCTGCGTCTCTGCGCCTCTGCGTGAGCCTCGTATTTTTGGATGCGATTCAATGCGTGAGTTTTCTCACATGAAGACACAAAGGGGTGATGCATTTATTCTGGTTTATCCTGTCAAACGCACCCCGCGTCGATCTTGGAAAAAGTCGGACGACGAGGGCCCGCCATCCCTACCAGTTTTGGGGCGTCGGTGGGCCGACGGATGCTTTCGCCGGAGGCGATTCAAAACTGCCGGATAGAGGTAGGAACGGGGCATTGATTTGCCTCGCTCCCCCCTCCGAACCGTGCATGCAGATCTCTCCCGCACACGGCTCTCCGGTTAGTGGTTTGCTCCTTGTCGGAGACTGGCGGTTTCCGTGACTTTGGCATCCAGCAGGCAAAAAAGCCCAAGCCCGGTGAAGTAGTGGTTTGGCCAGCGATGGTGATCCTGTCCTCGGCCTCTGCCGCCAAGCCGAAGCACTCGTCGACAAGTTGCTCCAACCGCTCCACCGATACACAGAAAAAAAGCAGGCGTAACGCCGGGGCACCAGCCTCCGCTGCGGGAAATTCCAACATCGGCAGAACTAAGGCACTGAGGCCAAGTTTGCGAAAATGTCTCCTCGCGATCATCGCCAGCCAGCGTTCCGCCTCGCGCGCGCCGTGTCAACCTCCGCCGTATTTCGGCTGCACTTGCAGCCCGTCGATGAAACGGTGAGGAATACGCGAAAAACCAACCGAAGCACCTAGCAAAGCACCCACCACCGCGCCCCGATGGCAGTTGTCGCCGCCTAAATTCGTGTTGGAAATCACGCCGCTTTCAAAGTCGTCCGCGTATTTCCAAGCCAGGTAAAGCGCGGCTGGAAACGCATCGGCGAGGTAGCACGCCGGGCTGAGCCGCTGACCCACTACGACGTCATCTGGCTCGCGCGACCACTGCGCTGCCTTGCGTGGAGAGCACCAATCTGATCCGTACTCAAAGATTGCATCCCGCAGATTTCCGCCCTCGAGCACGCTGCACAGGATACACGCCAGTGCATCGCTTGTCGCAAAAATCTCCGGTCCGAGGTGCGTCAACGCGATATGCTCGCGCACCACTTCACGAGCCTTCGCTGGGTCGCCCGCAAAAATGCCGCAGATTGCACCCACGTGCGCCAGTCCTCCGATGTGGATGTCCGTTCCGGCGCACTTCCGTGGTGCTTTCCCACGGGCATAGGTCGTGAAAAAGTTCCGGTGACATTCTTCGATATAAGTATCGCGATGTTTTCCTGGGGTGAGCATGAACTCGACGTATCGCCGCAGGTAGTCGTCCGCATCGTAGCACTCGCACTCGCTCAGCGAATCGAGCAAAAGATGCGTCAGTTGCAGATTAAGCGTATTGTCGCCTGCCCGAAGAAACTGATGATAATGGACGCCGCGCTTTCCCCAGAATTGTGCTTGATCGTGGAGAATCTCACCGCGCTCATTCAGGGCCCGATATTCGGATCGCCACAAAATGCTACCAGGATGCACCAACCGGGGTGCTAGAAAACTCCGCACGTGTCCGTAGTCCCGCACCAGTGCCGCGCGGTCGTAATACCAGTGCACCGGCATTGCCAGCGAATCCCCAACTAATGGTCCCCAGATGCTCCCGCGGACACGATCCTTAAACGGAGAGAGACCTTCCGTATTTCGTTGCAACATTTCCGCCCCAGAATTTTCAGATGATATCTCCACAGAAATCATTACGTCGCGGACCCGCTCGACGGGCTTTGATTTCTAACAGGAAGCGCCCGTATCAAACCGGGTGGCAGAATATTTTTTAGGTCCCCGTTATTGAAGAGGTATTGCCGGCATCACGGGAATATCTGATTGGCGTGACGGCATGACTGTGTATCGCTCCGCGCCCTATGCAAGTTATGCTGCGAGAGCGAATGCACCCGTGCGCGGGATGAGGGTAAGTTTTGGCAGGACCTTGCCGGCGAACTGGGATTTGGTTTGATCGCTTGCCTTTTAAAAAATTCCACCAATGGAGGTGCAGGGTATTGTTACGCTGCCAAGGGGAGTGGTGCCGCCTTGCTGGAGGCGTTTGGCAAGGAACATTTGCGCCCGGAAATGAAAACAGTGCCGCTACTGCTCTGGGGGCACTCAGCGGGAGGGCAGTTCAATTACAACTTCGCGTGTTGGAAACCTCAGCGAACGCTCGGGTTTGTCGTCAACAAGCGCGGTTTTTATTATGACACCCCCTGCACGACGGCAACCTGTGCCGTGCCAGCGATGCTCTTCATTGGTGGCAAAGATACCGAGGTTAGAATCGAAAATATCACCAAACTCTTTGATGACAACCTCGCACGCGGTGTCTTGTGGGCGATGTGCGTGGAACCGAATTCCGACCATGGTGTGGGCAGTAGTCGTGAAGTTACCCGGACAGACTGGGCGACCTGCAGGAACGTACGATCGCCTCAGCCAGCGAATTTAAAGGAAATATTCGAAAAGCAGCCTGGTTTCCCGACGAGGCCACAGCTCACGCGTGGATGGCTGTGGTGCGGTGACGCGAAAAAAACCCTCGCGAGCGTCTATCTTCTGATTACGCAGCAGACTGAGCTGCCATTAAGTCAGAGTAAACGCGCTCCAACGCGTCGGGAAGGATGCGGGCTCCACCAATCACCGGCATGAAATTCGAATCCCCCTCCCAGCGTGGAACGATGTGAAAATGGAGGTGCTCGGCGCATCCGGCCCCGCCCGCGGTCCCGAGATTGACGCCTACGTTGAACCCTTGGGCGCGGACGACCTGGCGCAGTAGATTCTGCGCGTGCAGGCAGAGGTGCCAGATTTCCAGCGCCTCATGATCATGGAGATCCTCCATTCCGGCGACCTGCCTGTTCGGCACAGCCATCATGTGGCCAGGAGTGTATGGATACCGATTGAGCATGAGGAACGTGCTCTTTCTGCGGGCAACTACAAAATGCGCTGCGTCATCGTCCGTTTGTGCGGCCTGCAGGAGGAAATCTTTCGGGGCATCCGGCATGCGTTGAAAATATTCGACGCGCCACGGCGCCCAGAGGCTCTCAAGGTGGTCTTTTGGAAATCCGGATGCTTCGCTCATGGTTGCCCGCGATCATGATTGAGGACTTCCAGCACTGCAAGCGCGGCACGTTGCGCGGCACCATCGCCGCCCAGTTGCTCCACGACGGATTGGAGTTCGGCGCTTAGTTGCCTGGTTGCGCCAGGCACGTTCAGGAGGCGGAGTATTTCATCAGCCAGGACGGCCGGGGTGGCTGATCCCTGAATGAATTCACGGACCACGGGGCGGCCAGCCAAAATATTGACTATCCCGAGGTGCTGGATCGTGACCAGTCGGCGTCCGACTTCATAAGTCAGCCACGCGGTTTTATAGATAAGGCAATACGGCAACCCCAGGCAGGCGGCCTCAAGGGTGGCGGTGCCCGAGCAGACGATACCTGCTGTGGCGCGTTGCATGAGGTCTTGCGAAATCCCCACGCCCACGGTGATTTTCACCCCCGCAGCGGCTGCCGCTTGCTCGATCATCGCGACATGAGACGGTGACGCGGCTGCCACTTCGAATGTGATATCCGGACGGGACTTTGAGATTATTGCGGCGGCGCCCGCCATGGCAGGAAAAATCCGCTTCACTTCGCGTTCACGGCTCCCGGGAAAAAGCCCGATCAGTCCGGCTTCACGCGGTGGCGCTGAGAGAATTTGGTCCCGAAGTTGCTCCACGATCGGATGTCCGACGAACTCCGTTCGCAAGCCGGATTGTTCATACAATGGTTTTTCAAATGGAAAAATACACAGCATGAGATCAAGCCATTTTGCCATTTTTGGAATCCGCCGGCGGTTCCAAGCCCAGACCTGCGGGCTGACGTAATAGATGATGCGCAAGGTGGGAAATCGAGCCCGCAGAGCACGTGCGAGCCGCAGATTGAATCCCGGGTAGTCGACCAAAATCACAGCGTCTGGTCGAACGCGTGCAATGTCCTGAATCATCGCATGAAACTTCTGCCGGAAGTATCCATAGCGCTTCAGGACGTCCCAGAGCCCGACAACACCCGCGGTTGCGATCCAGTTGTCATAGGGATCGGACGCCAACGCCTGCATGTGAGGCCCGCCAGCGCCGACGAAGACCAGATCTGGCTCCATTGCACGCAAGGCGTGCATGAGTTCGACGGAGCGGGTGTCTCCGCTCATCTCGCCGGCAACAATCCAAAGCTTCCGGGGCATGTCAGGCGGACAAAAACGATGGGATCTGGAACTTCGGCAATTCGCGATCTTTGCGCGGATCTGCCGCTTCGATCTGGCGCGTGATATCCAGTGCGATGTCGAGAGCCGCGGCAGCTTCGCGTCCGGATACCTTCGGTTGCAGCCCGCCTCGGGCACAATCAATGAACGATGCGAGTTGGTTGCGCAGCGGCTCACCTTTTTCCACAGGCACTTTTTCGCGGACGATCTTGCCGTCGGCGACACGATACATCACACCGTCCTGCTTTTGATAATCCAACGAGAGGTAGGCATCTTCTTGAAAGACGCGGATCTTGCGGAGGCGATCCGTGCTGACGCGGCTGGCGGTGACATTTGCGACACAGCCATTCTCAAATCGGAAGCGAACGTTCGCAATATCCTCACCGCGGCTCAACACGGCGATGCCAACGCAGTCCATGCTGACAATCGGCGAACGCACCAGGTGCAAAATAATCTCGATATCGTGAATCATGAGGTCCATGACGACGCCAATGTCGGTGCTCCGGTTGGGAAAGGGTGAAAGCCGCGTGACTTCGAGAAAACGCGGGTTTTTAAGCTTTGATTCCAGGGCGGTGAGCGTGGGATTAAACCGCTCAATGTGCCCGACCTGAAGCACGCATCCATTGGCAGTGGCGATTGCTGCCAGTTCGTGTGCGTGCGCGGAATTCTCAGCAAGCGGTTTTTCAATCAGGAGGTGTTTTCCGCGGGCAAGGAGGAATTTCCCGATCTCGTAATGCGCCACGGTGGGCGCGCAGACCGTGGCTGCGTCGATCTGATCGGCAAATTCCTCTAACGAGGCAACCGCGGTCGTCTTAAATTTCCGCGCGGCATGTTGTGCGGCGGCTGGGTCGCGATCATAGAGCGCCGTGAGTTCGCAGGTCGGGAGTTCGGAGTAAACTCGGACATGGTTAAGGCCCATGTGGCCGGTGCCAATGACACCAACGCGGAGGGGATTCATGATTGGATTCCGTAAAGGGTGAGTTTCAATTGATTGGCTTGTTTGCAGAGTGTTTTTTTGTCGAGCAGCAGCACACGACCGGCCTCGGCGATGATGCCGCGCAGTCCGGATGCAGCGGCGGTTTCAAGTGTGCGTTCGCCGATTACCGGCACGTCAAAGCGCATATCCTGATTGGGTTTCGAGACTTTGACTACGAAGCCGCCGCCCCGCCCGAGTTTTCCGCCGCGCTCAATAGCGTCATTGGTGCCTTCAAATGCCTCGACTGCCAGCACGGTTCCATTTTTCACCACAACCGTTTGTCCAATATCGAGGCGGCTGGTTTCCTTTGCAATGCGCATCCCGAATTCGGCGTCCGCAACCTCGCGTTTTTTGAGTTCAGGGCCTGCGATGGTGCCGACGCTGGCCAATTGGTCTTCAAGAAACCGGGTCGCTGGCAGCAACTCCACTCCGAGGGCGGCGAGCGCATCTGCTACGGCGCCGAACAACGACTCGGCATTCCGTTCCTTGATCCGCGCCAAGAGAACGAGTGCCTTCAAATCGGGACGGAGATTAAATAAATTATTGGGTGCCAGTTGCCCGGCCATAATCGCGTGGTGTGCACCGGAGGATTTTGCAGCATCGAGTAGTTTGCCTAGTTGGCCGACCCGCATCATCACAACATCATCGGCAAGGGCTGTCGTCTCGGGAGCAGTTTCGCCGTCGAATGCGGCAATCACAATGCGGGACACGCCATCCCGTCTCGCCGCCTGGGCAACCAATTGTGGGTATCGGCCGCTGCCAGCGATGAGAAAAAGTGAGGACGGAACTTCCAAAGCGGTGAGAGATTAATGCGTTCGCGGGAACGTGTCGAGTGGATCGCCTGATGGACGCGCGGATTAATTCAGAGAAGGATCGTCCGGTGCCTCTGCGTAAAGTCGAAAAATTGGATCCAGCGTGCTGAGGTAGTCTCCCCAAATCCGCTCGGGATCTGAGATTTCAATCAGTGCGCGCAGCGGCGGGGTGATCAACCATGCCCGCTCGGCAATCTCGGACTCCAGTTGTCCCCGGCTCCAGCCTGCGTAGCCGCGAAATACCCGCAGGCCATTCATGAATTCCGCAGGAATCTCGTCTGTGGACTCCAACGATCCAAATCCCCGGAATGCGACAGCCTGTGGGTTCGTTCTCCACTGGATCGATGCCAGCAACAGGTCTTCAGTGCCCACCGGACCACCCGCTAACACGGGCACCGATCGCAGCGATGCGTCGAGTCCCGGCACTCGGGTGATATGCTCGACCAATTGGCCAGTCGGACGGTTCAAGATCAGCCCGATCGCTCCATCCTCTGCGCTGTGATGCGATAAAAAGATGATCGTTCTGCAAAAATTAGGGTCGTTGAGCGAAGGATGCGCTACTAAGAGCGACCCGGTAAGGTTTCCAGCGTGAGGTTGTTCGCGATTCATTTCTGGCTTTGGTCGATTGTGGGTGATGCTACGTTGCATACTACCCGATCCGGACGTTCCCGCACAGCCTTGATTGCAGTTTGCCGCCCTGCGGGGACGCGACCCGCATGTTGGGCCAGCGAGTGTGCTGGATCCGTGTGTTCGTGGAGAATTCCAAGCAATCGACACATCTCCGATTCAAAATGCAAAATGGCACGATACGTCGGAGCATTCCCACCCAAATACCGCACGGCCCGGTGCAACAAATCGTAAAGCCCGTCATTGACTGCCATCGGCTCGGTGATGGCATCGCAGAGCTCTGCGAAGTATGACGCCACGGCAAGGTTGGCATAGCTGGCTCCATTTCCGGTGAATGGTTCGCGGAGCGAAACTTCGCGTAGGGCGTGGATTTCACCGGAGCGGGACCGCACAAACCCGATCTCTGCCTGGTAAAAGAGATCAATTTTTCCGTGGAATGCGCCGCCGGGTTTCAAGGCTCCACGGGCGGAGGTTTTCACTTTCCCAAACCCCTCCGTGAGCCAAATACAGAGAATGCTGGTCTCCGAAAACCGGAATTTCCGAATCAGGATCGCATCTGTTTTGTCCATCGTATCGGCGCGCGTGTCAGTCCATTCGGTCGATCAGGCACTGTTGCATGAAGGCAAATAAATTCAGTCGGAATACGCGGCTACCATCTTCCGTCGTGATGTCGGGTGCTTCGGTCGTGGTAAGAATTTTCTCATCGAATCCAAGGTCGGCAGCTAGTACCAGCCGCGCTTGATTCAACGCATTCAACCATGCTTCTGCGTGGGCGGGTGAGATCTGCAACTCGAGGAGCCCTTTGGACTCGGTCATTTGCTTCAGATCTGCTACCACGACCTCGCGTGTGGACCGGAAGTGCTCCTGCAGGTCCGGTTCCACATATGCTTTCCACTCGGATCGCATGGTATCCAGATCTGGTTCGTCTGTGACTCCGGGAAATATCCTCGTTTGCGCCTCGTCGCTGAGCTGCTCAGGATCAATCGTGTCGGGAATCGAGCGGATGAACTCCGCAAGAAGCGGATGAATCTTCCGAAAGCGGAATACCTTTGCGCGGCTAAAAGAAAAATCCATCGCGTTATTCGGAGCTGCGCTCCAGTTTTGCCAGAAGCAGATGCGACTGGAGTTGCTGGACATAAAGTTCTGCTCGTTCGCGTTCGCCAGACCAAAGAATCGAGCGCCCTTTTTTATGGACTTCGAGCATGTGTTTTTCGGCTCGTTGTTTGGAGTAGCCAAACACCTCGCGAAAGACCCGGGAGACGTAGCTCATCAAATTCACCGGATCGTTGTGCACGACCACGGCCCACGGCGGTGATGTCGCAATGGATTCTTTGAGTTCGGGAAGTTCGATGGTTTCGGTAGCCATGGTAAGTATCATGCGGCACGCAGTCCAAAACGCGATGCGGGAATGGCATCAATACACGATCGGATAAATGCTGCCACCTGCGGCGCAGGAGAAATGATCGACCACCCGCAGACTTCCCGGACGACGCTGGCGCCGAGCGCGGTCCGGTCGTCGATGGAAAACGCCGCACACCGCGCGGCAAACACGGTGAGATAGTGGCACGGGATCTCTGATCGCGCAGCGCGCTCTGCAAGCTTGGGCAGCACGCGGTCGCCTCGCATCGCCGAGGCTAGCGCGACGAGCTTTCTCCCGGCGGCAACGCTGCTATCGACATGCATGGTGTCCAACGCGCTGGAAAATTCCACGTCCGCAGCCGCCATCTCGCGCAACTTGCCTTCGCGGGCGCGGGACAGTTGAGAAAGCAAAAACGGCGCGAGGTGATCAGAAAAAATTTGATCCCGCCACACCATCCCTGCATCAGCCAGCGAAGTTACGCCTGCCAATGTGAGTGGACGCACGGATTCCAACCCCGGCTGGACCAGCCGCGCAGCATCCAGCAGCGGCCCCAGACCACAGATGGGGTCATCCAATCCTTCAACTAGTGATACAATAGTCATTCAAACGAGTAATTAAGCCTAAAGTTGCGCTGCTTTCAAAATGTTTGCCTGCATAGAACGCATTCGGTGTGCCGATTCGGGAGAAATATCGTCATATCCGTGCAAATGCAGCAACCCGTGAATGGTGTAGAGCGCGAGTTCATCCTGCAAATCGGTGCCAAATTTCTCCGCATTTTCCAGTGCCACTGCTGGACAGATCAAAATTTCCCCGTAGGGAAACGTGATCACGTCCGTTGGGCCCTTGATATCGAGAAATTGCCGATGGACGCGTGCCATCACGGCGGGTGAGATCAGAGAGATCGCAACTTCGTCGAAGGTGTTCAGCAGGACCGGTGCATCACTGCCCGGCGTTGCAAGACATCGCGGCAATGCAAAATTCAGCACCCGCAGGAGCTGCTCAAAATCCACCGGAACCGCGCGCTGCCGGTTGGTAACGACGACCTCAGGCTGCTGCGGGTTTGTCTGGCTTTTTTGCCGGGGCATCCCTGGATTCTTTCTGCTCCTTGGATTCTCTGCGTGGATAGGCGACACGCGAATGCATCATGTTCCCCAAGGTGGATCGGAAACTTTCACCGATCCGGCGTAATTGTGCCAATGTGAGTGGGCACTCATCGAGCTGATGGTTGGCGATCCGGCTATCGATCATATCTGTGACTAATTCCTCAATGCGCTGCGGGGTGGGTCGCTCAATCGATCGGGACGCGCTTTCGATCGAGTCTGCCAGACTCAGGATGGCTGCCTCGCGGGTCTGCGGCTTTGGACCTGGATACTGGAATGATTCCTCGCGAACGTCCGGGATATCCTCGGCCCGCATCTTCATGATCTTTCCGCCAAGCCGCGCATCTTCCTGCTGTTGGCGGGCGCGTTGGTAAAAATACGTCACCAGCGACGTGCCGTGGTGCTGCTGGATGGCATCCACAACAAGCGGGTTAAGTTTATTTTTCAGTGCCAGATCAACACCCTCTTTGACATGGGCGATGATGATTAGCGCGCTCATCGTCGGAGTGAGACCGTCGTGGGGGTTGTGTCCCGGCGAGAGGTTTTCAGCGAAATAATCGGGCTTCACCAATTTCCCGATGTCGTGAAAATACGCCGACACGCGACAGATTGTCGGGTTCGCTCCGATGGTCTCGGCTGCGGCTTCCGCGAGGTTAGCCACAGCGAGGCTGTGGTGGTAGGTGCCGGGTGCCTCCATCGATAACCGACGCAAAAGCGGATGGTTCATGTCCGACATTTCCAGCCATGAAATATCCGTCGTTATGTTAAAGGTACTTTCAAATGCGGGCAGTAATCCGCTCACGACAACTGCGGTCGCCACGCCAATTCCTACGGCGGCCAGACTCTGCCATCCGATCATCGGCCAGTTGGTAAGCGCCATTGATTCCCATACGACGGGGCCGATCAACCCGAAGGCTGCTGCCATGAGCCATGTGGCAAAACCAATGAAAATCCCCGCCCGGATCAATCGATTGCGCCGCCGTACTTGGAGGGTGACAAAAACGGCAACAAATCCCGTGATTAGCGACATCACCATGAATACGGGATCAACCTGCCGCGGGAGGAATGTACCCCAGAGCGAGCAAAATACCGCTGCATAAAGCCCATGATTGCGGCCAAGGAGCACCGAGAGCACGAGCGGGGCGAATGCATACGGAATCAACAGGGGAGCCAACCGGGGGTCCAGTGCTCCGTCCGCTCCGCTTGCAATGACAATCTTAACGATGGCCAACTGGGCAAAACACGTGCCCAACACCAGAAAAAGGCGCGAGTTGCGCAGGAATGTCTCGGCGTGGTTGATCCATAGCTGCGTGATCGCTGTTGCGAAGATCAGAATGCAAATCAGCAGTCCTTTGACCGGTTCGCTCCGCTCACCCGAGAAGAGAAGGACTGCAAGGCCAAAAATAAATCCGATAAGGATAGCGTTGCGTGTCGGCCAGCCGGTTTCGAGGGCTTCAGTGAGCGGGTTTTCTGTGATGCGGCGCCGTGTTTTACCACTGGCAAGTCCCTGACTCACAAGGCGTCGTCGTTGAATGAATTTCCACATGGGCGTGTTCGTGCTGTGCGGTTGGTAGGACAGCGACCTAGGTCAGGCTGTCCTGTAGTCCGCGGTGTTTTCGATACGCACGCAGGATGCGTTGGACGAGCGGATGTCGGACGACATCGCTCTCCATGAAAAAGGTGAATCCGATGCCATCTACGGGCCAGAGAGCATCCACCGCCTCAATCAGGCCGCTGCGTTTGTTTCTGGGAAGGTCAATTTGTGTTCTGTCGCCGGTGACGACACATTTGGAATCCGCGCCGAGCCGGGTCAAAAACATGAACATCTGCTCCATGGTCGTGTTTTGGGCTTCGTCCAGGATGATGAAGGCATTGCTCAAGGTGCGACCGCGCATGTATGCGAGCGGGGCAATTTCGATGACGCCGCGCTCCATGTATTTTTGGAGTTCATCGGGCTCCAGCATGTCTTGGAGGGCGTCGTAGAGCGGGCGCAGATACGGGAGAAGTTTTTCCTTAAGATCTCCAGGCAAAAACCCGAGCGCTTCGCCTGCTTCCACTGCTGGACGGGTCAGCACGATCCGGCTGACTTGTTCCTGTTTGAGAGCGGATACGGCGAGGGCCGTCGCAAGGTAGGTCTTGCCGGTGCCTGCCGGGCCGACGCCGAATGTGACGTCGTGCCGGCGGATCATCTCGATATATGAACGCTGACCCTCAGTTTTCGGAATGATGGGTGGCTTGCGCTGTGAGCAGGTGATCTTGGCGTCAATCAATCCCGCCAATCCACCGCGTGCCTTTCCGTTGACGTTATTCAGCGCAAATTCAAATTCATGGCGTCGGATCGTGAGGCCCCGGCGTCGTGCATCGTCGAGTTGTTGAAACACGCTGCGGACGCGATCGATGGCATCGGGCTCCCCCTCCACACGGAGCACTCCATCACGGGCGACCACGCGCACGGAAAGATCGGCCTCCAGCTCACGGAGTAATTTTTCGTCGTTTGCGTAGAGCGACTGCAACGCCCGCGCGCTCTCAAATTCGAGGCTGACTACTTCGACTGCGGGATCAGGCATGGTAGTTATTTATATCCGTAAACGAGTGCCCAGTGGGTGCGTTCGACTGGAGACTTGCGGACTTCGACGATGGCGTAATATGTCCCGGATTGTTTAGGAGTGATCCGGGCACCCGCAAAGCGGCCTTTTTGCCAGACTTCCGATTGCGCGAGTTTGCCGTTGGAATCGTACAAATTCACACGCACAACGGCATCGTCCACATCGGTGCCCAGACAGAACCAGTATTCATTTCCGCGGAAAAGCTGAGCGAGCACGGCCTTTTGGTCGCCCACCCCGAGGTCGCCGCCCCAGGCATCCTGACGAAACGTAAATCCGCGCTCCACGTAGGGCGTCGCCGCCTCGTAGGCAAATGAAAGCGCGTCATCCACCGTGGCAAATACCGTGGAGCTAGGCATGGCCACGAGGGCCAACGCAAGAAGAAGGAACTTTCTCACAGGATCGATTGGGTTTTAGGCTTCGGCGGACGTGATGCTGATGACGAGCTCATTGGTCATCGTATGGATTTTTTCTACACTCTCGATGCTGATATTACGGCCGCCTTTTTCCTGAATCAGGGGTTCGATTTCGACAAGCATGGCGCGAATCCTCTCGACGAGGGCGCTGGATTTAAGGCGGGGGTTCATTCCGGCTAGGCGGCGGTTGAAGTAGGTCACTAAGTCCGGCTGATGCAACAACTCTGCGCGTTGAGGTTTGTAATCTTTGCGAACGATCGAAGTTAGGACTTCGGTGCCACGGATCCAGCCGCCGAGGCTCACCAACTGGGCGAGGTCTTCGTCATTGAGTTCTGTCATTGCCGCGCGCACATCTTGCAGCGCACCGTCCAACTCCTGGCGTGCAGCGCTCCAGTCGCGTGCTTCCGCTTTGTCTACAATGCTCTTGCTCCGCGCAACGACAGCTTTTCGCACATTGATGGCGCTGGCGAGCGTGAGGACTTCGCGTCCGATCTGTTTGACGCTTTCAGCATCCTCCGCCTCGACGGCGATGAAACCTTCAGCGATCACTGTTCCCAAGAGGAGGGCGACCTGAGCCCGATTGCCGGAGTTTTGCCCTAATGAGCTTCTCAGCTCCCCTTTCCAATTGGGAGATCCCAGTTTATCGAGCACATTAAAAACTTCGCTGGGTGTGGGGACGACGACATTATCAACCGTCTCCGCCGGGAAGCTGGTGAGGTCGATCTGGGTGGCTGCTTTGTCCGCGTGGAGGAGCTGGGCACCAAGCGCTGAGATGGAAATAACAAAAATCAGAGTTCTCATATTTAAGAGGTTGGTCATAAGATACCCGACTTCAAGTCCGCTGCCGAGTCCTTACTCCTTACATCATTGATGAATCAGACCAGAATACAACAACTTCTTAGCGCCGCCGCCGGGTGCCGACTCCTCGTGATCGGGGATGTGATGCTCGATGAATTCGTGTGGGGCAGGGTCTCACGGATCTCGCCAGAGGCTCCGGTGCCGGTCGTGGAGGTGGTCAGCGAGAGCTGCTACCCCGGTGGCGCTGCGAATGTCGCGCGCAATCTGGTCGAGTTCACGCCGTCCGTGGATGTCCTGGGAATCATCGGCTCGGACCTGCATGGCCGGCGGTTGCGCGACTTGCTGCACCAGGAGCGCATTGGAACTGGGCGGTTGATTGAAACGGATGAAATGCCCACGATCGTCAAGACCCGGATTATTGCCCGCCAGCAACAGGTCGTGCGGGTGGATCGAGAGCGGCGCTTTGTTTGTGATCAGGCGATGTTTTCAGAAATTCTCCGCATCGTTGAGGCAGCGTTGCCGGAATTGGACGCCATCATTTTCGAGGATTACGGCAAAGGGCTCATCACTCAGGCGCTCAAAGACGCGGTCGTCGCACTGTGCGAAGATCGGAATCTCATCATCACCGTTGACCCCAATCCCAACAACCCGTTGGACTGGTCTGGCGTCACCGCCATCAAGCCGAACCGCAATGAAGCCTTTGCCTCCGCTGGCGTGCCCGCAACGGAACCTGTAGACGATCCATTGTTGGATGAACCGCTCTTAAATGTGGGTCGAATCCTTTTAGACCGCTGGGATGCGGGTAATCTCCTGATCACTTTGGGCGAGCACGGAATGCTCCTGTTTGAACGCGGGGCGGCGCCGCATCATATCCCGACGCGGGCCCGCGAGGTATTTGACGTTTCGGGCGCGGGCGACACCGCGATCTCGCTGTTCACGCTGGCGCTCGCGGCCGGAGCTTCTGCGAGGGAGGCTGCCGAACTCTCGAATCTGGCCTCAGGGATTGTCGTCGGAAAACTGGGAACTGCCACAGTGACCGCACCGGAACTCCTCGGGACGACACCGTAGTCAGGCCAGGAAGCGGAGCCGCTATGCTACCGACCGCTTTTCCCACCACGTGGAAAAACCGAAGCTCGCTGCGAGCAGGCTGATAAATAATCACGGGATGAAATGCATTGGTGTGGGAGGCACCGGATAGACAGATCCAAAGAGGACGTATCCGAGGATTCCGAGTGCAGCTATAGAAAGCACCCCATTTCGAATTCGGAACTGACCGGACCTGCGAAGAAATACAGGAGCAGCCACGCATGGGAGTGCATACGCGGTCACGCATCCAAACGTGCCCAAGGTCCCGAGCCAGTCATAGACGTCAAGTGGGTTGGCGAAGCTCGTCAGAGCTAACAGGAACAATAAAATAATCGCGGACGACATCGCCCGCTTGGGCACCGCGTGCCGACCGCTGACGCGCCCAAAAACGGGCGGGAGCCCACCCTGCCGGGCGATCGAGAGCGCAAACCGTGACCGCAAGCTAACGACAGTTTGTTCGATCTGCCAGGAATCTGCCTGAGCTGTCACGTCACAACCACAAAGCCGGATGATTACCGCCTGTAGCAACAGGTGCCCTACAAGAACCCCCGGGCGGTGAAATATCCGAATGCGACCCGCTCTGGATATGGGATTGATAAGTGACTGGAAATCGCGTTTTCTTTGCGCATGAAGGCCAGACGGAAGTGGCGCTGGCGGGGAATTTCCCTTTGGAATCGTCCGAGGTATTAAGAGCCCGGCGGGATTTTGGATTCTGGTTGACCGCGACCGCCAAGATTATTCATTTGGCGAGGCCTTGGGTGCGCTTGGGCTTTTCGCCTGACGCGATGATATGCGGTCGACTTTACCGAAAAGTTCCTTATTTGTCTCATCGAGTTGGAGCGCTTTTTGCCAGTAAAGGAGTGCTTCGGAGTCGCGATTTAAGGCATGGTAGGTATCGCCAATGTGATCGAAAACGATAGGATCGGGGCTGGGGATCAGCGTTGCCGCGCGCAGCAGTTCGTGGAGTGCGCTTTCAAATTCTCCGCGCCGGTAGAGGACCCATCCGAGGCTGTCGATGATGGCACCATTTTCAGGTTCCAATTCCAAAGCTCGACGAATCAACGTCTCTGCTTCCTCGAGATTTTCATTTCGATCTGCCCACATGTATCCGAGCGCATTGAGTGGCAGGGCTGCGTTAATGGGATCGAGTTCAATCGACTTCTTAAACATGTCTGCTGCCTTCGAGTGCCGACCGGCTGCCTCGGACGCCATGCCGTAGTCGAAGTAAAATGCGCCGTCCAGCAGGTCGGGCTGCATCACGGATGCCTCGATTTGGGCGCGTTCAAACATCTCCATTGCCGAATCGTGGTCGCCGGCCATGCTTAATGCCTTGGCATGCAGTTGGGTGAATAGTGCAGCCTGAGGAAAAATCTGTCGCGCTTCGGCAAGTCGTTGCGCCGCCCGTCGCGGCTGACCGGAGAAAAGAAGTATGCGTGACAGGTGCTCGTGGCGGTAGGGGTTCGTCTTATCAATGATGATCGCCTGCTCAATGGCTGCTGCCGCCTTGTCGAAGGCATTGCGCTCAGTGTGAATGCGGGCGATTTGATCGTAAGCGCGGATATCCAGCGGGTTGGCTGCGATAATGGCTTCGAGCACCGGTAGTGCATCGTCAAATCGTCCAAGCTGAATTAACGTTTCCGCCAGTTTCTCGTTCAAGTTAGGTATCGTATCCTTGATCAAGAGAACCCGCTGATACAGCGCTGCCGCAGGTTCGTATTGGCGGTTGATCGCGTAAAAATCCCCGATGCGCGTCAATAACGCTGGGTCGTCGCCCGCTGTGTCAGTTGCGCGCTCAAGACATTTTGCAATCTTTTCGGAGAATTTTTCATCCGTGAAGGCATCCCCGTCGGTAGATGTCGTGTAAATTTCGGCCAGCTTGAGCCAGAACCCAGACGACTCACTCTGCGACCGCAGCGCGCGGTCCAGAGCTTTGATGCCATTGGTTGTCGACCCCTCCGTGAGAGCAATTTCCCAGAGCATTTCGTAGCCATCGATCAGCGTGGGATTGGCGCTGACTGTCTGTTCGGCATATCGCGCAGCCAGATCCGGTTTGCGCAGGTGGCGCAGATAGATCGACGACAGCGCGAGTGCGATATCGTTGTCTTTGGGCTTTACCTTCAGTGCATCCTTGAGTACGCCGATTGCCTCGGTCGACTCGCCACGGCGCAGATGGTCGTGCGCGACATCGATCGCGAGCTTTGTAAAACCGGGATCAATTTCGAGAACCCGCCGGAAGTTTTCCATGGCCCGCTCTGGTCCAAGAGATTCTTCCTCGAAGATCCCTGTGACAAACCGTGCCATTGCTTCGGCTTGGCGTTCGGCCGACTCACCCAGCTTTGCGGGCTCGGGACGCCGTTGGCTCTCGTCGAGAATAAAGTCCGACGAGGACGCGTGGGCAATCTGGAGAAAGAAAACCGACCCGAGGAGCAATACGAACCCGCGAGAGTTTCGAGGGATTCGGACGACTGCTTGGGCCGGGTTCATGCGAGCAATCTACCCGCTAGGATTTGTAACGCAAACGCTTCTTGTGGCGGTTTTCTTTCATACGTTTACGCCGCTTATGCTTTGCAATCTTTGCTTTTCGCTTTTTTTTGAGTGAGCCCATGTAGTTACTTTTTAATAGACGACCTTGTTGAGGGGATATTCGATTATTCCCTCAGCTCCCAATGCTTTGAGCTTGGGAATTATTTCTCGGACAGTCTTTTCATCAATGACAGTTTCAACCGCGACCCATCCGTTATGGGCGAGAGGCGAAACGGTAGGATTCCTGAGAGCGGGCAGGGTCTCAAGCAAATTCTGCTGTGCCGAGGCAGGAAGATTCATTTTCAGCCCGACGAGACTACGGGCAGCGAGCGCACCTTTGAGCAACAAAACGACATTCTCTGCTTTATTCCGCTTCCATGCGTCCGTGGCTGCCGATGGATTCGCGATGAAAACCGGATACGACTCCATGAGCGTTTCGATGATGCGCAGCTTGTTTTCCCGGAGTGACGATCCGGTCTCCGTGATGTCCACGATTGCGTCTACGAGGTCCGGCACCTTGACCTCGGTCGCACCCCAGGAAAATTCCACTTCGACGTTCACTCCACGCGTTGCGAAGAACTGCTTCGTGATACCGACTGCCTCGGTGGCGACCCTTTTACCTTCAAGGTCTTCAGCTTTTTGGAATGGGGAATCTTCCGGCACGACGAGGACCCAGCGTGTGGGATTGGCGCTGACTTTGCTGTAGGGAAGTTCAGCGATTACTTCCACTTGGGAATTGTTTTCAGCCACCCAGTCTTTGCCGGTGATTCCAAAATCCAGGAATCCGCCTTCGACATAACGGCTGATTTCCTGGGCTCTGAGGAGGCGGATTTCAATCTCCGGATCATCAATGGACGGGCGATACGACCGCTTGGATCCCGAGATGACAAACCCCGCCTTCGAGAATAAATCAATCGTGGAATCAAAAAGACTGCCCGACGGCAGCCCGAGAGTAATTTTTTTCTGGCTCATGAAAAGATCCAGATCTTAACCGCCGATTTGGCCAAGATCAAGCTCCGCATCCATCATCAAAGAGCGCGAGCGTGAGCGACTTGCGCTTGATGTGATATCTCCGGCGATTTGCGGGGTTCTGTGTGCAACTCTCGCGAAGGTGTGGTATGGTCGAATTTTATGCCGTTTCACCTTGCTTCGCAATACACGCCTTGTGGCGACCAGGGCCAAGCGATTGACAAGCTTAACCGATCGCTGAAAGCAGGTAATCGCCATCAAACGCTTCTTGGCGTTACGGGATCAGGCAAAACCTTCACCGCGGCCAATGTGATTCGCGAGTTGGATCGACCGACGCTCGTCATGTCTCACAACAAAACATTGGCCGCGCAGCTCTACAGCGAATTCAAACAATTTTTCCCAAATAATGCGGTCGAGTATTTTGTTAGCTACTTCGACTATTACCAGCCGGAGGCCTACATCCCGCGCTCGGATACCTACATCGAAAAAGACAGCTCGATTAACGAAGAAATCGAGCGTCTGCGGCTGTCGACGGTGAGCTCGCTCCTGTCGCGGCGCGACGTGATCGTGGTGGCCAGTGTGTCATGTATTTATGGTCTCGCATCCCCCGAAGATTATTTGCAGATGCTGGTGACGCTAAAAGAAGGTCAGCAGCTCTCGCGCGAGGCATTGCTTTCAAGGCTCATCGACATGCTTTACGAGCGTAATGACATCGCGTTTGAACGCGGGAAATTCCGGGTCCGGGGCGACACCGTGGAGGTCCACCCGGCGGAGTCGGATAACAAAGCGATTCGGGTGGAATTTTTCGGGGATGAGATTGACCGGATCAGCGAGTTTGACCCGCTTACTGGCGAGGTCGGGTCGCGGTTGACCAACCTCACGTTGTTTCCGGCGAAACAATTCGTAACTCCCTTCGACAAACTCAATCATGCAATGCGTGCGATCCGTGAGGAACTCGATGCACGCGTCACGTATTTTGAAAAGCACGGACAGCTTATAGAAGCACAGCGAATCAAAATGCGCACCGAGTTTGACCTCGAGATGATGCAGGAAATGGGGTTTTGCAATGGCATCGAGAATTACTCGCGGCATTTGAGCGGCCGTCCGCCAGGCTCCCGGCCTTACACGCTCATGGACTTCATGCCTAAGGACTTTCTTCTCATAGTGGACGAGTCCCATGCGTCGATTCCGCAGATCGGAGGGATGTTTGCGGGGGATCGATCCCGGAAGCAGGTGCTTGTGGACTATGGATTTCGCCTTCCGAGCGCACTCGACAATCGCCCGCTCAATTTCTCCGAGTTCATGGAAATGACCAATCAGATGATGTATGTCAGCGCGACGCCGGGGCCATTTGAGATGCGCAACAGCGTGGTGGGCAATGAGACGTATATCGCAAATCCCGAAAAGGGCAGCTTTCGTGAGTTGCCTGACCCAGCGAGAGCCGCAGACGCGTATGCAACCAATCGCACATCGTCGGAGCTGGATGTCCACTCGCCTGGTTCGGTGCTCGTGGTCGAGCAAATCATCCGCCCGACTGGATTGCTGGATCCCAAGATCACAATGCGCCCGCTCAAGGGGCAGATCGACGCCACCATCGAGTTCTGCCGTCAGCGCGTGGAACGCGGAGAGCGAATCCTTGTCACCACCTTGACCAAGCGCACCGCGGAGGATTTGTCGGATTATCTACGGGACGTCGGGCTCCGGGTGCGGTATCTACACAGCGACATCGATACGATCGAACGGGTCGAGATTTTGCGTGCCCTGCGAGCAGCGGAGTTCGACATTTTGGTCGGCATTAATCTCCTTCGCGAAGGTCTGGATCTGCCGGAGGTGAGCTTGGTTTGCATTCTGGATGCCGACAAAGAAGGCTACTTGCGAAGCCAGACATCGCTCATCCAAACCGCCGGACGGGCTGCGCGACACGTCAATGGCGAGGTCGTTTTATTCGCGGATACGATCACGAAGAGCATCCGCGCCCTCATTGAGATCAGTGACTACCGCCGCAACCGGCAAATTGCATATAATACCGAACACGGAATCCAGCCGAGGAGTGTCGTGAGGGCCGTTCAGGAGAGTCTGCATGTGATTCTAAAAGGAGCAAAAGATAGGACGTCTTCGGTGGCAGAAACTCCTCCCGGATTGGATTTGCATGAGCTTATGGCCGAACTCGAAGCCGACATGGCCGGGGCCGCAGCCAATCTCGACTACGAACGTGCCGCCCTGATCCGCGATCAGATTCGCGAATTGAAATCGGGCGCAGGCATCGAAAAGATCACGACCTCAAAAACTCCCGTCCGGTATCCAGCCAAACCGCGAGGAAGGAAAACCGCTCGCGCCTGATTAACCTATGCCCCCGTACCTTCTTGTTGCCACACGCAATGCCCACAAGACCCGTGAAATTTCCCAGATGCTTCGCGGGTGCTTTCGCATCGAGGATCTCACGGCGCATCCCGGCGCGCCGGAAGTGGAGGAGACCGGTGCGACTTTTGAAGCCAACGCCATCCTGAAATCCTGTGCAGTATCGGCGTTTACTGGCGGCTGGGCGTTGGCGGACGATTCCGGACTAGAAGTTGACGCTCTCGGAGGAGAACCTGGTGTGCGGTCCGCGCGCTACGCTGGCGAATCCGCTGTTGATGCCAATAACAATGCGCTTCTGCTCAAGAATTTATTGCCGTTTCGTGGGAAACAACGGGCTGCCCGGTTCCGCTGTTGCCTTGCCCTTTCCAAAAAGGGTGAGGTCATCGCTATCTTCAATGGCGCCGTGGAAGGCGTCATTCTCAACGAACCTAAAGGTGACGGCGGATTTGGATACGATCCGTTATTTGTGCCTCGCGGATATTGCGAATCGTTTGGCCATCTCCCCTCAGACGTGAAAAATCAGATCAGCCACCGCGCATCCGCACTGCGTCGATTCTCGGCATGGGCGGAAGCTAATCCTGCGCTCGAATAGCGGGCGATATTTTCCGTCAACTATTCCGTGCCATCATCTGATATGGCGGGTTCCGGCAATCGCGGGGCTGGAAGCGGTGAGGCAGTTTTATCGCGCCGGACTCCTGGTAATTCCTGAATCACCTCGTCTTGTGGCAGCAGGGATTTTGCCATATTCAGCAGCACATCCCGTGTGGGTTGATCAAAGGAATACAACACCTGTAACGGCTGTCCGCCCGGAACAATTCCAATTTCATCGCACGCGAAACACACCAGGAGATCGATCTGGTCCTTGCCCGCACCGGCCCGCAAGGAGAGGCCGGGGTGGAACTTGCAACGGTCTGTGCGGAGGGCACCAAAGCCACTGCTATTGGCCAGGGTCTCCTTGAGCGTCTCCCGTGCAGTCGGTGGAATCTCGACGGGGCCGGTGCCAATCACTTCGTATTGATCGATGTATTCCGGCGCGTAGCGAAGGTGTGTCGGTGTCTCGCCCGGCATGACACGCAACAATTGCGTCGGCATATTGCCGCCGAGCCATTGTGCAAATGGCTTGTCGCTGACCGGCACCGCGGGAGTCGTCACCTCTGTAGGCGTGGGTGCGATTTCAGCACCAGGCACTTCAGCGCCAGCGCCGATGACGTGACCGGCGACGAGGCAACTTAACATCACATAGATTTGAATTTTCATGGATGAAAAAGAAGGGTTGGCGTTATCGGCTGAGTTCCAGCATCCGGCGGATGGGGACTTCTGCCCGGGCGCGGATTGCTTCAGGAATGATGATTTGAGGTTCCAAGTTCAAAAGGCACGCATGGAGTTTTTCCAGCGTATTCATTTTCATATACCGGCAATCTGCGCAGGCACACGCGTCGGTCGGTCCCGGAATGAAGATCTTATCAGGGAGTTCGCGGCGGAGGCGGTGCAGCATGCCACTCTCGGTCACAATGACAAATGCCTTCGAGGGAGATTGCTGGCAGTACGTGACCATGCGCTCCGTCGAACAGACCTCGTCAGCCAGCAACCGGACGGCATACGTGCATTCGGGGTGCGCGACGACGGGAGCGTCTGGATATTCCGCGCGAATACGTTGGATGCTGTCGCGCGTGAACTCGACATGGACATAACAATTTCCCTGCCAGAGATCCATTTTACGACCGGTTTGCTCGGTCACCCAGGCACCTAGATTTTGGTCGGGAACGAAAAGAATATTTCTGCCCTGCGGAATGCTTTCCACGATCTTCGGCGCGTTACCGCTCGTGCAGATGACATCCGAGAGCGCCTTCACGCCGGCACTGCAGTTGATGTAAGCGACGACGTAGTATTCCTTCTCCGGGTGCGCATTCAAAAATGCCTCCAGTTTATCGGCGGGACAGGAGTCTGAAAGAGAGCAACCGGCGGCCATATCCGGTATGACCACCGTCTTGGTTGGATTTACGATTTTTGCCGTCTCCCCCATGAAATGCACGCCGCAGAAGGCAATCACATCGGCATCGGTTTCGGCAGCGCGGTAGCTCAGGCCCAGCGAGTCACCCACATAGTCGGCGAGTTCCTGGATTTCACGGACCTGATAGTTATGTGCGAGAATGATGGCGTTGCGCTCGCGTTTTAGTTCGAGAATTTCGGAGCTGAGATCAGTGGAAATCATGGCGACGGGCGTTCTACTTAATGATCGGGATAGTTTTAGAATTAGACACTCTAAAAACCCATTACTCCAGAGCGCCCCTATTATGGGTCGCTTGGATGGCAGTGAGTGCGATAGTATAAACAATATCCTCAACCAGGGCTCCGCGCGAGAGATCATTTACCGGGCGCTTGAGGCCCTGCAACATCGGACCGATGCTGATCACATTGGCGCTCCGCTGCACCGCCTTATAAGTCGTATTGCCGGTATTGAGATCCGGGAAAATAAATACTGTCGCGCGACCGGCGACCGGGCTGTTGGGAGCCTTCTTCTCTGCGACATCGGCGATGGCCGCCGCATCATACTGGAGTGGCCCGTCGATGAGCAAATCGGGCCGTTTTTCCTTCGCGATGCGCGTGGCTTCACGGACCTTATCCACTCCGACGCCGGATCCGGATTCCTTGGTCGAGTAGCTGATCATCGCGACCCGCGGCTCAATGCCGAACTGGGCGGCTGAATCTGCCGATTGAATTGCAATGTCAGCAAGCGCCTCGGCGTCCGGATCTGTGTTCACCGCGCAATCGCCGTAAACGAGGACTTGGTCGGGGAGTAGCATGAAAAATATCGATGAGACAACCCTCGCCCCTGGCCGGGTCTTGATCACCTGAAGGGCCGGACGCACCGTGTTTGCCGAGGAATGGATGGCGCCGGAAACTAATCCGTCTTCCTCGCCGAGTCCGAGCATGACCGTCGCAAGCATGACATTATCCGTCAGTTGATCTTTGGCTGCTTCGGGCGAGAGGTTTTTCCCCTTCCGAAATTCGACGAGCGCTTCGATGTATAAATCGCGGACTCGATCTGGATCAATGATCTCGAGGCCCGGCGGCAACACGAGATCCTGACCGCGTGCGACGCGCTCGATTTCCTCCGGATTGCCAATCAGCACACACGTCGCGATTCCTCGCTCCTGGCACGTCACTGCCGCACGGATCGTCCGTGGCTCTGCGCCCTCGGGAAGGAGAATACGCTTTTTTGCAGCGCGTGCGCGTTCCGTGAGCATGTGACAAAATGCCGCCGGCGACGTCCGGGTTTCCATCGTGGTCAACGGCAGGTTTGCCAGCCACGTCTGGTCGATGTGCTCTGCCACAAAATCCATCGCCTGATAAATCCGTTCAAAATCATCGGTTGCGACTTCCGTGTTCATGCGGTAAAGCGACGACGCCGTTTCATAGCTGCTCGTCGGAACGACGAGTACTGGCAGCCCTGTATTCAGGCCGGGGCGACACAGCTCGATCACACGCTCATCCACATCCAAGCCGCCAGTGAGGATTAACCCTGCAAACGGGACATGATTCATCGTCGCCATCGCAACGGCAACGATCACATCCGTACGATCAATGGGAGTGACCAATGCAGCACCGGGGCGAAACGCGCCGAGCATGTTTGGCACCGTGCGCGCAAGCACCGAGATGCTTTTGACACGCCGCGTCTCGATGTCTCCGGGGTGGAGGATTTTTGCGTTGAGGTGACGGGCAATGTCGATCGTGCGGCAGTACGTGAGGTCGATGTTTGACGGAATGGCCGCAATCATCGGAAGTCCACCTCTACGAAGTCGGAAACATTCGTCGCTCAGTTGTGCGGTAACTTCCTCCAGTGATAGCCCCTCCGGCACTTGCACCCGGTTCAATACGCAGCCTGCCAGTCGGGAATCATCCAGGCTGCCAAAGGGCCGTGCTGCTAACTCGATCTGACTGCGGAGCTGCGAGGCATCGAGCCCGGCCATGCTGCCGACGAGGATGACTTCCGCTCCCAGCGCCTTGACCAGCTCGACGTTCAACGAACTGGTGTAGGGGTTGTCCATGGTCGGGACGAGTCCCTCGACAATCATGATGTCCGCATTTTCCGCAGAGGCCTGAAATCCGTCAATCACCCGGCTCATCAGCTCATCCATATGCCCGTCGGACATAAATCGGGTTGCCTGTTCCAGGGGCATCGGATCAGCCACAGGCAGCTTTGTCGTCTGCCGGATGAAATGCGTGGAGCGTTCGATGGAATCGTTGGCAGAGACGAATTGCCCGATAGGTTTGTAAAATCCAACGCGGATTCCGATGCGGTCGAGCGCACGGACGATTCCGAGGGTGACGGTGGTTAGACCAGCGCTGCTGGCTGCCGGAGCGAAATAAAGGGTGCGTTTCATGAGCTTGCGGACGGAGGGTCTTCTGACAATAGAGATTCAGTCGAGCGGGCGATCATCCATTCCTCATTGGTGGCAATCACCATCACTTGCGGCCCGCTGGACGAAGCCGGAGAGATAATTCCTTCGGAAGATTTCCCAGCCACCGCATTCCGGGCGTCGTCCACCTGAATGCCGAGAATACCAAGATGGGCGCAAGTTTTTGAGCGGATGACAGCGGAGTTCTCGCCGATGCCCCCGGTAAAAACAATGGCATCCAGCCGGTCGAGGGCCGCAGCGAGGGCGAGCATTCCTTTCGCAAGGCGGTAGGAAAAAAGATCGATGGCGAGTGCGGCGCGGGCGTTACCCGAGGCAGCGGCGGCAGAGACCGCGCGCATGTCATTGCTGACGCCCGACACTCCTAGCAAACCGCTTTTTCGATTGAGCATCGTTGTAGTCTGCTCCAGGGAAAGTCCGGCATTCTCCTGTAAAAATAAATGCAGGTTGGGATCCACATCTCCGCTTCGTGTGCCCATCATGACACCTTCCAGCGGGGTTAATCCCATGGATGTGTCCATACTAATACCATCACGAATTGCGCAGACGCTGCACCCGTTTCCGAGGTGGGCGGTGAGCAGGGATAGCGATTCGAAGGGCCGGCCCAGCGCAGCCGCAGCCTGCATCCCGACGAAGTGATGGCTGGTGCCGTGCATACCATACCGGCGCACCGCAAGCGTCTCGTAATATTCGTAGGGAATCGCATATAAGAAAGCATGAGGTGGCAGGGTCTGATGAAAAGCCGTATCAAACACCGCCACCTGCGGCACACCCGGGAAGCATTCGAATGCGGTCCGAATGCCGAGGACATGAGCCGGATTATGTAAGGGTGCCAGCTTCGAGCATTCGTCGATTTGCTTCACGACCGCTTCATTGATGCGAACCGCAGACCGGAAAAACTCGCCGCCATGCACGATTCGATGGCCGATCGCAGTGATTTCAAGCCTGTCACCAAGGTTCGCCTCCAAGGCCTTGATGATCTCCCGCAGCGCGTTGCCATGATCCTGCGCAGCGAGAGTAATTTGCAGCGGGTGACCTGCCACCACAAGGTCCAGAGCCGCGTCAGCTGTCCCCACCCGGTCCGCGAGACCGTTGGCAACCACGTCTCCTTTGGGCAGCTCAAAGAGGGCAAATTTAATCGATGAGCTTCCGCAGTTGATGACCAGAATCTGGTGCTGGTGCGATTTTTCCATGACGTGTGGGTTCGTTCAAACTACGGATGCCGCTTTCGTCGGGTCAAGCGGCGATGCCTTAAATCCTGACATACCGCAAATCCAAGCCGATTTGCAAAGTGAGGGCCTATGGCACGGTCAGTTCGTAGGCAAAGGAAAACTTTTTGCCATAAATCTTGTGGGAATCGCGTGTGTCCGGGCCGCAGCTGTGCGTGCCTAATCCCCGGTGCAGGGCGTCGATGTACAAGATGGTCTCGTTGGTCGGGTGCAGGTCGGTGGTGTGCTTCGCGGCGAATAACGCCTCCACCGGATAGTGCGTTGCATTGAATTCGAAGGTCGGCAATCCGTCGACTCTCAACCGGAGTGGGTCTTTGCCCACTCCAAACAATTCGAGCCACCGGACATCCGTGTGGTGGCCATGCTCCTGCGGCATCACGTAATCGACGTATTGATCGGCGACCGTGGAGCCAAAAATTCCAAGTAGAGAGGATGCCTTGCGATCGGTGTAGTTTTCCCATGGCCCGCGCCCGAAATATTGGAGATTCTCAAGGCCATCGACTAAATCGATCCGCACTCCGATGCGCGGCAGGTCCACCATATCCGGCGATCCAAACCGAATCGTGTTTTCAAAAACGAGCCGTCCATCGGGCAGGAATGTGATGTGCTGAAGATGGCGGGCATCATCCCAATTGTCTCGTGCACTTGCCCGATGGGAAATCGTGACACTCACGCTGCCATCAACCGAGCGGGAATGCCGGAACTTGGTGAGCTGAAACCGGAGCGGATGATCTTGCAGTCCCAGCGCCATCCATCGTCCAAGCGCCTTGTCTTCCTGGCCTGTCCAGAGTTTCAATCCGTCGTTGTCGGTAGCCGCACGCGACAATTGCAGCCGGGGGCCGACTGCGATCACGTTCTGCTTGCCCCGGTTGAATTGAACCATCGTGCCTGCTGTCTTGTCGAACACGACACTAACTCCGCCCGCTTCCAGGGTGAGTGCGTTTGCCGTGTCGGTCACCTGAACGAAAGCGTTACCTTTAACCGGAGGATTCGCAATTCGCGTCCCTCTGTCGCGCAGCGTGAGTTGCTGCCATGCGATTTCGTGCCCTTTCGGAGCATATGCGGTTGCCGCAGCTAAGATAAACCGCAGCGTGAGGTGAACCTCACCGTCCGGGGGAAATGCGCCGGATGCAATGGTGAAATCCTGACTTTCGCCCGGAGCGATATCGAACTTTGTCAATCGCCCTCGACGAAATAGGTAACCGCCTGCCGACATCTCCCACAAGCAGGTGATATGCTTGGTGCGAACAAAATCGTAGTCGCTGGTGATCCGAATGTGAACCCGGTGTGGATCGATCGTGAGCAAAGCCACCCGCACAGGCTGGGCGAGGTGCTTCAATTCCCACATGGCGGGATGCGGTTCGCGATCTGCTGAGACCATTCCATCGCAGACGAAATTGGCATCATTTGGCACATCACCAAAATCTCCGCCATAGGCAAAATAGGCGGTCCCGTCTGGAGTCTGTTGTCGGATGCCATGATCCAGCCATTCCCAGATGAATCCTCCCTGGATTCCAGGCTTCGTTTTGAAGACCTCAAAATAATCGTGCAGGGATCCATTTGAGTTCCCCATGGCATGGGAGAATTCACACAAGATCACCGGACGCTCGAGAGGATGTATGGGCCGCGGGATCGGACGCCGGTTGTCTTTGGAGGTGGTTTTGCCCGCGTGCTCCCAGCCTACGGATTCCAGCGCCAGCCCGTGCAGCGGTTGCTCACGCACGTCCGTAAGGTATGCCGAACACCTGTCGCTCCATTCGATTAGTTTCTCGATAGATGTATACATCGGACATATCACGTCCGTCGCCGTCGAGCCGTGCGCCCAGGTGGTAAAAGTCTGACCTGTTGAAATGGCACCCTCATAGTGGAGGGGACGCGATGGGTCGTAGTGCCGAATCCAGGCTGCTGCAGCGTCATGATTCGGGCCGTGACCGGATTCGTTCCCAAGTGACCAAAAAATCACGCAGGGGTGGTTTTTGTCCCGAATGACCATCCGCATCGCCCGGTCCAACCACGCGGTCGCGTAAGTCGGATCCTGGCAGAGGAAATTATGGAAATCGTGGGATTCGATGTTCGCCTCATCCACCACATAAAGCCCGTATTCGTCGCAAAGGTCGAGCCAGCGCGTGTCATTGGGGTAATGCGACGTCCGGACCGCGTTGATGTTGAACTGCTTCATCAACCGCACGTCGGCAAGCATCGTCTCGTAGGGCACGGCCTTTCCAAAATCGGGATGATGGTCGTGTCGGTTGACGCCTTTGATCAAGACGCGCTTGCCGTTGATGAGCAGGTTTCGACCCCGGATTTCGAGGCTGCGAAATCCGACACGGACGCTCGTGTGCGAGACTCCCGATGGAGACTTCAGCGTGACCACGACCGTATATAAGCGCGGCTCCTCGTGAGACCATAACTGTGGCTTAATCACATCCGCTGAGAGGTCGATTCGGAGATGATTCGGCTGATTGCACCATCGTTTTTTCGGGACCTCAAGCGCAGCAGAAAGCGGCGCGCTGAAAACGGGTTTTCCTGCTGGATCGAGCATCTGAATCTCGGCCTTGACGTCCTTTGGCAGCGGCCCCGCATGGTCGATGCCCACATGGACCTCGACGGAAAGTTTTCCCGATTTGAAATCGTCTGCCAGTGTGGCATTCACACGCACATCGCGCATGAAAACATGTGGTGTGGAGTATAAAAATACTTCGCGATGCAAGCCCGAGAGCCACCATTGATCCTGGTCTTCAATGAAACACGCGTCGGACCACTGGATCACGAGCACCATGAGCACATTTTCCTCCCCCTGTCGCAGCGCAGGTGTGATGTCAAACTCGGCCGGAAGACAACTGTCTTTGCTCATCCCGATGGCGATTCCGTTGAGATAAACCGCAAGCAGGCTCGTCGCTCCTCCAAAATGGATCACCACACGATCCCCATCCCAATCCGCGGGAGTAGAAAATACACGTCGGTATACCGCAGTGGGGTTTTCACCTGGAACCAACGGTGGCTGATGGCTCCACGGCATCTGGACATTCGTGTAGTGCGGGATGCCGTGCCCCTGCGTCTGCAGGTTTCCCGGCACGGTGATCGTTCCCCAGTCCTTGGGGCGGTATTTCGACGCGAGCGTCGCCAGCGCGGCCTTAGGTGAAGTTTCGCAGCGAAACTGCCATTCACCAATGAGTGGAAGAACCTTCGGGGAACGATCCATGACTCCTTTGACCGCTTGTTTGAATGAGGCAAACGGCAAAAACGTGGCCCTGGGAGGGAGCTTATTTAGAGACGTTAGTTCGGGAGATTCCCAAGCACGGGTAAGGCCGGAGGTAAGCATTATAGGGCGATTTTATAGCAGACGAAGTCGTCGACTGAAAGCGGATATCAGCAGTAGGTGGCGATTCTTCCTTGCGCTTAAGGGGTGGGTGGTGGATGCGTGATGGGGTGAACCAGACTGCGCTCGCACCCGCCCCGGATCGGATCCTGACGCACATGCGATGGGACCTGAAGTTACGTCGATGGGTGCGCCTCTGCGCCTGGAGCTGGGTGGGCGTATCCGGGCTATTCTTTATCATTGGATCCATACGGTTTTCGCTTGGGGTGCCACCAGTTTCATTGACGCTAACAGGATTGCTCGGCTTGGCTGGCGCATCGCTTCTGCTGCTCACGTATTTCATCGTCCATGTGTCGCTGAACGAGGCTGCGACGGTATTGGATCGCATTGTTCCCGGCGCTGCGGATCGGTTCACTACTTGGGTGGCATTGCCCATGCCAAGCGCTTCCGCCGAGTGGAACGATGCGTTGAGACAGGAAATGCGGGGGTTTGTGTCACACGCAATTCTGCCAAGGCCGCCCATGAAAACTCCTCGTGCGAAGATTGGCATTATATTTATATTTCTTGCTGCGACAGGAGGCCTCCAGGTTGCTTATCATCTCGGACTGACCGCTACGGCACCTGAGCGGGAGAGGGTTTCGGCCTTGCTTACGGAGGCAGCAATGGATGTCGATGCCTCCGCCCCGGAGCTCGCAGAGATCTCGCAGGAGTTGAAGAATGACGCGGAACGGTTGTTAGAGAATCAATCCCACCAGTCTCAGGAAGTCGGAGTTCGTGCGCTGGCATCCGCCCTCGCAGGAATTCGAGCCCTCGCGAGCGCAGTCAACGACTCGGGTGCGCGCAGCAACCCTGGGCCGGAAGGTGCCGTCGGCGAACGATCCGCCACTGCGCCCAAGGCGAGCCCGCAGGGTCCAATGCCGGGCGTTGCGGTCACAGCCGATCCATCGATTCCTGCCTCAGGCAAGGAGTCCGATAATGAATTCTCGCGGCGGTTGGAGCGCTTGGCATCGCGTCTTGAGGATAAAAAACAGACCGCCTCCGGGATGTCTGATTCTGCGGATTCCACCTCGGGAGAAGGCGCGGACACTGACCCCGATGCAGCTAAATCCCTGCTCGACAGTCTCGCTGCGGGGAAAAACCCGACTGCAGCGGGACTGCAGGAATCCACCGCCGCAGCGCCCGGCCCGGGTAGCGATCAAGACTTCGGCCGCGCGAACGGCGGGCAGTCTTCCGATCCGTTAAACGATACGGCTGGGCCGGACCTGTCCACTCAGGTATCCGAGGGTGACGACGGAGCGGGACGCGGCTTTTCCATGGTGTCGCGGGAAAGCACAGATACGTCGGCGCGGGAGCAACAAATCGGCGTAGCCAGATCCATCGAATTTCGCGAGCGATCGCTGGTCATGGAGGACATTCCACCCGGAGCCCGCGAGCTGGTGCGCCGGTATTTTGAAAGCCTTGGGAAAGCCGAGTCGCCGTAGCTCGGTTTTTCTCCTGCCATGACGGCAAAAAGCAATATACGAATTACCAGTCATGACTACCGACATCGCAGCCCGGGCGCAGGAATTTACCGATTTGTTTGCACGACTCGAAGCGGAGATTGGCAAAGCCATCGTCGGGCAATCAGACATCGTGAGGCGATTATTGACGGCGCTTTTTGCCAATGGCCATGTGCTCCTCGAGGGTGCCCCCGGACTAGGAAAAACACTACTTGTGCGCTCACTCGGAACCGCAACAGGATTGGAGTTTTCGCGCATCCAGTTCACGCCCGATCTCATGCCCGCGGACATTGTTGGGACTAATCTCATCGCCGAGGATTCAGGCAAAAAAGTGTTTCAGTTTCAAAAAGGCCCGGTGTTTACGAACATCCTGCTTGCCGACGAAATCAACCGCGCCACTCCCAAGACCCAGAGCGCGCTGCTGGAGGCGATGCAGGAGCGCCATGCCACGATCTCCGGCACATCGCATGTGCTTCCTAATCCGTTTTTTGTCCTTGCGACCCAGAATCCCCTGGAAATGGAGGGAACTTATCCGTTGCCCGAAGCGCAGTTGGATCGATTTTTAGTTAAGCTGCTGGTCGAATACCCCAGTGCTTCCGAGTTGCACGAAATCCTGGATCGGACCACCGCAGGTTCCAACGCGGAGCCCGACCGCGTGCTTGGAGCAATTGAGGGGTTTCTGAGTTTTCAGCAATTTGTCCGTGAAGTGCCCGTTGCGCGTGAGGTGCAGGAGAAGGTAGTTCAGGTAGTGATGGCGACGCATCCCTCGCGCCCTGATTCTATTCCGCTTGCGTCAAAATACGTGCGTTACGGAGCAAGTCCCCGTGGGGCGCAGGCGATCCTGCTTTGCGCAAAAATCGAGGCCCTGCTTGCGGGACGTCTGCATGTGGCCTCAGACGATATCCGCGCCGTGGCGGCTCCCGCGCTGCGGCACCGCTTGATATTGAATTTCGAGGGCGAGGCGGAGGGAGTTACCGCAGATCACATCATCAATGAATCTGTGGCCCGCGCCATGGATGGAAAGTAGCTACGCCGCAGCGCGATCCGGCACCTCGATGAGCCGGAACCGGAATCGCTCGGAATATTTTCCGCCGGTGAATTTTCGGCAGCACTTCACGCATGCGACGCGTCTTTTAATAGGGCGCACCCGGGCTAGGGTTTCTGCGCATTCGGGGCATTGATAAAAATGCCGTCGCGTGACCCGGCGCTGCTTAAATGGAAGGTTATGGCAGCGCGCTTCATTTGGAATTCCCAGATCCGAGCAGGCTTTCTGCCACTCCGCGCCATGGGGTGAAACCCGGCGCCGACCCGCGCGCGCCTGGGCTGCGAGGTGCGCCAATTCATGGCGCAAGGTGATTTGCACCTCCTCGGACGATACTTCAATGAGCTTCGGATTTAAAATGACGCTGCGAGTGCGATAGCAAGCCAACCCAGCCGTCGTCCGAAGCCGGGGATTCCAAGAAACAGAAACCTCCTTGGCCAGTTCTTTGCATCCCACCTGTTTGAGTAGAACACGTGCAACTTCTTCGAGGATCGGGTCCTGCCGCAGGTGCCGGTGGGTGCGGGCTCGGCGCGTCTGAGGCGGCTTTTCCGCCGGTTTGATACGACGGAGCAGGCTCATGCCGAAATCAAATGCAAGTTGGCGCACCGCCCGGCTCATACGGCTGCCTCGGGTTGAAGCTGTGGAAATTGCCGGTCAATCACCGGGCTCAAGCCCTCAATAGCGGCATCAATTTCTTCCCGGCTCGTGGGTTTCTCCGAAGAAAACTGCTCGGTGGACTTCTCCGGCGCGGGTTCGACACCGGTCGTGATCAGGTCGTGTGAGGGTTGGACCGAGCCGACCATGCATGCCGATCCGCTCGACACTGCAATTTCCTCCAAATCCAGCCCGATCAGAAGCATTTCTCCATCAGCGCCGGGAAAGCTCACATTGAGCGTGTTGGAAAGCGTCAGATCGGGTTGTCCATTTCGCGTCGCTGCGGGGAAAATCCGCTCGACCCCGTCCCATAACCGCTCCGTCAGGAGTTGCAGGCGCAACTGCTCCGTGTCGAGTCCGTCTGTGACCCATTCCGCTGCGGCAACCCTGCCCGCCATCGTGTTCCACGAATCATCGAGAACCGCGTGCGCCCGCCTGCCGAAGCCATGCATACCCGACGGGTTTCCATAATCACGCTCCAGCACCGGCAGCATCGCAGCGAGGGCACAGGGTGCCAGCGGGGTGGTTGCGTTGTATTCTAGATATGCCATTCCAATCCCGCGGGTTGAGATTGCCGTTTCGATATCACGCGGAGCTGCGTCTCCTCATGCGTGACGAGTGACCGCGCCGGCACGCTGTGCATGAGAAAAACATTGGCTCCGATCGTGGACTCGCGCCCGATGACTGTCTCGCCGCCCAGTACGGTCGAGTTAGGGTAAATCGTCACCCAATCTTCGACATCGGGATGGCGCTTGCCCCCTTTGACCAATTGCCCTTCCTCATCTTTTTGAAAACTTCGCGCACCCAATGTGACGCCATGATAAAGCTTCACATGATCTCCAATCACGCACGTCTCACCGATGACAACTCCCGTGCCATGATCAATAAAAAAATGTGTCCCCAGCGTGGCACCAGGGTGGATATCGATTCCCGTGCGCGCGTGCGCCCACTCGGTCATCATGCGCGGAATAATGGGAATCCCCGCAAGGTAGAGGGTGTGCGCGCAACGCTGGATCGCGATGGTTTCGACACACGGGTACGATAGGATGATCTCCTCATTGCTTATGGCTGCCGGGTCGCCCTCGTAGGCCGCCTGAATATCTGTCTGTAATAGCTCACGGATGTGCGGCAGAGACTTCAAAAAATCCGTGAGTAGCGCGTGGGCACGCGCTTCCGGGCAGGTCGGGTCGCCAATCCGCAGACTGCGGCAGATTTGATCTTCCAGACGGTCCGCGATGCTCATGATCCGGTGATACGTCAGCTCAGACAAAAACTCGCCATGCACCGCCTCGTCGTCGTGAAACCCCGGGAAGAGCACCTGCAGCAGGTCCGTGCAAATCGTGTCCACGGCGCCTTTAGACGGCAAATTTAATCCGTCCGTGTTATTCAGGCCCCCGACGGAGGCGTACGAGGCGAGGATGTCGCGGGTGACGGTGCGGAGTATCGCTTCCATGATTTAGCAAGCTAGTATCGACGGACAGGCCGGATTGTCCAGTTCCAGCACAGATTAGGCGTCTGGAATTGCGCCATCGCCCATACGGCAATGGTATGCATCGGTATCGATCTCCATATCGGTTAAATACTTAGAAAGAATTTCGACCTTTGCGGTTTCAATATTTTCTGCCATCACGAGGGCAATGATGGCGCCACCAAATCCGCCGCCGGTCAGCCGGGCGCCGAGCACTCCGGGCTGGCTGGTGGCGATTCTTACGAGTGAATCCAACTCCGGGGTGCTGTTCTCGAAATTCTCCATGGAGCTCATATGAGAAGCTGTGAGGAGGCGTCCAAACGTCTCCAAGTCCCCCAATTCCAATGCCGAGAGCCCAGCAAAAACCCGCTCGTTTTCTCCAGTGATATGGGCAGCGCGGCGCCGGACAACATCCGATAAGCCCGCGTGCGAGAGATCGGCAGTCGAAGCGTCCCGGAGCGCAGGCACGCCGAGGGTCCGGGCAGCTTCGAAGCACTGGTCCCGGCGTTCGTTATATTCCCCGCCTGTGAGAGCATGCTTGACGCCCGAGTGGACAATCAAGAGCTCGACACCCTCGGGAAATGGCACGCGCTGGACGGATTCCTTCCGGCAGTCCAAAAAGATCGCGTGCTGCCGTTTTCCGAAAATACACGACACCTGATCCAAAATCCCGCAGTTCACACCAGCAAATTCATTCTCCGCCTTTTTGCACAACCTCGCCAAATCCATCGGTGAGATTTCCCAGTCAAACATCCGACACAGCAGGACGGCCGTGGCCACCTCAATCGACGCCGAACTCGACAATCCCGCACCGACCGGGAGATTAGTCGAGAACTCGGCCTCAAATCCGCCGACCTCGTAGCCAGCCTCGATAAATTTTGCGATCACACCCACCGGGTAATCGCTCCAACCGCCTGACGGATGCAGCGGCTCCGAGGCATCAACAATCACTTCGGGAAATCCTGCGCTTCGCAGCCGAATTCTGGATCCCGCGGATGCCTCTCCGGTCACCGTCGTCCCCAGATCCAGCGCCGCGGACATCACCACGCCCGCATTATAATCGGTATGGTTTCCCAATAACTCAACACGGCCCGGAGCAAAAACTTGATACATCATACGGCATTCTTAGAAAATTTTCACACGCACCGCCATTGCGATTTTCGATAAATTCATGCGCGCGGTGGTTCTTTCCTTGATGATCAGACCGGATTGATCAACACTGGCAACGAATCCTAACCTTGAAAGGCACCCTATGTCCGAATCCACACTCGAATCCTCCAAATTGGCAGATCAGAAACTTGAGAGCGGGACTGCTCACGCTAAGGCGGCTTTAGATGCGACCACTGCAGCTGCGAAAGAAGTGATCGAAACCAGTCGCAAGCACGCCGGAGCCGCAATCTCCACCAGCAAAGAACATCTCGGCCTTGCAGCCAAGGATCTTTCCGATGCCGCCACCGCAAAATACACGGAACTCAAAACACAGGCCACCAACAAGGCTGGAGAAGTGAAAGGTCGTGCTCAAGAAGCCTTTGGCCAGGCGTCCAATAAAGCCCAATCTTTCCAGACGGAAGCTGAGTTATTCATCCGCGAAAAACCCCTGCAATCCATCGGGATCGCTGCGGGCGTCGGATTTATCTTTGGCCTCATCATCCGTCGCTAAAGTTACCCGCAACGAGGGTGTTTTCGCACTAGTATCATGACATCTGGAAAAGGCGCGGGGCAAGCGCCCCCCGGTTCAGGGGGAATTGCGGCCGGCGGATTGCGGATGTTTGGCTCGCTTGTCCGACATTTTCAAGCGCTCGGAGCGCTCGCCGGCGCTGAGGGGCGTGATGCACTCGCTCTTTACGTGCGCCTCGGCGTGATGCTGCTTGCTGCCCTACTCTTCGTTGGGGTGGCTTACTTTTCACTCCTCTTTTTCATCGCCTTTGCGATTGCTGCTCTTTTCGGCGTGGCGTGGATCTGGATCACCCTCGGGTTAGCGGTATTCCATCTCGTGATCGCCGTCTGGTGTGCAACCCATGTGCGTGCGCATTTCCGCACGCCCGTATTTTCACTCACGGGCGAAGAAATAAAAAAAGATCTAGCCGCCCTGCGCGGCAGTGATTCAGCTCGTGACGTATTATGATTCCGGACAACCTGCTAAAGGAAGTTGAGGCTAGCCGCCGTGCGATTCATCGCGACGTCACGGCTTTCAAGTTTCAGATCGACCTCCCATCGCGCGCCCGAGACGCGATTCGCGCACGCCCCGCACTTTGGCTCGGCGGGGCTGCCGTAGTCGGGTTCATCGCCGCACTCGTCCGCCCCAAACGCCGCCGGGCTAAACAGCTCGGAAAAAAACTGGAGTCTTCAGACTCTGAAGTAGTCAACAAGTCTGCCAAGTCGATCACGGCATGGGGCTTTCTCTTGGGAATCTTTAAGCTGATCCTCCCTCTTGCACGTCCTGCCCTGACTGCCTTTGCCGCAAAGCGCTTAGCGGATATGGCCTCGAAACTCTGACAAATTTGCACGGTATTTC
>Ga0105055_10001479_pt1 | contig 37886 bp, 42 predicted proteins | sample BON03_FD_78090 | JGI IMG/M metagenome (GOLD analysis project Ga0105055, IMG submission 78090) | Freshwater microbial communities from Lake Bonney liftoff mats and glacier meltwater in Antarctica - BON-03 | ecosystem: Environmental > Aquatic > Freshwater > Ice > Glacier meltwater | place: Lake... | reverse complement strand
TTTAACAGTAAACATAATATTTACCATAATGAGCCAGTAAAAGCGTTCAAATGGCACAGCAAGCAAAAAAATATATCTTTTTCTGTTGCTGATATAGGTTTATGAGCTTTTAATTGCAAATCCGATGAGGTTTTTTTTGAACACGCAAATTCTTCAAAACGAGAAAATTTTTTAATTAATAATTGTTTAACAGTAAACATAATATTTACCATAATGAGCCAGTAATAGCGCTCAAACGGCACAGCAAGCAAAAATAGATATCTTTTTCTGTTGCTGGTAAAGGTTCATGAGCTTTAAATTGTAAATGCGATGAGATTTTTTTCGAACACGCAAATTTTTATAAAACGCATAAAACTGTTTATTAAAAAAACTCAATAAAAGCTACATTAAAAGCTCTTTGATTGTTATTGGTTAACCAAAAATGGTTAGCATTTTACAATTATGACAATCTTTACTTCTTTTAAGCACGTTAACCACGCATTTTTCCAAAAGTTACACCTCAGAATCATAACTCCAAAGATCGGGGTAACATTATTAGAAAATAATATCAAGTCCAGTGATAATATCATGACGAGTTTCTCAGATAAAAAGTTTAAAATGGAGGAAATCCTAAAAGGCGATCCAATTTACAGAACTTTTTCTGGTCATGAGCTTAATTTAGGGGTTGAGCATAATAAAATAGGTTTGAATAAGAAACTAATTATGGTTATAGACGGGTCGCTACGCATAGGCTTTGAAGGTTTAAGCACGCGTGAAAAGATGCACGTGATTTGGAATGATCATTATGGTACGTTAAACGATAACTTTATATATGAGTTGCCTGAATGTCCATCAATTAAGCTAAATACTACTAGTCTTAAGCATTTAACGTTGGAACAAAAGCTTATCAAGGCGATTGATTATATTCCACGTCCGGGTTTTACGCCTTTTACGCGTTACAATATTAAAGGAGATATTTACAAAACTTGGTTTGATCATTGTAACAATATCAAGGTTTCTATATATCATAATTCGTTAAAAGGTTTATTAAGCCAGCAAATGTTTAATCATAAACATGAATTTAGTAGACTTACTCCCGTAGTGAATTCGACTCAAATCTTGACTCCAGCATCAATTCAAGAAGTTAAAGGTTTGTTTAGTCATGATTATCCAGTTGAAAGAACACTTGAAGAGTATCTGTTTGAGAGTTTAGATCTTGAACAAATGCCTGGGTATAAGTCGTGGGCTTTGAAACAGCATTTGGTTAAAGTACTCAGTACTGAACTACCTGAAAAGTTTAAATCTTTGAGTACCGAGCAAAAAGTAGCTCAAGTTTTGGCCGCTCATAATTTTAAGATTGAAGACCGATACTGGGATGATATCAAACCTCGAGGAATTTTAAGAGGTGCCCCTCGGTTAAAATTATGCACTCGGTTGTTAAGGGCTCTTGCGGACGTACCAGAGCTTGGGTATAGGCTTTTAACGACCGAACAAAAGGTTGCTAAAGTTCTAGCGATCCATAAGAGCACAATTAAACCTAAATAATCACTCTTTTTATTTTGTTGGGAAAAGCATTACTTTTTCACGTTTATGCGACAAGTGCGAATAAACAACCTTTTAACATTAATAAAATGATACTCAAAAAAATAAAACCCGTAACATCTTCACAACGCCAACTTAAATTATTAAATAAATCAGAACTTTCCAAAGCATCGCTTATAAAATCTAAAACTCGAGGGTTTAAAACACCCAGCGGAAAAAATGATTCAGGTAAAATCACAAGTTTTCATCGAGGAGGAGGGCATAAACAAGTTTATAGAAGTATTGATTTTTATCGAAAAAATTTAGACGGTATAGTTACTTCAATTGAATATGATCCAAATAGAACCGCTCATATAGCTTCCGTTTTTAACACAAAAGTAAAAAGTTATTCTTACATTATCGCACCTAAAGATTTAAACCAAGGGGATTTAATAAAATCAGGAAAAAATGCTCAAATCAAAGTGGGTCATTCTTTACCGTTAGACAAAATACCATTAGGAAGCTTCATACACAGCATTAGTTTATTACCAGGCAAAAGAAGCCAACTTGCCCGTGCAGCAGGTAATTATGCACAATTAATTCAAAAAGACTCAACATATGCGAAACTTAAACTGCGTTCTGGGGAACAAAGGCAGGTTTCTTTAAATTGCAACGCTACATTAGGGATTGTTTCTAATGAAAATCATAATCTTATTTCTTTGGGAAAAGCTGGAAGATCACGATGGTTAAACAGAAGACCAATAGTACGAGGAGTCGCTATGAATCCAGTAGATCATCCGCATGGTGGAGGGGAGGGAAAAACTTCAGGAGGGCGTCCGTCAGTGACTCCTTGGGGCAAGCCGACAAAAGGCCAACCTACGAGCAGATCAAAGAATAAATTAATAATAGTAAACCGTCGAAAACTAATCCAAATATAAAAATGAGTAGATCTAATTGGAAAGGCCCTTTTATTAATAAATCTTTTTTACAAAAAGGTTTGCGATCAAAAGGGAACGTAAAGTCAAAAATCAAAACGTGGTCTCGACAATCCACGATTTTGCCATTTTTAATAGGAGCACAAATAAGCGTGCATACTGGCAAATCGTTTATCAAAGTTAAAATCCTTGAAGAAATGTTAGGTCACAAATTAGGTGAATTCGTACCAACACGCACAAAATTTTCTTTTAAAAAAACGAAAAAAAAATAATTATGGGTCAAAAAGTAAATCCAACTATATTTCGATTAGGCACGAAAAAAAGCCAATGGAGATCTCAGTTTTTTGGAAAAAGTAAAGAGGAATCTGCTTTATTCTTTTATCAAGATTTTGAAATACGAAAATTTTTAAATAGGGTTTTCGAATCCAACGGAACTATAATAACTAATTGTGTTATTAAAAGGTCAAATTTAAAACTTGATCTGTTTCTTCATTTTTATGTAACTTCAAGAGTACACGCAAAAACTTTAGAATCATTTAGTAAAATATCTACATTAAAAACCTTTGTTCAAGGAAAATATTTAAATGCAACAAATTTTTTAAGCGTAAATAATATAAAAAATAAACTCGTTAAAAATTTTAAAAATGATTCTTCAGAAATCATTTATATCACCGACATTATTAAAAAGAAATCCAATTATTCTTTGTTTAAGCAGAAACTTGTAGACTCGTTATCAAAGTTTACTGGAGTATCTAAGATATCATTAAATTTAATAAGTATTCAAAATAGCATTGAGTCAGATATAAGAAACGATTTAGATCTTAAATTTCGAATTCAGGAATTAAAACTTTATTCAAAGGAACAGTTCTTTACGGAAGCCTTAGAGATTTTAATATTGGTATTTAAAAAAAAAAATAGTGCCAGGTTATTAAGCAAATTTATAGCTTTTCAATTACAAATAATGAAACGTCATAACGGTTTTCTTACGTTTTTCAAAAGAGCCCTTTTTATTTTCAGTAAACTAAAAAACTCAAATATATTTGGGGTTAAAATAGTCATTAGCGGCCGATTTAATGGAGTTCCAAGGGCAAAAAGTAGGGTGATACAAGTGGGCCGCTTACCATTACAAAGTATAGACTCAAAAGTAAACTACCATAGTACAGAAGCGCATACTCCTTACGGTACTTTTGGTATCAAAGTATGGATTTGCGAAAAATAAAAATAAAATGCTTTTACAACCAAAACGAACAACGTACAGAAAATATAAAAAAGGAGTACTTCCCAAATTAGAGCATCGTGCAAACAAATTAGAATTCGGGATTTTTGGTTTAAAAGCTTTGGAATCAGGTTGCATTTCTGCAAGGCAAATAGAATCAGCGAGACAAGCAATTAACCGAAAAATAAAAAGAAACGGGCGAGTCTGGATACGAATTTTCCCAAATTTGCCCATTACTTCAAAACCAATTGAAGTTCGTATGGGAAAAGGAAAAGGATCGGTTAGCCACTGGGTCGCACGTGTAGGAGCGGGTGCCTTGCTATTTGAAATAGAAGGAATATCAAAAAAACTCGCTGAATCTGCTTTAAAAGTGGGAGCAACAAAGCTGCCTGTCAAAACTACAATTATTTCATAACCAGATATAAAAATGATATTAAGCACAAACTCATTTAAAACACATATAAAATTTCGAAGTACGTTACTTAGAATAGCTAGTATATTTAACCACAAATTTAAAGGAAAAATAGTTTCTACTAGATCCAACAAATTGCAAATAGATTTTGGTCATTATAAAAATTCAAAAACTACTTCAAACGAACTAGACAAATGTTTTAGATATAATCGAAGAGTCGCATTAACAACAAACCAAGTAGATTTGCTAAATAACAAAACCAATTTCGTAATAAAAGAATTAACGCCGCAAGGAAGTCCTGTTTTAGAAAATCAAATATTAAAGCCACTACCGAAAACTTTTACCGCCAAACTTAATTCTCTAGCTCAATTAAAACACGCTTTTGTTTTTAAAAAGCTAGTTTACGGTAGAATAATAAGAAAGATTAACGGAGGATTTTTAGTTATTTTGTTAGGATTTTTAGCTTTTTTACCCGCGAGTCATTTCCTGACTGACTATAGAAATAAACAATATAAAAATTTAAATATAAAAAAAACTAAACTATTGTTTATTAAAATTCCATTGGAGGTACTCGGTATAAAATGTTTAAAATCAAAGCCACTTTATAATAGTTTTGACATTTATTTCTTAAACATTGTAGTGTCATTTAGAAAAGCTTTAAAAACTCTTGAGAAACATCATAAAACTTTGAACATAAAAAAATTGGTTCGGATTAGCAAATTAAACAATTATAAAAACTCAAAATACATACAATAGACTAATTTAACAGGAACTAAAAACCCATCGTTGTTTTTAACGTCAGTAAAAATTTCCTATCGATATTTAAATTCAATCAAATTTAATTATGCTACTACAAGCTGCTAAATTTATTGGAGCTGGGTTAGCTACTATCGGTTTAGCTGGAGCTGGAGTTGGTATTGGGACCGTTTTCGGTGCTTTAGTACTAGGTACTTCAAGAAATCCTTCTTTAAAAGACGAGCTATTTAGATTAGCTATTTTAGGATTTGCTCTAACTGAAGCAATAGCTCTTTTTGCTTTAATGATGGCGTTTTTAATTCTTTTTGCTCTATAAGTGGTTATAAGGACCACATTTAGTACGTAATTTAACAAATAGTTTATACGAAATTTTAAGTTACCCAAATGTTTTTAAGTGTTGAGATTTATTTGATTTTTTTTGTCAAGCAGTACGAAATTAAAGTAGATACTTTAATTAGTTCTAATACGAAATTAATACGAATATCTGTACCGTTAGAATTCAAAAAAGCAGATCTTACCTCTTTTGGGGTGTAAAACCGAGAACCGTTTTTTAAACATAAAACGGTGAAATTATTTAACAGCTCAATCATGTTATTAAAATCATATTTATGTTTAGAATATCCTATAATAATCGGGCCTTGAATAACTCTACTAATATTTAAAAATGTATTTTGAGTGTAAAGTTTTTTGACTAAATTATTATGAATCTTGCAGATTTTGACGTTTTTTATTTTGAATTCGTGTTTTAAATTAATCCACTTTTGCGAATTTAAATTACCTTGTTGTGCAATAAAAAATCTTGGTTTTTTTAAAATTTCTATTGTTTTATCTGCTTTATACTGTTTTTTAATCAATTTCATCTTGGGTTTTTAAAAAGCGTGCGTTGTGTAGTGTTAGGCTTAGTAGGATTTGAACCTACGACAAAACCGTTATGAGCGGTACGTTCTACCACTGAACTATAAGCCTTAACTTTTCGCATCATATTATGAGTATTGGATTTCGCCAAATAATTCTTATATCACTTATGGTTATTCTACTTTTTGGTGATGTTAATAAAATAAGTAAAAAACTGATAGAACTCAGCATAAATATTAAAAAAAAGTTGTGTATAACTTTCAAACAGGAAAAATAGGATTTGAACCCACAACCTTTGGCTTTGGAGACCATTGCTCTACCAATTGAGCTATTTTCCTAACGCCCTACTCGATATATTGACAATACATTTTAGTAAAATACTATGAGGCAACTTAAAAATTACAGCTCTTACAAGCGTTGACATAAGATTTTTATTATTGGTCATTAGTTGAATTACTCGACTATATGTCCTGATTTCAAATTGCTCTCTAGCTTTTTTGTTGACATGAGGTGATCTTAGCACTGTAAATCTTTGAATTTTTACAGGCATTTTATAAATAATAGGAATACCCACTAAATTAAATAATTGTTTAATAAGGTCGGTGAACCTATTTAACAAAAATAAGTTTTTCGATTTTAGATAAATTTTGTATATCATATAGATTAGTTCTAAAAGTTTTTAAAATATTTTTATGTTCAATTATTTTTTTGAATTGCGGAATCGTTTAGTTTATATTTTTTCAACACTAATCTTTTTAAGCGTATTATCTTTTAACTATAAAGAAGCTTTGCTGTTTCTAATAGTACAATCAAGTTTATTTACTTACGAAACAAATTTGCCTTATTTTATTTACACTGATTTGACTGAAATATTATTTACTTATATAAAATTAGCTGTGACCATGAGTACATACGTATGTGTACCTTTCATAATACGACATTTATGGGATTTTTTAAAACCTGGGTTGTACAAGGTCGAATATCTTTATTTAAAACATACGATGCATACTTTTTATATAATTTGGGTTATAAGTCTACTACTCGTACATTATTTTTTGTTACCACAATTGTGGCAATTTTTTTCAGGATTTGATATAAATACCTTTCAAGGGCCTTTAGGATTACATTTTGAAGCAAAATTAAATGAATTTCTAAATTTTTTGTTATCAATGTATTTTTATTGTTGCTTCGGTTTACAATTTTTTATATCTTTTGTTTTATTCATCATAAGTATAAACGTGCACAATTTAATTTTTATTAAAAAGTCTCGCCGTTATATCTATTTAATAAGCTTTCTTATTGCGGCGTTAGTAACACCACCTGACGCGTTAAGTCAATTGTTAGTCGCATTTTTTATTTCCTTCATATACGAAATATTAACAATTTTTTTGTTAGTAAAAAATGAGTATATTGAAATCATTCAGCTAAAAAAATGCAAACAATCACCTGCCTAGATATAACAGTTTTAAAAACAAATAGTAGCTTGTAGGTTAGAGACGGATTTGAACCGTCGTTAAAAGATTTGCAATCTTTTACATTATCCATTTATGTTATCCAACCGATAAAACATATAATAAGTTTTTCGTTTTAAACGACATTGTGTAAAAACCGAAAAAAACGAGACTTGAACTCGCGATCTCCAACGTGACAGGCTGGCGCTTTAACCAACTAAGCTATTTTTCCTATAAAAATTATTCAAAAAGAAAACTACATCGAGTTTTATTACGCAGTAAAACAACCATTTGCTGCGCAACAGTATTATAACAAATAATAATTTTTTGATTAATTAATTTTTTTGTAAAATAACCTTGTTTTAATCAATTTCAAAAAGGATTTTTCATGTCTTTTGTAAAAATTTGCACAATAGACTTAAGTAGATTTGAACTACTGACTTTACGCTTATCAGGCGTACACTCTAGCCAACTGAGTTATAAGTCTAAAAAAATATATTGTTTGAGATATTAAATTCGATAATTTGAATATAATAGATTAACAATTACTTATTAAGTGTAACGTCTCTCAATTTGTTACCTTCATAAGTGCATTTTTCGCTAATAACGTAACATGAGTTTTAAATTATAAAAAAAAACGCGTTTCGGGTTTTAGTAACACAATTGTTTTAAAATTTGCTTAGCAAATTTTTACCTTATCATTTTTTTTCACAATGTAAAAAGTACATTCGTAAAAAAAAGAGTGAGTTTCCGCGTCAAAGCCGTTATTTTTATATGTCTCAATATTTTCACAACAATAAAATATTTTTAAACTCATTTTAATTATTCGGGAAATATTAAGTTTTCTACGTTTCTGCCAACAATACAAGGTAGACTTTTAAATATTATTTACACGAATCATGGCGTACTTTTTAGGCACAAGCATTCCCGAAAAAAAAAAAATTACTGTAACATTAACCCAAATTTATGGTATAGGAAAAAGAAAATCAATAGATATATGCAAAAATTTAGGATTTACCGATAACATTAGAGTTTTTGAGCTAACTAAAGAACAAAAAGTTAAATTAATTCGATACATCGAGAACTCGACGTTACTATTGACTGAAGATTTAAAACGCTCCCTTTTTGATTTTAAAGCCCGTTTGATCACCATACGGGCCTATCGAGGAGTCAGATCGCAACAAGGGCTTCCTGTACGAGGTCAGCGAACACATACAAACGGTAAAACAGCAAAAAAATTTAAAAAATTTTAATGTCAACTACTACAAATACTTCAACTGTTAAAAATAATTTTAAATTACGTAAAACAAACCTGCATAAAAGTAACCAACTATCCTTGTTAAAGCAGGATCCGAAAAATAACGTAGCAAAAAAAATCCCCGCAGTTAAACGCATTCAATCAACGCCTATCCAAGGTGTGATTCATATCAAATGTTCGTTAAACAACACCATAGCAACTTTAACAGATTTATTAGGAAAAGCTAAAGCTTGGGTTTCTTGCGGTACTGTTGGGTTTAAAGGCTCGAAACGTTCGAGTAGATTTGCAGGTCAAGCTGCTATCGAACTTTTAGGTTCAAAAGCTAAAATATTAGGATATAAGCATGTCGTTTTGCATTTAAATGGACTAGGACGCGGCAGAAATGTATCAGTTAAAAGCTTAAAAAAATCTGGTTTACGGATATACTTCATTAAAGATTTTACATCTATGGCCCACAACGGTTGCAGACCTGCAAAATTAAGACGTCTTTAAAAAAAGATGGGAAAAGATGACTGAGCGGTTAAAAGTGACAGATTGTAAATCTGCTGGTTAATTCCATCGTAGGTTCAAATCCTACTCTTTTCAAACAAACCACCGTGTACGGAATGTGACGCAGTCCGGCAGCGTGCCTGTTTTGGGAACAGGAAGTCATGTGTTCGAATCACATCATTCCGATAAAAAAAAGTCGTATTCGATCAAATACGTTTAAATCAAACTTTTGTTCATAATAATGTTATTGCTTAATAAATTAGTAAACCCAAATATTTTAATTAATAAGAATAGTAAAAACTCTCTTATTTTAATAAACGATCAAAAGCACCCTTTTCATTTAGTAGATCCTAGTCCGTGGCCGTTAGTAGCATCAATTGGTGGGCTCACTTTGACATCAGGTTTAGTTATGTATATGCATAGTTATGCTGGCGGAGGTAGCGTATTATCGTTAGGATTACTAATAATTTTATTCGTTATGTATACTTGGTGGAGAGATATTATTCGCGAGGGTACTTTGGAAGGTCAGCACACACATGAAGTTCAATTAGGGTTACGTATGGGAATGCTCTTATTCATCGTATCAGAGATTATGTTCTTTTTCGCTTTTTTTTGGGCATTTTTTCATTCAAGTTTATCACCGACTTTCGACATTGGCGCTGTTTGGCCTCCTGAAGCAATGCCTGTATTAAGCGCATGGGAGATTCCTCTTTTTAATACTGTCCTTTTACTTAGTTCAGGCGCTTCGGTCACTTGGGCACATCATGCAATCGTTGCAGGCGATAGAAAAGAAGCTATCTTAGGTTTATTACTTACGATCATTTTGGCAACTTTTTTTACCGTATTGCAAGTATTTGAGTATTTAAACGCTCCATTTACTATGTCGGACAGTGTTTACGGGTCGTGTTTCTACATGGCTACAGGGTTTCATGGCTTTCACGTTTTTATCGGTACTTTTTTTTTATTTGTATGTACTGTAAGACTCGTATGGCATCATTTTACTAGAGAACACCATTTCGGGTTTGAGGCGGCTGCATGGTATTGGCATTTCGTTGACGTAGTTTGGTTGTTTTTATTTGTAACTATTTACTGGTGGGGCGGTAATTAGTTCTTTTATTGTTTGAATGTACTTTTGATATTTTAGTTACATCAATTTGTTAAGTCATTTTATATACGTACGTAGACATAATCATTTTTTATAAGTCCTTTAGTAATTCAACATGTTTTTAACTAGTCCTTTAGAACAATTTCAAATTTTACCTTTAATTCCTATTAGATTATATAATTTTGACATATCTTTTACTAATGGTAATTTAATTAGTTTGATCGCTTTAAGTAGTTTTATCCTTTTATTACAAATGTTATTGTCCCCTAACAAAAGTTTTTATATGGTGCCATCTCGATGGCAAATTGTAAGTGAGACTTTTTATGAAACGATTACTAATATGTTATATGATAATTTAGGAACTAGAGGTCAAAAGTATTTTCCTTTTGTATTTATTTTGTTCTTGTTTGTGTTGCTTTCTAATCTCGTGGGTTTAATACCATATAGTTTTACTATTACAAGTCATTTAATCGTTACTTTTGCATTAGCTCTAATGGTTTTTGTAGGCGTCAATATTATTTGCGTAAAAGAACACGGTTTGCATATGGTCTCTTTATTTTTACCGCCTGGAACTTCACTAGGTTTAGCATTACTGCTAGTGCCTATCGAATTTGTTTCATACATGTTCAAACCAATTAGTTTAGGTGTTCGATTGTTTGCTAATATGATGGCAGGTCATACTTTACTAAAAGTAATAGCAGGATTTGCTTGGAGTATGATGGCATCTGGAGGTTTGCTGTTTATAGCGCATTTATTACCTTTGTTAGTTTTAGTGTTATTAGTTGGTTTAGAATTAGGCGTTGCTATGATTCAAGCTTACGTATTTACAATTTTAACTTGCATTTATCTGAATGACGCAATAAATTTACATTAAGATAAATAACTACTGCGTTCAAATAACTAGATATTTTTAACCATTTTAAATATTAAAAAACAAGCATTACGCTAAATACCAGCTTTTTAACCTTAAACTTTACAAACGCATCAACACTCTTGTTTTTATTGAAAACTGTGTTAGCGATTAGCATCTTTAGCTCAGCTGGATAGAGCAACAGCCTTCTAAGCTGATGGTCACAGGTTCAAGTCCTGTAGGATGTATTATAAAATGGTGAATATAACTCAGTTGGTAGAGTGCCAGGTTGTGATTCTGAAAGTCGCGGGTTCGATCCCCGTTATTCGCCCACTTCCTTTTAGGTGTGTAGCTCAGCGGTAGAGCACTGGACTTTTAATCCATTGGTCCTGGGTTCAAACCCCAGTACACCTATGTATAAAATTTATATCTACATGTACGTATTTGTCTCGATAGCTCAGCTGGTAGAGCAAAGGATTGAAAATCCTTGGGTCGGCGGTTCAAACCCGTCTCTGGACAACAAAACAAAAAATTTTAAAATATGAATCATCTTTTATGGGACATGCTAACACGGCTAAGAAATGGTCAAAAATCCAGAAAGTTTTCGATTTTACACCCCAAAAGTAAGTTATGTAACCAACTTTTAGAGGTATTTTACAAAGAAGGTTTCATTTCAGGATATAAAATTTCATCATCAAACTCTGATATGTTTGAAATATTGTTAAAATATCATAAACGTAAACCCGTAATAAATAAGATCACCGCTCTTTCAAAACCCAGCAAAAGAGTATACATTTCAGTTCAAAATTTGTGGAAGTTAAACACTGGGTTAAGTTTACTAATATTATCCACTTCAAAAGGCGTTCTATCTGATAAAGATAGCCGACGTTTGAACGTGGGTGGAGAAGTCTTTTGCATTATTAAATAAAAATGTCAAATTTAGCGAGACAATCAATAAAAGTACCCTCCAATATTTCCGTTAAACTTGACGGCAATAAACTCATCCTTACAGGCCTTTTAAATAAATCTACAGTAGATTTGCGTGTACTTATTTATATAAACACAGACAAAAATAAAATATACGTTACTGACGAGCTACTTCTTTTTAACACGGATAATACGAAGTTAGAAGGAAAAGCTTTACAAGGCAGTACTTTCATTTTAATTTGTCAAAATATTTTAGGCTTGTCCTCTGGATTTCGTAAACAATTACACTTAATCGGGGTAGGATACCGGGCTTTTATTGAACAAAAAAATGATTGCCAAATTTTAAGTCTTAAACTTGGGTACAGCCATCAAATTGAACTGGAAATTCCAGCAAAATTGAAAGTTATTTGTTTAAAACCTACGGTAATTTCAGTTTATGGGCATGATAAACATAATGTTCATCAAATGGCTGCTTTGATTAAATCTTACAAATTACCGGAGCCTTATAAAGGAAAAGGTGTTTTGTATCAGGACGAGAAAATACTTCGAAAAGAAGGAAAACGATCATAAGTAAAATGAAAATCACGCAATATAAAAAAAATCGAAATCAACTTATTCTTTCTAATTTAATAGTAGCAAAAACTTATCTAGGATATAGTAAGTCCATGTGGGACCCTACAATATTACCACATTTATCCGGGATTAGAGATCAGTTTTGTATTTTTGACCTTGATCAAACTACTCATATGATAAAAAAATCAGTAAAATTTATTTCAAAAATACATCGTTTAAACGGAAAAATTTTATTTGTGGGTTTTCCTGAAGCGGATAAGAATAAACTTATACAATTGTGCACTTTAAATAACCATTCTTACGTATCTGATCAGTCATGGGTAAATGGTATTTTAACCAACGGCCATGGCTTATTTGTTTACAGGAAAAATTTTCTCAACAATTTCAAATTTAAAAACGAAAAAGAAAAACGATTTTTTTATGAAAAATTCGGTGGTATCTTAAATTTAAATAAAAAGCCGGACTTATTAGTTGTTTTTAATCACTCGAAAAGTTTAGACGCTCTACGTGAAGCAGCAAAAAGGGATATTCCCGTCATTTCATTTATAAATAGCGGGAATAACCCAGAAAAAATTGATTATCCTATCGCAGGTAATTTTACATCCAAAAAAGGAGGTAAAATATACTCTAATTTAATTAAATATTTATTAAGCTAATATAAAAGGATAGATGAGTTTAAACAACAGACATAAACCACAGTACAAGTATTTTTTAAAATTACGTGAAAATGTTCAAGGTAACCCTAAATTTTTTAACTTTAAAAGAAAAAAATGGGGTACTTTAATAAATAGATTAACTTTATCAAAGTCTTATAAATTTTTTAATCATAGTTTATATCAAGTTTCACGCAACGCAAGACCGTTAAAAAATTTACATCGATCTCAATTAGCAACTAAACAAAGGTTGAATCTTTTTTATGGTAAACTTACAAATAAATATTTAAAAACGATTTCACGTCGAGCGTTTGTTAAAAGCAAATTAAAGTTTATTAAGCAAGGAGCTGCTGATTTTTTTTTAAACTCTTTAGAGACTCGTTTAGACACTATAATTTACCGGGCACATTTTGTTTCTAGCATTAGCACGGCAAAACAATGGGTGACGCATGGTAACGTTTATGTCAATAATAAAAAAGTGTTTTGTAGTAATTATCTGTTAAAACAAGGAGATTTAGTTAGAATATCTAAAAAAATGCACGTTACTGTTCAACAAACATTGTTAAAATCAAAATTATGGCCAAGCCCACCAATACATTTAGAAATCGATTTTAAAACATTATCTATATACAAAACACAAGATTCATCATTAATTGATTTGTCTGGCTATTTTCCGTTTTGGTTAAATTTAAAAGGCGTTTTATCTAATTATAAAAAGTAAAAACCTGCACTTTGTCATATAAGTTTATATAAAAAAAATTTTCAAATTAACATACACAATTTTTATCTAATAAAACTACAAACATTTACATGCAATCTTTACTTAAAGAAGAGTACTTTTCCATTTTATTATTTTTAATTGTTGCAATTGTTTTATCGTTGGTAATTTTTGGTCTTTCTTATTTGTTATCAGTACAAAACCCAGATACAGAAAAATTGTCAGCATACGAATGCGGATTTGACCCTTACGAAGACGCAAGACACACATTTGATGTGCGATTTTATTTAATAGCCATTCTATTTATGGTTTTTGATATAGAAGCTATGTTTTTATTTCCTTGGGCAAGTTCTTTAAGTAACATTTCGTCGTTAGGTTTTTGGACGATGGTTGATTTTATTATAGAACTTGGCGTGGGGTTTATCTATGCTTGGCAAATCGGTGCCTTAGAGTGGGAGTAATGAAAAATCTAATTGAACGAGATAAAAAACGCCGTAACTTAGTTTTGAAATATGAACGTAAAAGAATTACTTTAAAATATACTTTGTGTAATAAAACTTTGTTGACGAGCATTAGATGGCAAGCTGGATTAGATTTGTCCGATTTACCTAAAAATAGTTCCAAGATAAGATTAAACAATCGCTGTATTATTACAGGCCGAGGGAAAGCCGTAAGCAGAGCTTTTAGACTTTCACGAATAATGTTTAGAACGTTGGTTAGTTCAGGAGATATTTCAGGGCTACGAAAATCAAGCTGGTAAAATAATTTTTGTTTGGTTAATTTTCTTATTTTCATAAAAATCATAAAATAAATATATGCCACAATTTGACAAAATAACTTTTTTCTCCCAAATTTTTTGGTTAATTATACTCTTTTTTAGTTTTTACGTTTTAATCGTACATCTTTTTATACCTAAACTTGCGACCGTTTTAAAAACCAGAAAAAAAAAACTGGGTGGTGGAACTAACGGGGTTTCCTCTTTAAACAGTGAACAATTAAACGTAACAACAGAAAAAAACATGCTGGTCCAAAATTCTGTATGTAGTGCCAAAAGTAGCGTGCATTTTATGCTTTCTGAAAGTAGTGCATGGTTATTTACTGCGGTACTTTTTACTAACACTATGCAATTACTAAGCCCCCGGTTAGATTATTTGAACAATTCAGCACTTACTATTGCTAAACAACATTCAAGTATAGAAAAAAGCTAGGTTTTAATAAAAGCTTCCATATTGTGCTCTATTAATCATTTTTCAATATGGTTTTCTTCAATAGCTCAGCGGTAGAGCGGATGGCTGTTAACCATTAGGTCGTTGGTTCAAATCCAACTTGGGGAGAGTTTCTCATAAAAATTAGTAAAGTTTAACTAAACATAATTCTACTCATCGCGTTTTAAATTCCTTTATGATCTCGTTAACGGTTAAACACTTTTAATATGATGTAATAGCTTTACAAATTAAGCTAAAAAATAAAATTTTGTATGAACTTCTCTACTCTTTTCATTAACGACATTAAAATTATTTTACCTGAATTTTTTTTGGCTACTTCTGTTTTGGTATTGGTTATTCATGGTGCTATTTTAGCAGCTAGTCCGACGTATAATTATCCTTTAATCAATAAAAGCATCTCATGGTTGAGTGTTTTAATACTTACGTGGACATTAATTTTAATTTTGAATAACCCAATAAATTTTAGAATTATTTTCAATAATACTTTTATCTATGATGATTTAACTGTCTTTAGCCAAAGCATTATTCTGATTTCATCGATCGCTTGTTTAATCATGTCTCAAGAATATATCAAGAATTATCGCCTTAATTCTTATGAATACTATTTATTAATTTTATTTGCAATATTAGGTTTAATGCTGTTAACTTCATCATATGATTTAATCTCAGCTTATCTGGCAATCGAAATGCAAAGTTTATCTTTTTATACATTAGCTGCTTTCAAAAGAAAGTCCGCTTTTTCAACTGAAGCAGGTTTAAAATATTTCATTTTAGGAGCTTTTTCGTCGGGGCTGATTTTATTTGGTTCCTCTTTGATTTATGGGTTTACAGGCGTAACTAATTTAGGATATTTATTTTGTTTAATGAACGACGTTAACACACATATAAGTAATGTTAAAGTTTTTTTTGAACCTTACTATTACAATACAGTAATTGTTATAGCAAATGTGTTCATAGCAGTAGGTCTATTATTTAAATTATCGGCAGCGCCATTTCACATGTGGTCTCCCGATGTATACGAAGGATCACCTACAAGTTCAGCGGCCATTTTTGCAATAGTACCTAAAATAGCTGTTTTGGTTATATTTGCTCGAATTTTTCAAAATAGTTTGTTTTCAACTGTGTATTGGTGGCAGAGCATTGTTTTGTTTTGCGCTATGTGTTCCGTGCTAATAGGTTCATTTGTGGCATTAAAGCAACGAAAATTTAAACGATTGATGGCTTACAGCGCAATTAGTCATGTGGGGTATTTGTTAATTTCTTTTGGTCTTGGTACGTCTATTGGTTTACAATCGTTGTTTTTTTATATTTTTATATACATGATCACCAGTATTTGTATTTGGTCAATTTTAATGTCTTTCGAGTTACATTCTAGCACAAGTCGAAATTTATCCGATCTATCTTTATTAATTAAAGCCAACCCTATATTAGCCGTAACATTTGCTATTGCATTATTTTCATTAGCAGGTGTCCCTCCTTTAGCAGGTTTTTACGCAAAAATGCAAATTTTTTTAGCTTCATTGGAATCTTCCATGTATTTCATAGCTGTAATAAGCATTATATCAAGTGTAATCTCTACTTTTTATTACATTAGAATAATAAAAACAGTATATTTTGAAAAAGTTTCTGATTGGAACTTTTATCAACAAATCAATCAAGGAAAATCGCTCATATTAGGACTATCAATCTTTTTGATCGTTTTATTGTTTTTATCGCCAAACTTGCTTAGTTTATGTGCGTATAAAATGAGTGTCGTTTTAGTGTAGCTATTCACATTTTAGTAGAATCAAAAATAAAAGATTTTATTTTTAAAGGGTGATTAACTCAATTGGTAGAGTGTTTCGCTTACAACGAAAAAGTTAGTGGTTCGATCCCGTTATTACCCAATAATTGTTAAAAATAATGCACATAAGTAAACAATCCTGGAAAAGTCTTATGTTAAAAATATACGTAAACAATTTGAAAGTTTTTGTTCAACCGAACACTACTGTCTTGGAAGCATGCGAAACTATCGGTATTGAAATACCCAGATTTTGTTATTACGAAAAGTTATCCATTGCAGGCAATTGTAGAATGTGTTTAGTGGAAATTGAAAAATCCCCAAAACCAGTAGTTTCATGTGCAATGCCTGTAATGGGCGGTATGAAAATTTTTACGAATACGCCGCTAGTAAAAAAAGCACGCGAAGGTGTGCTGGAATTCCTTTTACTGAATCATCCATTAGATTGTCCTATATGTGATCAAGGAGGCGAATGTGACTTACAAGATCAAGCTACTACATTCGGTACAGATAGAAGTCGTTTTTACGATTTTAAGCGCGGAGTTGAGGATAAAAATGTAGGTCCATTAATAAAAACTATCATGACTCGATGTATTCATTGCACCCGTTGTGTTCGATTTGCAGCTGAAATTGCTGGAATCGGGGATTTAGGGACTACTGCGCGAGGTTTATCAGTTGAAATAGGAACATATTCAGAAAAAGTTTTCCAATCTGAATTATCTGGAAATATTGTTGATTTGTGCCCTGTTGGAGCTTTAACGTCAAAATCATATGCTTTTGTAGCTAGACCATGGGAATTAAAAACAGTTAGTTCTATTGACATTTCAGATGCCATTGGATCTAATATTCGAATTGATTTTAAAGAAACAGAAATTGTTCGAATATTACCCAGAGCAAATGAAGAGATAAATGAAGAATGGATTTCAAACAAGACTCGTTTTATGTACGATGGCTTGAAACGGCAACGTTTAATAAGTCCTTATATTAAACCTGTAAACACTTTGATAGCAAGTAACTGGATGGATTCTTTATCAATTATAAAAATAATTTTGGAATCAGGAGTACTTTATAATAAAAACATTATTGGCATTTGTGGTGCCAACAACGATCTAGAAACTCTTTTAAGCTTTAAAAACTTTATCCATTCGTTAGGCTCGGAAAGTGTTGGGTTTGAAAGAAATTTAATGACAAATAACACATTTTCGTTTAACTACATGTTTAATAACGCATTTACAGGAATCGAAAAATGTGACTTTTGTTTATTAATAGGTGTTAATCCTCGCTATGAGGGTTCGTTATTAAATATTAAGTTAAGAAAACGTTTCGTTGAGGGTGGATTTAAAGTAGTGTCTGTAGGCACTCCTGTAAATTTAACGTACCCTACTACTCATATTGGTTTAGGCGTTAATCAGCTGTATAATACTTTTTTTAATAATGAAGTTAATTTGATAAACAAAGCATTTTTTGAAGCAAAGAATCCTATAATCATTTTTGGTTCAAGCATTTTAGAAAGAAAAGACTCTTTGGAACTACAGAAGCTATTTTCTTGCTTGAATTCCAATGTTAATTATAAAAGTTCAATTTCTTTAAACCTACTACAAAGTGAATCTAATCAAACAGGGGCTTTTGAATTGGGTTTAAACAAAGTGGACAATGATAATTTCAAATGCGCTCAGATCATTTACCTTGTGGGTGTTGATAATTATACAGCCAATGAGTGGTTACAGTTATGTAATAAAGATTGTTTTGTTATATATCAAGGATCTAATGGTACTCCGTTAGCAAAATTCGTTGATGTTGTTTTACCAAGTAGTGCATTTACTGAAAAAAAAGGGACGTTTATCAACACAGAGGGACGTTTACAACAAACCTTTCGTGTTTTAATTGCTCCTGGTTTGGCTAAAGACGATTGGAAAATTTTTAAAGCTTTGTCTAAAATAATCGGTGTAAATCTTAAATTTAATCAATTTGAAGAACTGCGTAATATGTTGAGCACTTTAATACCTTCAATAAATACGCCAAACAAAACTATAGTTAGTAATGCATTATTTGTAAAAACGTCAGAAAATTTATATACTGATAAGAATTTTAAATACACAAACGGAATTAATAAAACACGATTTCAATCTTTAATCGAAGATTTTTATTTAACCTCGTCAACTACTAAAGCTTCATACACTTTGACTCAATGTTCAATCTCATTAAAAAAAGAAGCTACAAATTTTACAGTATTAAGTTAAAAAACATCATTTAATTGTTCGGCTGTTTTAAAACGGTATTTTAACAATCTCGTAAAAAACACGGTATTATTAAAAGATTTTCAAAAGTAACGAAATAGTTCAGTTGGTTAGAACATTGGAATCATAATCCAAGTGTCGGGGGTTCAAGTCCCTTTTTCGTTATGACAATAGAAAGGTGGCTGAGGGGCTTAAAGCACTGGTTTGCTAAATCAACGTATAGTTAATATACCATGGGTTCGAATCCCATTCTTTCTATAATTAAACTGGATAAAAAAGCTCGCTTGGTGGAATAGGTAGACACGTCAGACTTAAAATTTGATTCATATAATGAGTATCGGTTCAACTCCGATAGTGAGTAATAAGTAAGCCAAAGTGGTGGAATTGGTAGACACGCTGGGTTTAGGTTCCAGTTTTTATAAAGTAGGGGTTCAAGTCCCCTCTTTGGTACATTTTAAAATAAATAATGAAATGCCAACAATAAATCAACTTTGTAAACTAATAAGAAAGCCAAAATTCTGTATAAATAAAACACCTGCTTTGCAAAAGTGTGCTCAAAAAAAAGGTATTTGCGTTAGGGTTTTCACGCGCACTCCAAAAAAACCAAACTCAGCGTTGCGGAAGGTAGCTAGAGTTAAATTAAGTAACGATATTCGAGTAACGGCATATATTCCTGGTGAAGGGCATAGCTTACAAGAATATTCGACAGTGCTAATGCGGGGCGGTAGAGTAAAAGATTTACCCGGAGTTAAATATCATTTAATTCGTGGTAAATTAGATTTCGTTGGTTTAAAAAACAGGAAAACCTCGAGATCTAAGTACGGTGCAAAAAAAATTAGCAATTAAATTAATATTTGATCAATATGAACAAAAGGATAAATTACAAAAACTACCAAGACTTTCTAAACACACAGTTAGGTAAAAAATTCATTAATCGATTAATGTTAAACGGTAAAAAAAGTACTGCAGAACGTGTTTTTTTAGAAAGTTTAGTATTGATTCAACAAAATTTAAAAAAAAACCCCATAAAGATTCTATTATTGAGCATAAATAACGTTAAACCCGTTGTAGAAATACGTTCAGTAAGAATGCGTGGCGCAAATTATCAAGTGCCGATACCTTTAAGCGATAATAGAAAAGTTTCAATCGCAATAAAATGGATTATAGCAACTGCGAATAAAAAGAAAGAAAATTCGATGAAAGTTAAACTTAAAGATGAGTTAATCGCTGCTTCTCAAAATCATGGCGAAAGTATAAAAAAAAAGTTAACTATTCATAAACTCGCTAATGCAAACCGCGCATTTGCTCATTACCGATGGTTTTAACCTACGAATTTTAAAGATGTTAATAAATTATCTAATTATAAATACAATTATATTTCTTATCGGTGTACTAGGGTTAGTTTTAAATAGAAAAAATATTTTGATTATTTTAATGTCTATTGAATTAATGCTATTAGCAGTTAATATGAATTTTGTTATTTTTTCTGTATATCTTGACGACATTTTAGGGCAACTCTTCGCATTATTTGTGCTAACTGTTGCTGCAGCTGAATCTGCTATCGGTCTTGCTATCTTAGTAGTCTATTATCGTGCAAGAGGTACTATTGCTGTGGAACGGGTACAAACAATGCGTGGATAGTGTGATAATAAATAATTGTCACAATTCTACAATTATAACAAATGAAACGTAAGTTACGTCTATTAGGAGTTGAACCTATAATTGTCGGTCATAAATTCCGGCGCTCCATACAATTGAGCTACAGACGCAAAAAAAAATGATTCAAACCCAAAGTATCTTAACAATCGTAGACAATTCTGGTGCAAAAACTGCTAAATGTATTAAAATCCTAGGAGGGTTTCAACGACGATATGCTTATACAGGCAATACCGTTGTTGTTGCCGTTCAAAAGATTAAGTCAAAAAACAAATCTAAATCTAAAGTAAAAAAAGGTGAAGTTTTACACGCAGTAATTATCAGAACTAAATTTAAAAAAAATAAAAAGGATGGATCATCGTTTATGTTTGCTTTAAATGCAGGAATACTAATTAATAAACAAAACAAACCAATAGCTACTCGAATATTTGGTCCGGTAACAAAAGAATTAAAAACGAATAAATTGATGAAAGTGGCCAGTCTATCTGCAGGTTTTCTATAAAAATAAAAATAAAAAAATGCAAATATTAGAATCTCATTATAATTATATTGTAAGACACGATTTGGTAACCAAATTTAATTATAAAAACAATAACGTAGTACCAAAGTTACAAAAAATTGTCTTAAATTTTGGAATTAAAGAAGTAAATTTTAAATTACTGTTGCCAACATTGATCGCTTTAGAATTGGTATCATCACAAAAGGGGGCATTAGCGAGATCAAATAAGTCGAATATCGCTTTGAAAATTAGAAAAGGCGTGCCTGTAGGATGCAAAGTAGTTTTGTCCAAAACGAATATGTATTTGTTTTTTTCAAAAATCATAATTACGGTTCTTCCAAAAATAAAACAATTTGAAGGAGTTATCTTTAAAAAAGCGATTACTCGACCAGCTAAATCATTTTCTTTTTTTTTTAATAACGTTTTAATTTTTTCTGAATTAGAAAGTCAACACGAACTTTTCAAAAACACGTCAGTATTAGACGTTTCTATTGTGACTAATTGCAGAACTGTTGAAGAACTTCATTTTTTATTGGCCTCATTTAGGTTTCCTATAAAGTAGAAGTTTGCGGAAGTAACTCAATGGCAGAGTGTAACCTTGCCAAGGTTAATGTTGAGGGTTCAAGCCCCTTCTTTCGCTATTGTAATAATTATTAAAGGATGAGTGGTTGAGTGGTCTAAAGCGCTAGTTTTGAAAACTAGTGTATTGAAAAATACCGTGGGTTCGAATCCCACCTTATCTAATAACTTCATTTATAATGTATTGTTAATAAATATTATACCCAAAGTATTTTATGGTAGTATACTTTTTATGTTTTTACATAATAGCGACTTACGCTTTTTATTTTTAAAGATCCATAACAAACGATTCCCAAAAACGTAACAATGTTAAAATAGTAATCAATAGTTAGTATTTATTAATTCATCATTTTTATAACTAACCTTAAAAAACTTACTAGGAAAAAATGTTATCCGCATTTAAATATTATTAGAATGTTTCTAGCGACAACATGCAACAATACTTTGGTAGGGGACGAGCTCGGTGCTTTTCGAAAAAAAGCACGCCGATGTTCTGAGACGGGGTAATAATCCTAAGTCTATCTTTGGTCATCCTGAAGTTTACATTTTAATTTTACCTGGATTTGGCATTGTTAGTCACGTCGTTTCTAGTTTTTCACGAAAACCTATTTTCGGATACTTAGGTATGGTTTACGCAATGCTTTCAATCGGAGTTTTAGGGTTTATTGTATGGAGTCATCATATGTATACCGTCGGTTTAGATATTGATACTCGAGCATATTTTACCGCAGCTACTATGATTATAGCTGTTCCTACAGGTATTAAAATATTTAGCTGGTTAGCAACTATGTGGGGGGGATCTATTGATCTAAGAACACCTATGTTATTTGCTGTCGGGTTTATTTTTTTATTCACTATAGGTGGTTTGACAGGAGTTGTTTTAGCTAACTCAGGCTTAGATATAGCATTACATGATACTTATTATGTTGTAGCACACTTTCATTATGTTCTAAGCATGGGAGCCGTTTTTTCTATGCTAGCTGGTATTTATTTTTGGTTCAGCAAAATAACTGGTGTAGAGTACCCTGAAGTTTTAGGCCAAATTCATTTTTGGACATTCTTCGTAGGAGTAAATTTAACCTTCTTTCCTATGCATTTTTTAGGATTAGCAGGTATGCCAAGAAGAATTCCGGATTATCCCGACGCTTATGCAGGATTTAATGCAATAGCTTCATTTGGTTCATATTTATCCGCAATATCTGGAATTTTATTTTTTTATATCGTTTACGTATCATTGGTACACGGTAAACGTGCAGAGAAAAAAAAATTCTGGGAGGATCTTTAATTCATAATTACCTATTTAAGTGAATGTTCCGTTTATATTAATAAAGTTGCATTGCTTATGCATTATAAAAAATCATTTTATTTTAAAACTAAAACGCTTCAAATATCTTAAAAAACAGGTTAAGTTTTTCGTGACTTTAAAAAATTAATTTATTACGTTTAATAGGAGTTGAACCTATAACCGTCGGGACCGAAATCCGACGCTCTATCCAATTGAGCTATAAACGTTACAAAAAAAATAGCTTAATTTGCTTGTTAAATATGTAGAAAGTTTCGTTTATATTTAATTTTCTTTTTAAAAGTTAGTTTTAGTTCTTAAAGATTTAGGATAGTATAATTTTGTCGTTTTTTTGTTAAATGCCACTTTAACTTCTATCGTAGAACCGAATTTTTTAAATACTTGTTTAGCCGTTCTTAACCCTAATTTGTTAGCTAAAGTCAATGCGCAAGATTTTCTATACAAAGAAACGATACGCCACAAATCACTACGTGTGTTTACGTATGAATAGTACTGAATAATTGTGCAAATAATACTTGAATAGTGGTTTATTATTTCTTTTTCAGGTAAATGTGCAACTGCCTTTTGTGAAGTTGCTCTAAAAAGACCATTGTTTTGCTTAATAGCGTATTTTTTTTGTACAGCCTGAATCAAAATTTTTGCAATTGGGGCTTTAAGTATAATGTGATTGATCTCTGAGTTTTGGCACTCTGTGACCTGATGTTCAATGGAACTTTTTTTGATTATTGTTTTTTTATTTGGAGCATGACGTATATTATACCCAAGAAAAAAAATATTTCTACTACTTGAATGATATAATTCGGATTTTTTTATGCTTAAACCCAATTTCAGCTCATGCTGTAAAAAATTGAAGGCTCTTTCTTGTATTAAAGCTGCTTCGCTTCTTGTTCCGCACACACCAATGAGAAAATTGTTACCATATCGAATATAGCTTAATCGACAAAGTTTATTATCATTAAGATCTGTTAAAAAACGATTTTCAAAAATCCACCGATCTCGTTTAATTTTACCAAGTGGATTTTTAAGTTCAAAATAAGTTTTTAATGTTAGTTTGTCTACTAGATTGAAAACGTTCAAGTTTCGGTGATTTTCAACAAAATGAAATTTTTTTTCCATACCCCACTTTTTTAACAAATGGCTTTCCATAAACTCATCAAATGCTTTTAAATAAAAATCATGGAGTATTTGTGAAAGTGACTTTTGAGGTGCTTTGATGCTATGTTTACTCGTTATTTTATTTGTGGACAATGACAAATAGCCACTTTTCATTAATTTGATAATTAATTCAACGGTTGCTTGATCGCAATATTCATAAAGTTTTTCTAATAAAATTTTATGGCTTAAAACCGTAAAATGCTTTGAAGCGTCAGTATTAATAAACCAAGTTACATTTTGCCATTTATGTTTAATTTCATACAAAACATCACGATGATCGTTTTCGGACTTAGAGTTAAATAAATAAGGCGAAAAACTATCTGCCAAAATTGGCTCAAGTTTAAGCAATATAGCTGCTTTAACTATATTATCACATTGGCTGGCTTTAGCAAATAAATCCAATCCTCTTTTATTACATTTAAGAACCGTTACTGTTTCCATTGGGTTTGGTTGATATGTTTGCAACTTTAATGAGTTTTGAAGTTTTTTTAAGGAAGTTTCTGAAAAGTTTTCTTTAATTTTTTCTTCTTTATTAAATTCAGTTTTCGTTTTTTTTAATGCCGCAATCAAATGGTCATAAGTAATTAAGCTTTCGTATGTGATTTTTAACATATGATATTTAATATATTATTTGTATGAAAATAAAGGAATTGGTTTTGTTTTAATTGTATTATTTTGAATACATGTATATAAGTATTAGTTTACTTATAAACAAATTTATAAAAGAATCAAATTAAAACCAATATAAAATTTACGATATTTAAAAGCACAAATGCTTATCTTGTAGCGCTTTTAGTTTTGGATCAAAAAATAGGCTATTGAGGTTCCTATAAACTTTTATTATTTTTGTATACAATTAGATGAATTGTTTACTTAGTTTTATAGCACTATCCCAAATCTCCAGCCCGTCTGTCTTCTTATGTATAGACTTTAGTTGTCGAATGGACAAACTTGTTTGGGCCTTGCTTAAGTTCAAAATGTGTGACTATTTCAGTATAATTGGTTATAAATGTATATTTCATTTACAGGCCAAATCGGACTGTTTCGAAAATTATTGGTTTCATAGATGGCTTTACCTGCTATTGCAGTCGGAAATGAACAATATTTATCAGTGTCCGCATGGTTCGAACGGATACTTCGTTCATAAAGTATTGGTGAGCTTATGTTCTGTGTGTCATTCCATTGCATCGATTACTTTTAATATTCTTTTCTCAAAGTTATTGCATGCTCTGGTCCCTTCACGCTTTTTACGTGATAGGTAAGCTTCTTTGAGCGGGATATTAAATTAAATATTATTCCCGTCACTTACTAACATTTTGCTTCTTGAGCGCACAACCAAAAAAGGTGTTGGTACAATACGGGATCTCCCCCGCCAGCAGGATCAAAAAAAGTGGTATTAAAATTTCTATCCGTTAACAACATAGTGATTGCTCCAGCTAAAACAGGTAATGATAATAGTAGTAAGAATGCTGTAATAAGTACTGCCCAAACGAATAAAGGTAATCTGTGCATAGTTAAACCCGGAGCTCTCATATTAAATATAGTGGTGATAAAATTGATCGCTCCTAAAATTGACGATGCTCCGGATAAGTGTAAGCTGAAAATAGCTAAATCCACTGAAGGTCCTGAATGGGCTTGAACGCTAGATAACGGAGGGTACACAGTCCAGCCAGTACCTGCTCCTGCTTCTACTAAGGTAGAACTCAGCAGTAAAACTAATGAAGGAGGTAGTAACCAAAAACTAATATTGTTCATTCTTGGAAAAGCCATATCCGGCGCTCCAATCATAAGAGGAACGAACCAATTACCAAAGCCTCCGATTAAAGTAGGCATTACCATAAAAAAAATCATTACGATGGCATGTCCTGTTACGATTACGTTGTATAACTGATTATTGCCTGCAAGAATTTGGCTGCCGGGTTGTGCTAATTCTAAACGAATTAAAACAGATAACGTAGTTCCGGCGACTCCTGAAAATGCTCCAAAAAGTAGGTATAAAGTACCTATATCTTTATGATTAGTTGAAAATAACCAGCGAGAGCACCAGTTATATAGAGTATTTTGTGAAAAAATCATGATTTTACTTGACAAGTTTCGTTTTAAAATTATTTTAAAAGGTACACGTATGCAGGTAAGGAGAATCGAACTCCTATCCTCTGCTTGGAAGGCAGACAACTTACCATTAATCGATACCTGCAGATATTTTAAAAAATTTTATAACCAAATATTTTTAACGATTTCTTTTGATTTTGAACAAAAGTTTTTTAAAAAAACATTGTAATTAAAAAAATACCTAACAATCGATAATCCATGAAATTGAAAATAGTTCCACCTAATTGTAATATGCCTACCAAAACGGTTGTTCCCACAAGCATCGAAAACGCATAATGGTATAAAAAACCTGTTTGTAATTTATGTAAATTATAAGCTTTTTTAGACACTAAATTAGAAAGACCCATAGGACCCAAAACTTCAATAATACCCCTGTCTATTGTTTTGTAACTTATATGGTAACTGAAAGATAAAAAAGATTGAATAATAAATTCAGTATACAATTTATCGAAGAACCACTTTTTATTTAAAAAGTTATAAAATTTATTCCCAAACCGAGACATTTTTATTTTATACATGATATTTTTACCGAAAGTATACATAAAAAAAGATAAAACTGCGCCAAAAATACTTAAACATGTGGGAAGAACTTTCCAAATATGGGGTATAAATTCCGCATCAATAATATTCATATTCTTTGGTAGAACATAAATAGAGTTACCCCAAAAATCACTACCCATACCAATCGTCATATCTTTAGCAAAGTACCCAATAAAGATACTTGGAATAGTTAGAATGGCTAATGGTAACACCATTCTGATTGGTGAATCATGCGCTTGAGTTATTACAGGCTTGTAGCCATTAGGTTCTGATAAAAATGTCAGATGTGCGAGTCTAATAGAATAAAAAGCCGTAAAAAAAGCAGCTAAAGACCCCAATAGATATGCAAAATGGCCAAAAAGCGTATATTTACCATAGGCTACTTCTAAAATGACATCTTTTGAATAAAACCCTGTTAAAAATGGAAAGCCCATTAAAGCTAATGAACCTGTCATCATAACAGAATAAGTAAAAGGAACTAACTTACGCAAACCACCCATTTTTCTCATATCCTGTTCATCGGCAACTGCGTGAATGACAGAACCTGCACCTAAAAACAATAAAGCTTTAAAAAAAGCGTGGTTGGCTAAATGAAATACCCCAACAGAATAATTTGACAAGCCACAAGCAAAGATCATATATCCTAGCTGACTACAAGTAGAATATGCTATAACTCGTTTTAAATCATTTTGTAGGAGACCTACGGTTGCCGCAAAGAATGCGGTCATGGCACCCATAATTGTAATGATAACTAAAGCGTTTGGTGCATATTCAAACAACGGTGAACTTCGAGCTAATAAAAAAACGCCCGCCGTTACCATAGTAGCAGCATGAATTAAAGCCGAAACGGGGGTAGGGCCTTCCATTGCGTCGGGTAACCAGGTATGTAAGCCGATTTGTGCTGACTTACCTACTGAACCTATAAATAGTAAAACACCAACGATTGTTAAAAAGCCGACTTCAAAATTTAAGAAATTAAATGTTTGACCAACGAATTGCGGAGTTATAGAAAAAACAGTGGCATAGTCCACCGATTGATACTTAACGAAAATAGTTAAAATACCTAAAGCTAACCCAAAATCACCAATTCGGTTAACTATCATTGCTTTAATAGCCGCTTTGTTTGCTTGAATCCTTGTGTACCAAAAATTAATTAATAAATAAGAACATAAGCCAACGCCTTCCCAACCAACGAACATTTGAACATAATTATCAGCAGTTACTAGAATAAGCATAAAAAAAGTAAATAGAGATAAATAAGACATAAATCGTGGTATATGTGGGTCATGAGCCATGTACTCAGTTGAATATACATGTACCAATGATGAAACAAACGTAACAACGCAACACATAACTACAGTCAAAGTGTCAAATAAAAAGCCCCAATCGACATTAAATAATTCTACATCTATCCACGGTATTAATTTAATATATACTGGACTACCAGCTAAAGCCACTTCATAAAAAGCGATAAAAGATAAACAACACGTTAGTATTAAACAACTTACTGTAATAATACAAGAGCCCTTCGACCCGATTTTTCTGCCAAACAAACCTGCAGTTATTGATCCCATTAATGGTAAGAAAATTAGAGTTAAGTACATAAATTTTTGAAACTTTTTAAAAAAGCGTTAAAAGCTTCTTTATAATAAAAACGAGAAAAAATTTTGTTACTATAAAAAATACTATAATTTCAAACTAAATGTTACTTATCAGTTTTTATTCTGATAAGATAAGACTCAAAAGTGCCTAAAAATGGAATTAATACCATAAAAAATACAAAATAAAATACAGTAGCTAATTGGCCCACTTCAATAAATGGGGTTTCAACGGGTTTTTGACCAATCCATCCTAAAATTAAAAAATCAATGACTAGTAGCCAAAAAAAACCTCGAAACAGTGGTCTAAATTGTGAACTTCTAATTTCTGACGTATTAATAAATGGAATGGCAAATAGAATAACTAAAGCTCCGCCCATTGCTGCAACACCACCTAATTTATCTGGGATAGATCGTAAAATAGCATAAAACGATAAGATAAGAAATAAGTCCTCAATTTTGATAACATTATCAAACACCGTTAACACCGAGATGACCAACAACTCTCTTCCGAACTCAGCGTGCGGTTTTAACCGCACTGAGCTCTCTCCTTATCTTACATAAGTTTTATATGAAAACAGCAACATGTTTTTTTTATGTTTAACATCGTATCATAAATTTGATTTCTAACGTTCATTTAAACGAATTCAATTTTAAACACGCTAAATTTGGATATCGTTTTTATTGTTGCAACCGATTTTATTTAATAAAATTGGCTTGTTGCTTAATTACATTTTCTCATTATTCATATTATTTTAGAATATAATAACTAATTTAATTTGCGGTAAACGTAAACTAAATTATATATTTTCAACAATATTAAATAGGTCTTTTTTTTGTAATAAAATAACAGCGTTTTCATAAAAAATAATTAATAAAGTATAAGCTGACCTCCTTCGCGTTTAAATCTATTGATGATTTTATTTACTACTATGAAGTCTCTGTCACCTTAGCTTTTACAAACCTTAGGTAATCTCGAGTTTATTGACACACTCCTATCTAAAGGTAAATTAATAACCTTTGTAACTTCAACATAATTTTTTTGTGGTGCCTATTTGGCAAAGATGCACGTTTCGCCGTTTCAAGTAGTTTTTTACCAAAGACTATTGATAAACGTGATATAGTTATCGAAATTAAACTATAAGGAAAGTACAATTACCCATCTAAAAACTGAATATGCATGATCACGATACCTCGGAATTTTTCTTATAATGCAGAAATGTTGCAATAAAAATTCTTTTACTAACATGCTGAACTTTCCTATTCTTTTGAACTTACCAAATTAAATGCTAGCTAAAAAGCCACTTTATCGGGCTGAGTAATTAAATTACTTCGGATGAGTTAGTTGGTTTAACGTCAATAACAGCTAGACGCATAGTTCGATAAATACTACAAGGAATGTGCAACCTAAACGACGCACGTAAAAAGTACCATTCTGGAACAATATGTGCTGGTGTAACCATAGGATTTGCTGGAATATAATTATCAGGGTGGCCCATTAAATTGGGAAAATAAAAGACGAATCCTGCAAAAAGTAAAATAAAACCAAAAAAAGCTAATAAATCTTTTACATAGAAATACGGATAAAATGAGATTTTATCTACTGTACTTTCAATACCTAATGGATTATTTGATCCGTGTTCGTGTAGCAATGCTAAATGAATAATAGTAAGACCTGCAATTAAAAAGGGTAATAAAAAGTGCAAACTAAAGAATCTGTTTAAAGTAGCATTGTCAACAGAGAAACCCCCCCATAACCATTCTACGATCGAGTTGCCAACAAAAGGAATTGCAGATGCCAAATTCGTTATTACAGTGGCTCCCCAAAAACTCATTTGGCCCCATGGAAGTACATAGCCCATAAAAGCCGTTGCCATCATTAAAATAAAAATTAAAACTCCAGAGCACCATAGCAATTCTCTCGGATACATATATGAACCATAATACAAACCTCGGAAAATGTGCGCGTAAACGACAATAAAGAACATTGACGCTCCATTTGCGTGCATGTAACGAATTAACCACCCGTTATTCACATCTCTCATAATGTGCTCAACGCTAGTAAACGCTAAAGAAATATGCGGAGTATAATGCATCGCCAAAAAAATTCCTGTTAAAATTTGAAGAACTAAACAAAGTCCTGCGGTTGAACCAAAACTCCATGCATAAGTTAAATTAATAGGAGTGGGATAATCAATAACGTGGTTATTTAAAATAGCCAATAAATAATTTTTATTTAGTCGAATACGTGTCATTATTATTAAAAAAAATTAAAAAAAAAGGTGTCTTGTTTAATCTACAACTTTTACAAATGAAATAACTAGCTTTCAACTTTAGACGTTTCATTCCACGGACTCGTAAAATCAAAAGTTCTAAACTCTTGCGCGAATTCTAAAGGTTCGCACATAACACGTTTTTGACGTTCGTCATAACGAACTTCTACGTAACCGCTCAGTGGAAAATCTTTCCGAAGAGGAAAACCTTCAAATCCGTAATCGGTTAAAATACGACGTAAATCCGGGTGATCCGTAAAAAAAACGCCAAATAAATCCCAAATTTCACGTTCCCACCAATTAGATGCGCTATAAACAAGAGCACTTGATTCAACTGATGTTAATTCATTTACATAAATTTTTATTCTTAAGCGACTATTATATCGTATGCTTAAAAGTTCATATATAATTTCAAACCTTTTGTTTTGTTCTGGATAATCCGCGCCAGAGATTGCAGAAAGAATTTTATACTGGCAGTTAGTGTTGTCTCTCAAAAAAAAAAGGACAGGTTTAATTTTGTTAGCTTCAACGACTAGCATTATTTCATGGTTAAATACTTGAATATTTTGAACTGGAATAAAGTTATTTAAAGCTTTTGCGTATTTAAAAAATAAGCGTTGATTCATTAAGTAATCGTTTGTTGAAATCTATACTCTAATTTGTGCTTTTTTAATTTCTTGTATATTTAGTACGAAATTTTAAAAGTCTGACATTTTCGCTCAAATCCGTGTGTTTAATATGTTTGACCCAAAAAAAATGATTGTTAAAATCTTGGCTTACAAGCGTATATTTGCTTTTATTTTTTAAAGATGTTGCGTAATCATAATAGCTACTGCCATCTGATAGAATAAAGGACTGCTTACTTTTTTTTATTATAAATAATTGTTTACTCATTTGCGTTGCTACTTGCATAAGCTTAAAAGGTGATCGACTCTTTTAAATAAATATAGCTTTAAAAACTGTATTAATTGTTGTTTTGTTTGACATTTATAAGCAAAAGTTTACCTGTCTACCTCACCAAAAACAATATCTTGAGTCCCAATAATCGTTACGACATCAGCAATCATATGACCTTTAGCCATAAAATCTAATGCTTGTAAGTGGCCAAAACCTGGTGCTTTAATTTTACATCTATAAGGCCTATTTGTGCCATTAGATATCAAGTAAATTCCGAATTCTCCTTTCGGAGCTTCAGTGGCCGTATAAGTTTCCCCAACCGAAACAAGAACTCCTTCTGTATATAATTTGAAATGACTAATTAATGCTTCCATTGATTGTTTTATGTGCGCACGAGGAGGTTGAGTAATCTTATGATCTTCCAACTTAATAGGACCTTCTGGTATTTTATTTAAACACTGGTTAATTATTACTAGAGATTCTCGCATTTCTCCAATTCTTACTAGATAACGATCGTAGCAGTCACCATTGGTTCCAACAGGAACGTTAAAGTCAATTTTATCATAATTGTCATAAGGTTGAGCTTTACGTAAATCCCAGGCAACGCCAGAACCGCGTAACATAACGCCACTGAAACCCCAATCAAACGCATCTTTCGCTGAAACAATACCTATATCAACTAACCGCTGTTTCCATATTCTATTACTCGTTAACATTTCTTCCATCTCATCAATTCTTACAGTAAATTGATTACTAAAAATTAAAATGTCATCAAGAAGACCGATGGGTAAATCTAAACTTACGCCGCCTGGTCGAATATAAGCTGCATGCATACGTGCTCCTGAAACTCTTTCGTAGAATTCCATTAACTTTTCACGTTCTTCAAAAGCCCATAAAAACGGTGTCATTGCACCAACATCCATAGCGTGACAACCAACAGCCAAAAGATGATTTAATATACGAGTGATTTCCCCAAAAAGGATTCTTATATATTGAGCACGTAAAGGTACGTCGCAAAATAAAAGTTTCTCTACTCCCAAAGAATAAGTTTGTTCTTGCGCCATCATAGAAACATAATCTAAACGGTCAAAATAAGGTAGCGCTTGCGTATATGTTTTGTATTCAATTAATTTTTCAGTTCCTCTATGTAAAAGACCGATATGTGGATCTGCTCGTTCAACAACTTCCCCATTTAACTCAAGTACTAATCGTAATACACCATGAGCTGCGGGATGCTGTGGTCCAAAATTTATTGTAAAATTTTTTATTTTTCGTATTAATTCACTTTTTTTGAGCGTCATAGTAAAACTACTTATTATTATCCCCAACGGGTTTTGAACCCGTGTTGCTACCGTGAAAGGGTAACGTCCTAACCTCTAGACGATAGGGACTAGTAAAACCTCCTTTAAAAAGTAGGTCTGATTTGATCTATCAAATTATTTACACTAATATGCATTATATCTAAAAAAATCTCTGGATAAATGCCTATAAAAAAAGTCCCAAATAAAAGGGGTAAAAAAACAAAAAATTCTCGCTTTTCTACATCGCAGAATTGGCTTAAGTATTGAATTTTTAAATTGCCATAAACTATTCTATTGAACAACCAAAGTGAGTAACCTCCGCCAAAAATCATCCCAGTAGCAACAATAAACGTAATTGTGGTATTTGTTTTATAAGCGCCTGTAAGAATTAGTAACTCACCTACAAAACTACTTGTTCCTGGTAATGCTATATTCGCCATAGTAAATACCAGAAAAATTAAACTAAATAGCGGCATGACGTGTACTAATCCACCATAATATTTTAACATTCGAGTATGATGTCGATCATAGATTACACCAATTACTAAAAACAGTGCGCTCGCAACAAAACCATGACTTAAGCTCTGTAATAAAGCGCCTTCAACGCCTATTACGTTAAAACTGAATAACCCAACTATCACTAAATTCATGTGCGCAACAGAAGTATAAGCAATAATTCGTTTTAAATCTGTTTGACGAATAGCTGTTAATGAGGCGTAGACAACACCCATAGCTGCCATTGCGTAAACAAGGGGCGTGAAATAAAGACTTGCTTCTGGGAATAAAGGAAGTGAAAATCTAATGAATCCGTAAGTACCCAATTTTAATAAAACGCCTGCTAAAATCACAGATCCAGCAGTAGGCGCTTCCACGTGTGCTTCAGGCAACCATATATGCATAGGCAACATGGGAACTTTGGTTGCAAATGAAGCAAAAAAGGTTAACCACAAAACTTTTTGCTCAGTAGGAGAAAAAGAGAAAGCCGATAACGTTTCGTAATCCGTAGTTCCAACAAGCGTGTAAATGTATAAAATGCCTAACAACATTAAAACTGATCCTAATAACGTGTATAAAAAAAAGAAGTAAGACGCGCGGATTTTTCTTTCTCTAGAACCCCAGATACCTATAATTAAAAACATAGGGATAAGGACACTTTCAAAAAAAATGTAAAATAAAAGCAAATCTAAAACACAAAAGACTCCTATTAAAAAAAATTCCATTATTAAAAAGGCTATTAGATACTCTTTAACATTTGTTTTAATACCCACCCAACTTGCTAAAATACATAATGGAATTAACAGCGTAGTTAAAATAACTAAAAACAGTGAGATGCCGTCAATCCCTACAACTAAATTTAAATTTAACGATGGAACCCAAAACACCTGATCTACAAACTGAAATTTTACTGTAGATTTATCAAACCATACCCATAAAAAAAGCGATAGTAAAAAAACCCCTGAAGAGACTAGTAACGCTTGAAAACGTAATAATTTGATATTCCATGAAGGTGTTTGTAGTAAAACAAGAACTCCAAAAAGCGGGGAAGCTAAAAGATATAAAATGATATTTTCAGTATTGAACATAATGGTTAAACTTTATTTAAAATATGATTGTTACTATAAGTACCAATATGGAAACAATCGGACTTGAACCGATAACTTCATGCGTGCAAAGCATGCACTCTACCAATTGAGTTATGTTCCCAATAAAAATATTTTTGGAATAAAAGGATTCGAACCTATGTATGACCGTACCAAAAACGGTAGCCTTACCACTTGGCGACATTCCACCTTAAATAAAAAAATTATCTAAAAGTAATTTGCGGAAGTTGGATTTGAACCAACGACTTTCAGATCATGAGCCTGACGAGCTACCTGTCTGCTCTATTCCGCAATAAAATCAAATTTTTATGAATCATTTTAAAGATTATCAACATAACTGCAAAAACAGTAAATACTATTTAAAATTACTTTTAATCTTCAATATTTATTTGACTATTCAACCAAGAAAAAAATCTTTCTTCATTTACAGCTCTTACTACAATAGGCATAAATCCATGATTTACTCCACATATTTCACTGCATTGTCCGTAATAAACACCTTCTCGTTTTACATATAATGAACACTGATTTAGTCTTCCAGGGCAAGCGTCTACTTTTATGCCAAACGAAGGAACAGCCCAACTATGTAAAACATCAGCAGCGGTAACGATTATTCTGATATGTGTATCTGTAGGTAAAACGATTCTGTTATCAACTTCGAGAAGTCTAAGATTACCTATAACTAAATCGTCAGTAGGCAACATATATGAATCAAAGTTTAAGCCTTTTAATGCATAATGATCCGAATATTCATAACTCCAATACCATTGATGACCGACTACTTTTAAAGTAAAAGCAGGTGCAAGTTGTTCATCTAAAGAAAATAATAAAGCAAATGAAGGAACGGCAATAACTAGCAAAATTAACGCAGGTACTATGGTCCACACAATTTCTAAAGAAGTAGAATGAGTGAACATTTGAGCTTTTTTATTAACGTCTTCGTTATAAAAAGCTAAACATCGACCAATAACCCAAGTGATGAAAACAGCGATAGCTGTAAGAAAAAACATTAAGTGATCATGAAAGTCTATGATACCTTCCATAATTGGTGTTGCGGGATCTTGAAAACTTACCCCCCATGCTTCAGCAACATCTGCCGCAATAAACGATAAGTCAAAATTAACTGTTATACTTCCTAGAACTAATAAAATAAGTATTGTAATTGACATTGACATTATAATTAAGTTTTTGAAATGAAAAAAATAGATTTATTTATTATTTGTTAAAATAAAGTTAAAATATTAATATTTGTTTAGTTAGAAACTATTAGTACTTATAAGCTAAAAATCTTGCGATCTTTGCACATTAAGCCTATCAATGTAATAATCTATTACGGTCTCGTTAAAAAAACTTATCTTGAGGTTAGTTTCTCACTTAGATGCTTTCAGCGATTATCTATTATAAATGTAGCTACCCAGCGGTGCCATTGATATGACAACTGGTAAACCAGAGATTTACTTTTCCCGGTCCTCTCGTACTAAGGTTTAATCCTCTCAATTTTTCGGCGCCCACAGTAGATAGGGACCAAACTGTCTCACGACGTTCTAAACCCAGATCACGTTGCACATTATTAGGCGAACAGCCTAACCCTTGGGACCGCCTTCAGCCCCAGGATGTGCAGATCAGACATCGAGGTGCCAAACGATCCCGTCGATAAGGTCTCTAGGGGATCATAAGCCTGTTATCCCCGGCGTACCTTTTATCCGTTGAGCGACGACCCTTCCACAAAGAATCGCCGGATCACTATAACCGACTTTCGTCCCTGCTCGATTTGTCAATCTTACAGTCAAGCAAGCTTGTACTATTGTGCTCTGCAATCGATATATGCCGATTTGAGCTTACCTTCGTACGCCTCCGTTACTATTTAGGAGGCGACCGCCCCAGTCAAACTACCCAATATACAATGTCTTAAAAAAAATGAGCTGCAAAAAAATTTAAGGGTGGTATTTCAAAAATGCTTTCAAATTACGATAACGTTACATCATAATAATATTTAGCTCCCACCTATTCTACACATAAATTTCTTTACTGCAATGCATACCTATAGTAAAGGTGCACGGGGTCTTTCCGTCTAGCTGTAGGTAGCCCGCATCTTCACGGGCATTTCAATTTCACTGAATCTATGCTGGAGACAGTAGGGCAGTCGTTATACCATTCATGCAGGACAATAATTAGTTGCCAAGGAATTTCGCTACCTTAGGACCGTCAGAGTTACGGCCGCCGTTTACTGGGGCTTAAGTTTGAAGCCAAAACTTCTCCCGTTAACCTTACAGCACCGGGCAGGTATCAGTCCCTATACGTCCTCTTACGAGTTAGCAGAGACCTGTGTTTTTACTAAACAGTCGCCACCCCCGATTTTGTGTCGGCCTTTTACGTATTTTTACTTAATAAAAAAATTGAAAAAGGTCACTTCTTATCCCGAAGTTACGAAGTCATTTTGCCGAGTTCCTTCAACATAGTTCTTTCAAGCGTCTTAGTTTACTCAACCCACCCACCTGTGTCGGTTTACAGTACGGTTTCTATTTAAAAGCTATTTCCTGAAAATGTTATGAAAATATTATTATCATCATAAAATAATATTTAAATGCACACTTTGTCACTAATTAATAAAGACGGATAATCCGTCATCCCATTGAATACAACTTTCGTTTTTTTCTTAGGGGCCGTTTATGTGAATTTATACAAATTCTACGGGGAGGATTAGCCTTCCCCCAAAAACCTTGGATTTTCGACGACAATGTTTTTCACACATTGTTTATCGCTACTCATATCAACATTTTCGCTTCTGATATTTTCAGTACACGTCACCGGATACCTTCATCAACGTACAGAATGTTCTGCTACCACTTTTAAAAAGTCTGTTGCTTCGGTAAATATTTTGAGCCCCTGTACATTTTCGATGCAAAAAAACTAGACCAGTGAGCTGTTACGCTTTCTTTAAAAGATGGCTGCTTCCAAGCCTACCTACTGGCTGTATCGATTTTTTCACTTTCTTACTCACTTAAATATTTTTGGGGACCTTAACAAACAGTCTGGGCTGTTTCCCTCTCGACTCTGGATCTTAGCACCCAAAGTCTGTCTGCTTGACATTGTTTTTTTCGTATTCGGAGTTTAATTGAATTCAGTAAAGCTTTACACCCCCCTAGTTCATTAAGTGCTCTACCCCAAAAAAAAGTATCAAACGCTCTACTTAAATAGATTTCGCAGAAAACCAGCTATCTCTGAGTTTGATTAGCCTTTCACTCCTAATCACAAATCGTCCCAGTATTTTTCCACATACACGGGTTCGGTCCTTCAACGAATGTTACCATTCAATCTTCAACCTGTTCATGATTAGATCACTCAGTTTCGGGTTTTATTCAAGAGACTTTTATGCAAATTTTATACATGTTTTTTCTTCGCCTACGCTTATTTAGCTTAAGCTTGCCACT